>Ga0302324_100018049_pt1 | contig 13944 bp, 10 predicted proteins | sample Palsa_T0_1_FD_201949 | JGI IMG/M metagenome (GOLD analysis project Ga0302324, IMG submission 201949) | Peat permafrost microbial communities from Stordalen Mire near Abisko, Sweden - Palsa_T0_1 | ecosystem: Environmental > Terrestrial > Soil > Palsa > Peat permafrost | place: Sweden: Abisko... | reverse complement strand
TGAATACGACGAGCCATGCCAGGTCCATAAACTGCAGGAGCTGAAACCCGGGCCGGCCTCGCATTCAAAGATGAATCGCGGCAGATGCGCAGGCGGCGGCGCGCCCGCATCGGACTGAGCGCGCACCGAGTGTGCAAATACGAATAAAACGGCCAACAGCAAGCAAAAGTATGCCAGGAGCAATCGCCGGGGTGTCGGGACTCCGTACCAGATCATGAGCATTCCTCTGGTGATTCGCTGTCGTTGATTTCCGCTCAGGGTCCGGGCGCCAGGGGCTTTTCCTTGGCATCTTCGGCCAGGGCCTGCGCAAGCGTCCTCACGCGTTGCCACGTCGGATCCCCCTGTTCGCCATTGATCGTCTGCCCGTCGCTGCTGAACGTGCCTTGCTTGGCATTCCCATTGAGGGTCTTATAGGTAATGGTCTTGCCGCTGATGCGTACCTCCTCCAGCTTCACCTGTTGTCGTGGAGTGAGCAACGTCTCGAGCGTTCCCGTCAGAGATCCGCTCGGGCTCAGTCGCAGATGCAGAGCCGCCAGCGCCTTCCCGGACGTGCCCATCCGTACTTCCCAATCGCCGGCGACATCCTGGAGGGCGACACCCGGCGGAGCGTCCTTGACGGTGTCCACCGGTTTCTGAGGCTGCTGCTGTTGCGGATATTCCTGACCCCGTGGGACCGGGTGGTTCCCATTGGGGCATTTCATATAGTACCCGCCGGCATATTGACCGTAGCAGGACGGGGTAATGCAACGGGTCCTGACGCAACCCTGATCGGAGCTCGCCGGGGCGTCGGATTGGGCAAGCGCCACAGTGGCGAATCCTGCGCAGAAGAAGCAAGTGGCCCAGAATATGAAAGCAACAGTTCTGTTCATGATAGGCAAACTCACTTGAGATTCTTCACCGTCAAGATTGTGCAGCCGCGCGCCCCAGGTCCTCACGCATACCTCACGAACTTATAACGTCAGCCGGCAATGCCCCGGATTCGGGCTTTGTCATACACCCGTCATGCGTACTCGCCTCGAGACCCCCTGCTAAACTGTACGAAGCGGTCAATCAAAGAACCGCCGTACGCCGAAGGGAGCTCAGACTGTGGACTCGAGAGACGCCTCTGGCCGCGCGGCCCTCTACCGGTACCGTTTTGGAGGCGCGGTATTCGACGAATCCCGATTCGAATTGGAGGTGGCCGGCGCAGTCGTCGACCTGGAACTGAAACCGCTGCAGGTGCTGGGCCAGTTGCTCGCCCACGCGGGCGAGGTCGTCTCCCGCGAAGAACTCCTGGAGGAGATCTGGGCCGGCCGGGTGACCGTCGAGCACGTTCTCACCAACGCCGTCGCAAAGTTGCGCAAGGCCCTGGGTGCGGCCGACGGCGAGCGAATCCTGACCGTGCCGCGGATCGGCTATCGGCTCACCGGGCCAGTCGAGAAGGTCGCCGTCGGGGCCCGGCTGGCCAGCCGGCTCGATCTCAAGATCGACGCGCCGGTGACGGGGCGCGAGCACTTCGTTCTGGAGCGGCAGTTGAGCGCTTCGGCCGGCGCCGAGGTATGGGTTGCCCGACACGGCAAAACCGGGGAAAAGCGCGTTTATAAATTCACCGACGACGGCGAGCGGCTGCGCACGCTCAAACGCGAGGTGACGCTCTACCGGGTGCTTCGAGAAGGGCTCGGGGAGCGGGATGATCTGATTCGCATTCTGGACTGGAACTTCGAGACTCCACCCTACTACCTAGAGTGCGAGTACGGCGGCCCGGACCTGCTCGAGTGGGCGGCGACGCGCGATGCCTTGGCCGGGCTCTCGCAGGACGAGCGACTCACCCTCTTTCTGCAATTCGCCGAGGCGGTGGCCGCCGCGCACAGCGTCGGAGTACTGCACAAGGACCTGAAACCCAGCAACCTCCTGGTGGCAAGCCGCGCCGACGGCACCTTACAGGCGCGGGTCGCCGATTTCGGCAGCGGGAAACTGCTGGATCCGCATCGGTTGGAGGAGCTGGGTATCACACGCCTCGACCCGCCGGTGATGCACGTGGCCGAGTCGCTGACTGGGTCCGGGACACTGCTTTATCTGGCGCCCGAGCTGATTGCCGGGAAACCGCCCACCGTGCAGAGTGACCTGTACGCGCTGGGCTTGATCCTGTACCAGTTGCTCATGGGAGATCTGCGACGGCCCATGACGGCGGGTTGGGAGCAAGGCATTGCCGATGAGCTGTTGATCGATGACATCGGTGCAGCTTGCAACGGCAATCCGGCGTATCGCCTTTCCAGCGTTGCGGATCTCGTGCGGCGCCTCAAGACCCGCGACTCCCGCACGGCGGAAGCGGTAGCTTCTCGAATGGCGAGCGAGCGCGCTCTGTCCGTGGAACGCGCGCTGGAGCGAGCGCGAGCGCGGCGCCCATGGGTCATGGCCGCCCTCGGGGTGTTGCTGTTGGGACTTGGGATCAGCTCCTCACTTTATGTCGGAGAGAAGAAAGCGCGCGAGGAGGCTGCCCATGCCGCCGCTCGCGCCGAGGCGATCAACCGATTCCTCTCGGACGATCTTCTCGGGGCGGCTGACCCGAGTGGTCCGGGCGGTGCGCACAATCCCACCATGCGCGATGTCCTTTCCCGCACGGCCGGTCACCTCGACGGCCGCTTCTCGAACGACCCCGAGACCAAGGCTTCGATCGATCTTGCGCTCGGCACTGCGTATTTTGGCCTGACCGATTATTCGAACGCCGAAAAGTATCGCGAGCAGGCCTTGCAACTACTGGATGCGGGAGAAGGGGTGGATAGCACGGCGGCGCTGGAGGCCCAATACCAGCTCATCTCTGTCCTGGTACAGACCAACCGGCTCGACGAAGCGGCGAAACGTCTGGAGGCGGCGGACCGCCTGGCTGGGAGTCGGCTGGCCGGAAGCTCACATCTCGCGTTCCAGGCACATTGGACCCGAGCCGGCTACTACAAGCTGCGCATGAACGCCGCGGATGCCGCGCGCGAGTATGTCGCGGCCGATCGGATCCGCGCCGCGATCGATCCTGACAATGACATGCTGCTGCTTCGCCTTCGGGACGCATTGAGCTGGTGTTATGTGCGGCAGGGCCGTAACGAGGACGCCGAGCGCGTGCTGCGCGACCTCATGACCCCCCAGTACCCTCCTCAGAGGGTGGGGCCTCTATACTGGGCCCAAGCGCGTATCGATTACGGCGTTGCCCTCAAGAGCCTCGGCAAGGACGACGCTGCCGAGCGGGTCATGAGCGCGGCGCTCGAGGAATTGCGCCAGTCCCTCGGGCCGGATCATTTCTTTGTCGCGGTGGTACAGAACGAGCTGGGAGACCTCTACATCCGTCAGTCGAAGTGGGCGCTTGCCGTGGCGAGTCTGCGCGAGGCACAGCAGATATTGCGTCAGCGTACGGGTGAGCATGGACAGGCGACGCTCATCGTCGGCGCCAATCTGGGCATCGTCCAATACCGCACGGCGCAGTTCCAACAGGCCATCGACACGCTGTCGGGAGTACGGACAGACCTGGTCACCCTGCTTGGGGCAGCCAGTCCGCAGGCGCAGAGCGTATCCTATTATCTCGCCGCTTCTCTTGCCGCCGTGGGGCGTTACGCCGCCGCCGCGCCGTTCCTGCACGATCTTCGGCCGGCCGACCTGGCCAGCGCCGAACCGCGCGATGACTGGGCGCCCCGCCTCGATGCGCTGCGCGGAGCCATTCTCGGGGGGCAGGGACATTACGCTGATGCGGCCGCGCAGCGGGATTCCGCAGCACACTGAGATCCAACCCTTTTGGATCATCGCAGCAAGCCTGGCGACTCCTGCGTTGGTAAGATTGCTCCTCCTATATGGTATCTCACAGCTAAAACAGCGGGAAAAGTGACGACGAACCGTCCATCCGAAGACAATCTTACCGGCGCTGAAGAGCTTCATCGCATGCGAGAGATGTTTGCTCGGTCGCCGAGCTTTTCCGCGCTTCTTCAAGGGCCCGAGCACCGATTCGTACTAACCAACCCGGCCTATCATCAGCTTATTGGTCACCGTAACGTCATCGGGCTGCCTGTTCGCGAGGCCGTTCCCGAATTAGAAGGCCAGGGATTTTTCGAACTGCTCGATAACGTCTTTGCGACCGGAGAACCGTTTGCTGGCAAGGATGTAGAAATCGTTCTTCAACGCACAGCAGGGGGCATTGAGGAAACTCGCTACTTGGACTTCGTCTATCAACCCATCAAAGACGAATCCGGCCATGTCACGTCGATCTTCGTTGAGGGCCTGGATGTCACGGAGCGACGCGCAACCGAGCAGGCGCTTCGAGAATTGAACGCCAACTTGGAGAAGCGTGTGATCGAACGCGCCCAAGCGCGCGGCCGAACATGGGATCTGAGCCCTGACTTGCTCGGAGCCCTTAATTCGAAAGGATATTTCGAAACATCCAACCCGGCGTGGCGGACCATACTTGGATGGTCGGAAGACGAAGTCGCGAGCATGTCAATCTTTGAACTGTTGCACCCGGACGATGTGGAGCACACACGGGCAGGCTTTGAGCTCACGCTCGTAGGTCAGCCGGCAATCCGTTTCGTCAACCGCTATCGATGCAAGGACGGGAGCTATCGCTACATTTCTTGGGTTGGCATTCAGGAAGAAGGCTATGTGTACTGCACCGGCAGGGATATCACTGCCGAGCGAGAGGCGGAAATCGAACTTTCGAAGGCGCAAGATGCTCTGCGACAGGCTCAGAAAGTGGAAGCGATCGGCCAACTGACCGGCGGTATCGCTCATGACTTCAACAATCTGTTGACCGGCATCATCGGCTCGCTCGCCCTGGTGCGAAGACGCATGGCAGCGAATAACCTCGACGATATTCCTCGCTTGATGGACGCCGCTTCTGCCGCCGCGCTGCGCGCCGCAACTCTCACTCATCGGCTATTGGCATTCGGCCGCCGCCAATCACTGGACACGAGACCAAACGATGTCAATCGCATAGTCACCGGCGTCGAAGACCTCTTACGGCGAACCATGGGTGAACGCATCGAGTTGGTCTGCAAGCTTTCCGGCGATCTCTGGACTGCCTCCACCGATGCCAATCAACTCGAAAGCGCCCTGTTGAATTTGGCAATCAATGCGCGGGACGCCATGCCGGACGGCGGGCGTTTGACGATAGAAACGGCGAACGTTCAACTGGATCAGGCCTACACTTCGTTGCATGAGGATGTGCAGCCTGGTGAATACGTCGCCGTCAGCGTTTTAGATACAGGCGTCGGCATGCCCCCCGAAGTCCTGGAGAAGGCGCTCGATCCATTCTTCACGACAAAGCCCGTCGGAGAGGGCACCGGCCTCGGCCTCTCAGTGATTTATGGATTCGCCAAACAAAGTCGCGGCCATCTGCGTATTCACAGTGAGGTAGGTCAAGGTACGACCGTCAAGCTCTATCTTCCCAGGGCTTTGCAAAACGCCATTGATCTCAAACCCGTGGCCCTCGAAACGCCGAGGGGACGCGGTGAAACCATACTCGTGGTGGAGGACGACGCGACGGTCCTATCCATCATCAGCGATGTGCTGCGGGACCTTGGCTATCAAGTTCTCACGGCGGCGGATGCGCGCTTTGCAATTCCATTGTTGCAATCCAAGGAAGCAATCGACCTTTTGATCACCGACGTTATCTTGCCGCACGTGAATGGCAGAAAACTCGCCGAGACGGCGCGAACCTTACGCCCCGCATTGAAGGTACTCTTCGTCTCGGGATATTCAGAGGATGCAATCGTCCGAGGCGACTTGATTGACGCAGGCATGGACATGCTGACCAAACCCTTCGCATTGGACACCCTCGGTGCGAAGGTACACGCTATGATCAATGCATAGACCGTGGGCCGACTTCGCGCGGCGCGTTAGCTGACGCGATAAATTATCGATGAACACATGCCATCCGGAGAAATTGGTAGACGACGCCGATGCTCTGGAGCTACGTCAAGAATGACAGTTTTTTCAATCCCAAGCTCGCGGCCGTCATGCATCAGTATTTTGTCCAGGCCGGCGGCAAAGCCGAGTTCTACACCCCCGAATCGTTTGACAGCGACGGGCACCACCTATTCTTTGGACACAACGGGTCGGATCTTTGGGGGCCTGTGGTCGAGAAATACCTCAGTCAACAAGTCCCGGCTGACGCTGCTCAGTGACGCCAGTCAGTTTACCGGTAAGTTAACGCGTCGCCACTCAGGGCGTATCCGCCTGTGCAACCTCCGTCACCCGAAACACATACCCCCCGATCGATAGCTCCTTCCATTTCGGCGCACTCGCCGACACATTACCCTTGGCCAATTCGGCAATGATGGCACCTGCGAAATCCGACAAGGGCGGGATTCTGGATTGCGGGAAAATATCTCCCACCAGCGTCCACCGGCCCCCGCGATTCTCATACACCAAACCGTGGCGCGCGGTGAGAAATACGAACTCGTCGGAGCCATCGCCCCTCAAATCGATGTAAATACCTGCGGCATCATCTCCCCAGTTCTGGAACGCAGAACCATTTCTCGGCTTGCGCAGATCCGCGAGGAGTTGCCCGGTCAGATCCGGATCGAGACTCCGGCCGACCGGGAAAATGCGCAGCTTGGCGATCACCGCCGCAGTATCCTGGGCATGCGGCGCCTCCCAGCGGCCGCTCTGACTCAGCAATTGTTTTGCCAGCCGACGAGTCTCTTCGGCGTCGGCGCCCGTCTGCAATTGCGCGAGTTCCTGGAGCCTCGCGCGTCCATATTGACCCGAATCGAAACGCAGATACTGCAACGGCGTATTTCGCGCCAAAGCATTGGCGTTGGCACCCTTGCCGCCGGCGGCGCCCAGCCCCTGCGTCAGCACCAGCCCATACTGGCTGTTAGCCGCCAGGCGATACGGCGACAGCACGGGCGTCAACGCCGCGCAAATCACGGCCATGAGCGCGATGGCAACGGCCACGTTGACCCGTGCAATCCCGCCTAGCCAGGCACCGCCGCGTATCGCCGATATCGAGTATCCCACCGAGTACAGCAACGCCGCGCCCGCCACCACGAAGGCCCACACTCGTTCGACCGTCAGCCCGTAGTGTCGAGCGCGCATCAGCAAGGCATAGAGGGCCGTCAGAGAAATGATCACCGTGAGCGGCACTACCCATCGCAAGAGCTGCGCGATCCACTTCGGGTAGGGTTCGGACACCGAGCCGTCCCGATAAGCGGCATTCAAGAAGAGCACCACCACGGCCGCCAGCCACAGCAGCCACGCGGCGCCGATTGCCTTCTGTCCCGTGAACAAGAGGCCGGGAAGCTTGAGCACGAGGGCGATCGTGAAGAACGCGAGGATGACACCGGCCAGCAGCCCCAGCCACTTGAGCACATTGAGAATCTGTTCAAGTACCACGGACGTCAGACGTTCGATCGAGCCGATCAAGTGCAGCGCACATCCAAAGGCCAGCGATGTCACCGGATAAGCAAAGATCGGCTCTTCGAACAGCTCCTTGAAGAAGTCGATGCCCAGCATGTGAAACAGCATCTGCCACAGAAACAGCAACAGCCAAAACAGCCCGGTGAACAGCGAGGCCTCGGCGAGCATCAGCTTGTTGCGCCACGCATTGGCGAACAGCGAATGGTAGTGAGTCCCCCAATGGCCCGTCGTCAGCCGGATTTGCGCAAAGGGAAGCGCCATGAGCCATAAAATAATCAATAGCAGCGCGATCGAGAAATACGTCGGGGTACGGGTGAATTGTTCGGTGCCGACGGAAGCAACCGAAGTGCCGTGATGCCAGCCAAAATAGAAATAGGCCGCTGCGAGCACCGTCGCCAGTCGCCATAACGCCGCGATGCGCGCGTGTTCCGCCAACAACTGCACGGTGAGCGGCATGAATACCGCCAATGTGTAAAGCCCAATGAGCCAGGCCTGATCCGTCGCAGGCCAATGATGGGCCTTGACGGCGTGGTGAAGTCCGTACAGGGCCCAACCCTGAATCACAGCCGCTATCAATATGACGGGCAACGCCTGCCGCGCCGCCGACGTACGAGCTTCCCCCTCCATACCCACCCCCGGCCGTGATCGTCGTTACGTCTTTGTTAATTTCAATGTCTATACCGCCCGCTCAAATCGGGTAGGGGGTGAGCTTGCGCTCACCGCCCTCCCACACCACCGGACGTGCGGTTCCGCATCCGGCGGTTCAACTTAAACTCTGGAGTCGCTGATGGGCAGCCATCAGAGAGATCAGCCCCTTGGCCGTGAAGTATTTGGCGGGTAACGTCAGGTTCATGTGGGATGCTCCTGCATTCCACCAGGGACCGTGACCGTTTCCGCCGCTGAGGCGCGCACGTTCGGCGCTCAGGCCCAATGCACGCAGCTTGCGTGCTCGGGTGGCTGGACGCTTCCATTGTCGCCACAGCAGGCAGCGCAGTCGCCGCCGCATCCAACCATCGAGTTCCTCCAGCACACACTTTGTTTCAGTGAGGCCGAAGTAATTGATCCAGCCCCGCAGCAGCGGGTTCAGATCCTTGATGGTGTGGGCTATAGACCGGCCGCGTCCGGTACGCATGAGGTCACGTACTTTCTGCATCAGTCGTTGCACGCTTACCGGCGCGATCCGAAGACGAGACTCGCGTTGCTTGGTGACACTGTACCCTAGGAACTTGCGCTCCCAGGGCCTCGCCACCGCGCTTTTCTCGGCGTTGACGCGCAGCTTCAAGGCTTCCTCGAGGAAAGTCCTGATTCCGCTCATCACCCGATTGCCCGCTGCGCGACTGCGCACATAAATGTTGCAGTCATCGGCGTAGCGGCAAAACGCCAGGTCTCGTCGTTCCAGTTCCTGGTCCAGGTCATTGAGTAAGATGTTGGAGAGCAATGGTGAGAGCGGGCCGCCTTGCGGCGTCCCCTCCGTACGCTGCTCGACCAACCCCTCGCTCATCATCCCAGCCTCCAAGAACCGTCGTATCAGCTTCAGCACTCGTACATCACTGACTTGCCGTGCCACCCGCGCCATCAGCACATCATGGTTGACTCGATCGAAGAACTTCTCCAGATCGATGTCCACCACCCAGCGCTTTCCCTCGCGGATGTAGCTCTGTGCTTTGCGAACCGCCTGATGTGCCCCACGACCCGGTCGGAAGCCATAGCTTGAGTCCGAGAAGCTGGGTTCAAAGAGCGGCTGCATCACTTGATGCAGCGCTTGTTGGATTAGTCGATCAACCAAGCTCGGCACGCCGAGAGTTCTCACGCCGCCGTCAGGCTTCGGGATATCTACCCGTCGTACCGGTCGCGGTATATATCGTCCTTCCAACAAGGCCTTCTTCACGCTCGGCCAGTGCATCTTCAGCCAGTCTTTGAACTGCGGTATCGCTAGGCCATCGGCACCTGGCGCACCTTTGTTCTTAACTACCCGTTGATACGCTAGCTGCAAGTTGCTGCGTTCGACCACCTCTTCCATGAGTGTGTGGCCCTCCGATTTCGTTCGCCCGGATGTCGCCGTGCCAAGCTCCGCACCGCCTCGCTTCGTGCGCGGCTTCTGGCCTGCACCCCCCGCCTCGGCCACTCTTGCGAGTGCTTCTGCTTCATCGCTTCGTTTCGAGACCATCCGTCCTACTCTCGGCTTCGTTGTTCGGCCCTTCGGTGTTGCCACCTACTACGGCCTCTGCTGACTTCTGCCATCGCATCGAAGAACCTTCCGATCCTTCTAGCCTCAAAGGCACGTTGGCAGATCTCCCCGGGTATTGCGCACCCACCTTCACGCTTATGCGCGTCGGATCTACGACACCGTGTTCCGTACATGTATCGGGCTTTGCATCTTTTTGCCTGCTCACCCCACGGTGCTGCCTCTATCCGCTTCCTGTTCGTCGCGCCAGCGCTTTGCTTCCGGCTTCCTTCCGACCCTCAGTCACCCGAGACGCCGTTGCCTTCCGCTAACACTTGCCCATGTCGGCTGTATAGGGGACTTGCACCCCCAAATGAGTGCGCCCTGCCGGGCGCACAAAAAAAGAGCGGGCCGAAGCCCGCTCTCTTTAGACCGAATACCCCGCTGAGGGATATTACATGTCCATACCGCCCATGCCACCCATGCCGCCGCCCGGTGCGCCATGTGCATGATCTTCTTCCTTCGGCGATTCCGCGATCATGACTTCCGTCGTGAGCAGCAGGCCCGAAACCGAAGCGGCGTTCTGCAGAGCCAGACGCGTCACCTTGGTGGGATCCAGGATGCCCATTTCGATCATATCGCCGTACTCGCCCGTAGCCGCGTTGTAGCCGAACGTGCCCTTGCCCTCGCGGACCCGGTTCAGAACGACCGCCGCGTCTTCGCCGGCGTTGCTCACGATCTGCCGCAGCGGCTCTTCGATCGCGCGGGCCAGGATCTTGATGCCCGTCGTCTGGTCTTCGTTATTGCCGACCAGCTTCTCGATGGCCTTCAACGCACGCACCAGAGCGACACCGCCGCCCGGTACCACGCCCTCTTCGACGGCCGCACGGGTTGCGTGCAGTGCGTCCTCGACGCGCGCCTTCTTTTCCTTCATTTCAATTTCGGTGGCAGCACCGACCTTGATCACGGCAACGCCGCCGGAGAGCTTGGCAACGCGCTCCTGCAGTTTTTCCTTGTCATAGTCGGAAGTCGCTTCCTCGATCTGCTGGCGGATGCTCTCGACCCGGCCCTTGATGTCCGAGGCCTTGCCTGCGCCGTCGATGATCGTGGTGTTCTCTTTCTCCACCAGGATCTTCTTCGCTTCGCCCAAGTCGTTCAGCGTCGCCTTCTCGAGCGACAAGCCGACTTCATCGGAAATCACCGTGCCACCCGTGAGGATCGCGATGTCCTGCAGCATGGCCTTGCGGCGATCGCCGAAGCCCGGCGCCTTGACGGCGGCCACTTTGACGATACCGCGGATGGTGTTGACCACCAGCGTGGCCAGCGCCTCGCCTTCCACGTCTTCCGCAACGATCAGCAGCTGACGGCCGCCCTTCGCAATCGCCTCGAGTAGCGGGAGCAGTTCGCGTATGTTGGAGATCTTCTTGTCCACCAACAGGATCAGCGGCTTGTCGAGCTCGGCGCTCTGGCTCTGCTGATTGTTGATGAAGTACGGCGACAGGTAGCCGCGGTCGAACTGCATGCCCTCGACCACTTCGAGCTCGTTCTCGAGGCCCGAACCCTCTTCGACCGTGATCACGCCTTCCTTGCCGACCTTCGCCATCGCATCCGCAATCGTCTTGCCGATGCTCTCATCGGAGTTCGCGGAGATCGTGCCGACCTGCGCAATCGCCTTCGGATCCTTGCAGGGCTTGGAAAGCTTCTTCAGCTCTTCCGTCGCCGCCGCGACCGCCTGGTCGATACCGCGCTTCAGATCCATCGGGTTGATGCCCGCCGCAACGGACTTCAGGCCCTCACGGATGATCGCCTGCGCGAGAACGGTCGCGGTGGTGGTGCCATCGCCGGCTTCGTCGGAGGTGTTGGAAGCAACTTCCTTCACCATCTGCGCGCCCATGTTCTCGAATTTATCCTTCAGCTCGATTTCCTTCGCAACCGACACGCCGTCCTTGGTGACGGTCGGGGCGCCGAAGCTCTTGTCGAGTACTGCGTTGCGGCCCTTGGGACCCAGCGTGACCTTCACGGCATTCGCCAGAATATTCACACCCTTGAACATGCGTTGCCGAGCGTCGTCGCTGAAGCGTACGTCTTTAGCTGCCATATGCTGATACCTCTAAATTATTGAGAAAGGGCTTACTTGCCTTCGACCACGGCCATGACGTCTTCTTCACGCATCACGACCAGCTCATCGCCATCCATTTTCACTTCGGTGCCGCTGTACTTGCCGAAGAGGATCTTGTCGCCGACCTTGAGATCCAGCGGGCGAATTTCGCCGTTCTCCAAAATCTTGCCCTTGCCGACAGCGACTACTTTTCCGAAGATCGGCTTCTCGGTCGCCGTATCGGGAATCACGATGCCACCCGGGGACTTTCGCTCTTCCTCTTCTCGTTTCACGATCACGCGGTCATGAAGGGGACGAATCTTCATAAGACAAGACTCCTAATGCTTGAAATTCGGGGTTGATTGCGAGGAGGAGGGGTTATTAGCACTCTCCACCTGTGGCTGCTAATCATAATGGCGAATTCGCCCGATTCAAGACCCTACGCCGCATTTTTTTGCTGCGCCGCATCAATACGCCCGATCACGAGTACGCTAAAGTGCGCCCCCATGAGAATCCCTACGCTGGCCTGTCTGACGGCCTGTATCGCCCTGATGAGCACCTTCGCAAACTTCGCGAACGCCAAACCCTGGTGGATGCGCGGCACCGACTCCAACGATACGGACTTTCTCCCACCGGATGCGGCGTTTCGAGTCAGCGCCCGCACCGAAGGCAATATCGTGCGGGTCCGGTGGGTGATCGCCGATAAATACTATTTGTACCGCCAAAAAATCGATATCAAGGCCGAAAGCCCCGATCTCAATGTCGCGGCGCCCGTGCTGCCCAAAGGCACGCTCAAGAACGACGCCTATTTCGGCGCTCAGGAAATCTATCAGCAGCAAGTCGAAGCCACGGTGGCCTACACCCGCTACGACGGCGGCGCCCACCCACTGCAAATCAAAGTGACCTATCAAGGCTGCGCCGAGGCCGGCCTGTGCTACCCCCCAATCACCAAGGTGATCTTCCCCGAACAGGCAGCCCCACGGCCGGCCGTGACGGCACCCCATCCCTGGATGGGCATCGCCATCCTCGGCGGAGGCTTCGCTTTCCTCCTGGCGGGCCTGATGCTGCGCAAGGGACGCAAGCTCGACCTCCCCGCCGCATGAACAAGCAGTCGCTGCGCATCACCGGCGCCGCACTGCTGGTGGTGCTGGGCATTTGGGCTGGAGCATGGCTCCATTCGTCTAGGGTCGCCGTCAAAAGCCACCCCGGGATTTCAGTGCCGGCCGGCGAAGCCAGCCCCCCCAGTTCCGGTGACCTCGTGCCAGCGCCCGAGGACGCGGGTCCCGACAACGCATTGCCGCCCGCCAAAATCCCGGATCGGCTGCCACAGTTCTCGCTGCAAGACCTCGAGGGCAAAACCACCCCCATCACGGCCTTCGCCGGCAAATCCCTGATCATCAACTTCTGGGCCACCTGGTGCGCGCCCTGCCGCAGCGAAATACCGCTGCTGAAAAACCTGCACGCCGAATGGGCCGCGCGCGACGTGAGCGTGGTCGGCATCGCCGTGGACTACCACGACAAGGTGCAGGAATTCGCCGACCGCTTCAAAATCGGCTATCCCCTGCTCATCGGGGAGCAGGACGCCCTGGACGCGGCCGCCGCCTTGGGCGTCGAAACCCCCGTATTCCCGTTCACCGTGTTCACCGACCGCCGGGGCGAGGTGGTAGCTCTGTTCGTCGGCCAATTGCACCGGCCACAAGCTGAACTCATCCTGTCGGAGGTGCAAAATCTGAACCAGGGCCTGGAACAGCTCCCGGCCGCCAGGCGAGCCATCAGCGAGGGCCTGCACGCCCTGCAGGCCAAACAGCCCGGCTAATGCTCACTTAGCCCGGCGTTCCGGCGACGTTCGCCGCCAAAGCTTGCCTTTTCTCCTCCGTTTCTGGTTATTATCGCGGACCTTTATGAAGCGACGGCGCTGGACTTATCGCTAGATGGCTCGAATTCTGCTGCTAAATGGCCCGAACTTGAATCTCCTCGGCACGCGCGAACCGGAGATTTACGGTTCGGCCAGTCTGCACGATATCGAGACCCAGCTCGAGGCGCTCGCCCGGGCCCGCGGTCATTCCTTGGTCGCCTTCCAGAGCAATGCCGAGCATGAGCTGATCGGCAAGATTCAAGCTGCCAAACACGACGGTATTGCGATCGCCATCATCAATCCGGCGGGCTATTCGCACACCAGCGTCGCCTTGCGCGATGCCTTTCTCGCCGTCGCGTTGCCGTTCATCGAAGTTCACTTGAGCAACGTGTTCGCGCGCGAGACTTTTCGGCAGCATTCCTATTTATCCGACATCGCGGTCGGCTGCATTGT
>Ga0302324_100018048_pt1 | contig 13944 bp, 15 predicted proteins | sample Palsa_T0_1_FD_201949 | JGI IMG/M metagenome (GOLD analysis project Ga0302324, IMG submission 201949) | Peat permafrost microbial communities from Stordalen Mire near Abisko, Sweden - Palsa_T0_1 | ecosystem: Environmental > Terrestrial > Soil > Palsa > Peat permafrost | place: Sweden: Abisko... | reverse complement strand
AGGCAACAGCAGGTCCTGCTCAGGAAGGTAGGTTCGGTAGCCCTTTGGCATAAAACATTATGTACCGGTTCTGTTTCGTTTGAACCCGCGAAGTTGGAGAATACTCGGACAGGCTCCTAGCGCGCAGGCGGCGGGATTATTGGCGAATACGCCCCCGTCAATCAGTGTGTAGTGACCGGCGAGTGCGCCGGCTGCGAGCTTCACAGGCGGAAAATACGTCGGCGCCGCGGTTGTGGCGCGGGCCACTTCGTGCGCCGGGAAGTCGTAATCCAGGCGCTCGCGCGCCATGGCGCTGCGGAAGAAAAAGGGACGGCTCCGCTCGATTTCGTAGCTCGGGATCAAAAGATCAGTAGCCGCGTCCCGCAGGCGCGATTCGCCGAAATAGTCGAACAGCACTTGTGCGATTCCGGAGCCGGTGTATTTCTCGCGGCGCAGATTGCCGCACGCAGCGAGACGGTGCGCAAGCGAACGGGAGAAGATGTGCGCCCCGCGGCGGTGGTACAGGTCGACCAGTTGGGACGCTGAGTACAGCGCAGAGCCGCGATTCTTTGGGATGGTGAGGCCGATGGCCAGGATGCCGCCCGTGGAAGTGCCGGCGATTAAGTGGAAGAGGTGAGCGGCGGGGCGCTGGGTCTGCCTTTCAATTTCGGCAAGCACCATCGCGGGGATGATGCCTCGAATGCCACCGCCGTCGATGGAAAGGATCTTTACCATAAGAACGCGCACGGGCCGCGAGAATTGCCATCCCTCGCGGGAGCAACTGCCGCAGCCCGTGCGCTTCCGCCATCACCCAAGGCAAGAGTACGGCTGGTACACGCCCCTGGGCCGGGTAGGTAGCGCTAAACCTGTGGGAACGGAAGGGAAATAAATCGGCGAAAGTAGAGACTGGCCTGCTAGATGAATAACTCTTGCGCGGAAATTTCAAAATCGAACTCCGGCAAGAGCAGCGCGGGGAACTGAAGCAATCCAGCTTCCGTGTATTCGAACAATCGCTTGCGCTGTGGATCCACCAGCCAGACGTGCGGCACGCCCCAACGGCGATAGTCTTCGAGACGCTCTTTAAGTCTGCCCCGGCGGTCATCGGGTGAGACGATCTCGATGGCTACGAACGGTGGCATCTCCGCATAGCGGCCTTCCGGCCGGGAGTCCCGGTAAACGGCGAGGTCAATGACACGAAAACGCTTAGGCGCGACGTGCATTCGCAGTCCTGGTTGCAACAGGAGACGGAATCGGGTCATCAGCGGCGCAAACAGCAGAATCAGCAGCCCTTGAATTTGACTATGAATGGCGCCGGCAAAGATCTTTCCACCACCTCCCCGTCCACGTAATCCGGTTCGGGGCGGTCGTCGAATACCAGGCCGAGGTATTCTTCCACGCCGATTTGCGATTTTGCCAGCACTGGATTAATCATACTGTCATCTCGCATCCGCCGGCACTGTCAAACGTTGTAACTTGAAAATGTTTGACGAACATGCTATGTCTACATACTATGGGAGGTTGTCGCCATGGCAACAACGGTCTGGAAAGGGCATATTACTTTCGGCCTCGTCTCGTTTCCGGTGAAGCTGTTCACCGCTGCCCGCAGCGAAGGCATCAGCTTTAACCAACTCCATAAAGCCGATAACTCGCGCATCAAACAGGTGATCTACTGCCAGGCGGAAGACAAACCCATTCCGCGCAGCGAGATCGTCAAAGGCTACGAGTATGAGAAGGACCGCTACGTGGTGATCGATGACGAGGACATCAAGAAGATGGCGCCCTCCACCGCCAAGGTGATGGAGATCCTCGAATTCGTGAAGACCGCCGAGGTGGACCCCATCTATTTTGAAAGCTCCTTCTACATGGCGCCGGACGAAGCCGGGCAGAAGCCCTACGCGTTGCTCTACGACACGCTGAAGCGCACCGGCTACGTGGGCGTGGCGAAGATCGCCATGCACAATCGCGAGCACATCGTCATCTTCCGGCCGGGCGCTCACGGGCTGCTGATGCACACCATGTATTACGCCAACGAGGTGCGGAAGGTGGAGGAATTTCGCACTGACACCGGCCTGGTGAAGGAACAGGAGCTGAAGCTGGCGGAGATGCTGGTTGAATCGCTAGCCGCGCCCTTTGAGCCGCAAAAATATCACGACACCTACCTCGACAACTTGCAGTCCATGATCGACGCCAAGATCAAGGGCCAGGAAGTGGTGACGCCGCCGCACGCCGAGCCCGCCAAGGTGATCGACATCATGCAGGCGCTGAAGCAGAGCCTGGCGGCGGCCAAGAAACCACCCGCGTCGGTGGAGACGCTGAACGCCGAACCCGAAAAGAAGGCTGCCGGGAAGAAACGCAGCGCCCGCGGATAGGCAGCATCAGTTGCCGGGCGTTGGGGGCGTCACTAAAGGACTTGGAACCGTGTGTAAGGCGCCGAGCGTGACCAATGTATGGCCGTCGAGCGTATTGAAGATTTCGAGTGTGCCAATCAGCTTGCACACCCGCGTCCCCGGCGTTGTGGACGATGCGGTGGGCGGCGGTACCGGCGGAATCGTGATGGTGGCGCGAATCTCTTTGCGGGTGTTCAAAACGAGCGCCAGATCCTTGACCGAATCGACCACCAGAGGCTGGCTGGTTCCCGGCGCCACGTTGACCGTCTTCGATTTCAACATCGTTCCGTCGTCGGCGAGAAACGTGAGCAGCGCGGAGCACGGTGCGGCTGTGGCCGAAGCTGCGTCCTCCGGATTCAGGGCATTGAATTGCGCGGTCTGACCCTCCGCGATGCCGACCATCCCGGTGGTACGCGTTATCTGTGCCGGCGGCGTGACATTCGTTTGCGCGTAGAGCGCCGCAGTTGCCAGCGCGAAGACACTAATCCTGTGTGCATATTGAAACATGGGTTCACTCCTTGTTGAGACAGCTCGCGAGTTTCGCGAAGCTAAGGGAGCGCATCCGGCTCCCTTTCTGCAAACCCAGAAGAAAAGTGAAAGTTCCGCCGCTGACGCGCAGCGAGACTATTTACAAATGGGCCGAGCCGGCTTAACATGTCGGTATGCGACATGTCGTGCCAAAAGTAACCCCGGAGGTCAAGCCCCTCACCGAGCCCGTGCTGCTGATTCTGACCAGCCTGGCCGATCAGCCCCGCCACGGTTACGCATTGCTCAAAGATATTGAGTGGTTGAGCGGCGGACGTGTCCGGATGAGCACAGGGACGCTGTTTGGCGCTTTGCGGCGATTATTGGAGGAAGGCTGGATCGAGCGCTTCGAGCTGGAAGACACGTCGCGCCAGAAACAGGCGTATCGGCTGGCAGCGGCCGGCCGCAAACAGTTGCAATTGGAATTGGATCGCATGCGGCAGTTAACCCGCGCCGGATTCGCGAGGCTGCGGGCCGGTGAGGCAGTATGAAACGGGTTTATCGATTTATGCTGTTGCTATATCCACGCGGGCATCGGGATCAATTCGCCGAGGAGATGGCGAGCGTGTTTGAACAAGCTTCCGCCGAGCGCCGGGCTGAAGACTGGGCGTGGTATGTTCGTTTCACGTTTTCGGAAATGGCTGGGCTCATCGCGGGAGCGGCTATCGCATGGCTGGCCGAGAGACCAACGGCCGAGGCTCCAGTGGCGAGCGCGCTGCCGCCGGAACTCATCGACGCCCAACGGTTAGTCGACGTGAACATCGCGGGCATGGTCCACGCCATCGCCAATCATCAATTCGAAAAAGCTCGCGTCCACTCCGACCAGGAGCGTCTGGCGCGCGAAAACCTGCGCATGCTGCGCGAAAAGTATGGAATAGGCGGTTAGGTCCCGGCGGCGGTCTCCGCCGGAAACGCGCGCAGCAACTCTTCGGCGTATAACGCGCCCGCCGGCGTCTCTTCGTGTTTGAAGAAAACGTAGACGTCGCGGCCCGATTCGAGCAATTCGCGAACGCGTTCCGCGATCTCCTTGCGGTCGTCCGGCGAATACTCTGGCATTCGCAATCGTGAATAGACGAAGCTGGAGGTGATGATTTTCGGGATCACCAGCTTCTCGGATTCCGCAAGACACAGCGCCGCGCCGTGCTTTTCGAGCAAGCCATAGACGCCGTCCGTCAGCCATGAGGCGTGCCGGAACTCGAATGCGCAGCGAACGTCGCCGGGCAGCGTCGCAAGAAAATCGCCCAGCAACGCCTGGTCGCATTTGAGCGCGGGCGGAAGCTGGAACAGCACCGGCCCCAGCCGCCGCGCGGTCCGCAGCGGATCGATGGCGCGAAAGAAGACCTCCGTGAAGTCGGACGGCTTCAGCCTCAAAATGTGCGTGATGCGCATGTGCGCTTTCAGCGGAAAAACGAAGCCCGCCCGGGTATCGTTCACCCAGTTTTCAAGCGTCGACGCCGACGGCAGCCGCCGGAACGTGTAGTTTACCTCCACCGCATTGAGCCGAGTCGCGTAGTAGGACAGAAACTTCTTGCTGGCGAGTTTTTCGGGGTAGAACTCGGGCTTCCAACTGGGGTAAGCGAATCCGGAGGTTCCTGAAAGCAGGGTTGGCATTTCTTTCCGAGCCGCGGCCGTGAGGGAGCGGTCAAGATCCTGGCATCCCTGGGCGCCGGCGCCGCATCCCATACAATAGTTCAAACAGCAGTGATTCCGCAAAAGTCTCCCAAGAAACGATCCTCCGAGCGCCTGCGCGAGTTGTGGCCGGACATTCGCGAGATGATGCGGCCGCGCCGCAAGGTGCTGGCTCTCGGCTTCGTGCTGATGGTGATCAGCCGCGTGTGCGGCCTGGTGCTGCCCACTTCGTCCAAATACCTGATCGACAATGTGATCGGCAAGCACCAACTGGCGCTGTTGGTTCCCCTGGTGCTGGCGGTTCTGGCCGCTACCGTCATACAAGGCGTCACGGGATTCGCCATCACTCAGCTGGTATCGAAAGCCGGGCAGCGTTTGATCGCCGAATTGCGCGCCAAGGTGCAAGCCCACATTGGCCGCCTGCCGGTGGCATACTTCGACGCCAATAAGACCGGAACGCTGGTGGCGCGCATCATGACCGATGTGGACGGCATCCGCAATCTGCTGGGCACCGGCTTAATTGAATTTTTTGGCGGCCTGCTGACAGCGGTGCTGGTGCTTGGATTTCTGCTGCGCCTGAGCACCTTGCTGACAGGTATTGCGCTGGCGATCATCGTCGCGTTCGGCTTAACCCTCCGCAAAGCCTTCAGCACCATCCGGCCCATCTTCCGCGAGCGCGGCAAGATCAATGCCGACGTCACTGGACGGCTCACCGAATCGCTCGGCGGCGTGCGAGTGATCAAGGGCTACCATGCCGAAGCGCGCGAAGAGGCGGTGTTCGAAACGGGCGTGCAGCGGCTGCTCAACAATATCCTCAAGAGCCTGACCGCCACTTCACTGATGAGTCTTTCCGCCACGGTTCTGATGGGCGTGGTCGGGGCCATCATCATGTACGTGGGAGCGCGCCAGATCAACGCAAAGATCATGACGCTGGGCGATTTCGTTACCTTCACCGCGCTGCTTGCATTTCTGATCGCTCCCATGTTCCAGCTGGTCAATATTGGAACGCAGCTCACCGAAGCGCTGGCCGGGTTGGAACGCACTCGCGAGGTGTTGCGCGAGCGTCCCGAGGACCAGGACCCGCGCCGAACCGTGTCTTTGCCGCCGATCATGGGTCAAGTGATTTTCGATTGCGTGAACTTCGCCTATGACACCGGGAAAGAGGTGCTGCACGAAGTTTCGTTCCGCTCCGAGCCGGGGACAGTTACGGCGCTGGTGGGCTCGTCGGGTTCCGGCAAGTCCACCATCATTGGCTTGATCGCCGCGTTTCACGGCCCGCAATCGGGAACCGTGCTGGTGGACGGCGTGGATCTTTCCACCGTCCGTCTGGACTCTTATCGCACTCAGCTGGGCGTGGTGCTTCAGGAAACGTTTCTGTTCGACGGAACCATCTGGGAGAACGTGGCGTTCGCCCGGCCCCATGCCACCCACGAGCAAATCCTGGAAGCTTGCCGCATCGCGCGCGTCGACGAGTTCGCCGAAGGCTTCGAGCAGAAGTACGACACCATCGTCGGCGAGCGTGGCGTGAAGCTCTCCGGCGGCCAGCGGCAGCGGGTCTCCATCGCCCGAGCGCTGCTGGCCGATCCGCGCATCCTGATTCTCGATGAGGCCACTTCGAACCTGGATTCAGAATCCGAGGGGATGATCCAGGAGGGTTTGCGAGTGTTGATGCAGGGCCGCACCACGTTTGTCATCGCGCACCGATTGTCCACCATCCGGCGTGCCGACCAGATTCTGGTGGTGGAAGCCGGGCGTATTGTCGAGCGCGGCACGCATGCCGGCCTGTACGCGGCCCATGGACGTTACTACGATCTGTACACCAAGCAGCACGGCATGGAAGCGAACCTGTTTCTCGCGCCGGGCGAAGGGGATGGCGAAGGCAATGATCTATCCCTGGCAGGAAGTCCAGCCGGAGCGGCCGGAGCGCCGGCTGGGGAACGCGACGTGCTGTCTGAGACCGTGCGCCTGCTCGGTGGCTAATAAGGGAATACGATTCAAGCGAAGAGGTGTTTACTCGCCGCTTTGTTGCAGCAGCTTGGCCACCAGCGCCGTCCAGCCCGTTTGATGGCTCGCGCCCAGCCCGGCGCCGTTATCGCCCTGGAAGTACTCGTAAAAGAGGATGTGATCGCGGAAGTGCGGATCACACTGGAACTTCTCCGCGCCGCCGAATACCGGCCGGCGTCCACGCTCATCGCGCAGGAACAAATGCGATAAGCGCCGCGAAAGCTGGCACGCCACCTCCCCCAGGTGCATCTTTACGCCGGACCCGGTGGGAAACTCCACCTGCAGCTGGTCCCCGAAATAATGATGGAAGCGCTGCAGCGATTCGATCATCAGATAATTCACCGGAAACCAGACCGGCCCCCGCCAGTTGGAATTTCCCCCGAACAGATTGGTGGTGGATTCCGCCGGCTCGTACTTCACGCTGTACTCCTGGCCGTCCGCATGCAAAACGAAGGGATGGTCTTTGTAATAGCGCGAGATGCCGCGGATGCCGTAGGGCGAAAGGAACTCGTTCTCGTCCAGCATAATTTGTAGCACGCGCTGGAGGCGGGAAGGGGCCACCAGCGAAAGCAGCGTGCGCTCGTCCTGCCCGGGGCGCGTGATGGATGCGATATTCAGGCACAGGTCCGCGCGATGCTTGATGAACCAGTTCATGCGCCGCTTGAACCCCGGCATTCTGTCGATGGCCTGGGCGTCCAGCGTGGTAACGGCGAACAGCGGAATCAACCCCACCAGCGATCTCAGCCGCATTGGAATCCCTTGCCCATCGGGCATGCGAAGCCGGTCGTAAAAGAAGCCGTCTTCCTGGTCCCAAAGGCCGCCGCCTCCGATCCGATTCATGGCGCTGGCGATGTAAAGAAAATGCTCGAAAAACTTGCTCGCGATGTCTTCGTACGATTTGTCGTGCGGCGTCAGCTCTATCGCGATGCGCAGCATGGTCAGGCAATACATGCCCATCCATGCCGTACCGTCCGCCTGCTCGATAAAACCGCCCGTGGGAAGCGGCTTACTGCGATCGAAGACGCCGATATTATCCAGCCCGAGAAACCCGCCTTCGAAAATGTTGTTGCCCTGCGAGTCCTTGCGGTTCACCCACCAGGTGAAGTTCATCAGCAGCTTGTGAAAGGCGGATTCCAGGAACTCGATGTCCGCTTTGCCGCTCAGTTTATGGTCGATCTTGAAAACGCGCCAGCAGGCCCAGGGATGCACCGGCGGATTGACGTCGCTGAACTCCCATTCGTAGGCGGGAAGCTGTCCATTGGGGGATTGATACCACTCGCGCAGCAGTAACGAAAGCTGCTGCTTGGCGAAATCCGGATCGACCATCGCCATGGGGATGGCATGGAACGCCAAGTCCCAGGCGGCGAACCAAGGGTACTCCCACTTGTCGGGCATCGAGAGCACGTCGTCGTTGTAGACATGAATCCAACCCCGGTTGCGGCCCAACAGCCGCTCGGGAGGCGGCGGAGGCATGGCCGGATCGCCCTTCAGCCACTCTTCCACCACGTAGTGATAGAACTGCTTGCTCCACAGCAGGCCGGCGAATGCCTGGCGTTGCACCATGCGCGCGTCCTCCGACAGAGTTACCGGCGCGAAACTGTAGAAATCTTCAGCCTCCTCTCTACGATCTAGGAACACCTGATGAAAGTCCGGGGCGGGCGTGTTCCCCGCCCACAAACGGAAGTGCAACACCTTCGACCCGCCAGGTTCCAGCTCCATCCGATATACGCCGCAGGCCTTGGTGCCGGTTTCATCGGGGTTCACCGCGCTCTGCCAACCTTGGGTTATATAGCGGTGAAAGGAATCTTTATTAAATGGTTGCCCGCTGTCGTAGCCCCACAGGCGCATGGTGTTGCTCTCGTTCTCGGTGAACAGAAGTGGAGGAGCATCTTCCAGCCACAGCTTGAACTCGCCGAGCGATTGTTCCTGGATCGCGATGGTATGGGTGTCATAGCGCGATAACTCCGGACGCGGCGTACCGTATCCCCAGCTCCAGGTATTGCGGAACCACACGGTGGGCAACAAATGCAGCGTCGCGGGCGAGGGCCCCCGGTTGATGACGGTGGCGCGCACCAGAATGTCGTCGACAGCGTTCTTCGCGTACTCGACGAAGATGTCGAAGTAGCGGTTCTCGTTGAAGATTCCCGTGTCGATCAGCTCGTATTCGCTCTCCGCGCGCGATCGCTCGCCATTGGTCCGCACCAGGTCTTTATAGGGAAAGGCCGACTGGGGGTATTTGTATAGCGCCTTCATGTAGGAGTGCGTGGGCGTGGAGTCCAGGTAATAGTAGTATTCCTTGACGTCCTCGCCATGATTGCCTTCCGGACCCGAGACCCCGTATAGCCGCTCCTTGAGGATGGGATCAACTCCGTTCCAAAAAGCAAACGCGAAACACAGGCGCTGATGATTGTCACAGATTCCGGCGATGCCGTCTTCGGTCCAGCGATAGACGCGGGAGCGGGCGTGATCGTGTGTGAAATAATCCCACGCGGTGCCGTCGGCGCTGTAGTCTTCGCGTGGGTTGCCCCAGGATCGTTCCGAGAGGTAGGGGCCCCAACGCCTCCAGTGCGACGACTTGTCTCTGGCTTGGAGCAGGCGATCTCGTTCAGCGTGCATTCATTTTTATGGGAGCACTGAGCCGCGCGCGTTAGCAAGCGGACTTCCTGCTTACTTACTCGGCTGCTCGGAGCCTTATCATTAGTGAACCGGATCATTAGTGAGTGAATAATATAACTGGTATATTCTGATTCCATAGAATCGAATTTGAGCACCTGAGTTTCGCGCACGTGAATCCGAACGAGGGCATTAACGAAATCGAGCTGGGACCTACCCAGGCCATCAACCCCGGCGAAGCCGCGGGCGCGGTGATCGGCCGCTATCACCTGCTGCAGAAAATCGGCGAAGGCGGCATGGGCGAAGTCTGGCTGGCCGAGCAGAAAGAACCCGTTCGCCGGCGCGTGGCTCTCAAGCTGGTGAAGGCCGGGATGGACACGCGCGAAGTTGTCGCGCGCTTCGAATCCGAGCGCCAGGCATTGGCCCTGATGGATCATCCCGCCATCGCCAAGGTGCTCGACGCGGGCTCCACGCCGCAGGGCGGGCCGTACTTCGTAATGGAGTACGTCGCCGGCGTTCCCATCACAACTTACTGCGACAATCACCGGCTCAACACTCGAGAACGGCTGGATCTGTTCATGCACGTCTGCGAGGGAGTGCAGCACGCGCACCAGAAAGCTATCATTCATCGCGATCTGAAACCATCGAACATTCTGGTCACTGAAGTGGATGGTCATCCGGCGCCGAAGATCATCGATTTCGGAGTGGCCAAGGCCCTCACGCAAAAACTGACCGCCGACACAATGTTTACGCGCGTGGGAGCCATGATCGGAACGCCCGAATACATGAGCCCGGAGCAGGCGCTTTCTTCCGGAGAAGACATCGACACGCGCACCGACGTCTATTCGCTGGGCATCATCTTTTACGAATTGCTGGCGGGCGTCCATCCCATCGATCTGCGCAAGGTTGCCTTCGAGGAATTCCTGCGCCGGTTGCGCGAAGAGGATCCTCCGAAGCTGAGCACCAAGTTCCGCGCGCAGGACCCTGCCACGTCCACAGAACTTGCACGCAAACGCCACACCGAGCCGCCGGCGCTGGTCAAGCAGATGCGGGGCGATCTAGATTCGATCGCGCTAAAAGCTCTTGAAAAAGATAGAGCCCGCCGCTACGGCTCGCCCTCCGATTTCGCTTTGGACATCGCTCGCTATCTGAACAACGAGCCGGTGCTCGCGGTCCCACCGTCCGTAGCTTACCGCGCGAGCAAGTTCGCGCGGCGTTACCGCGTAGCTCTCGTCACCGCCTGCGCGTTCGCTTTGGTTCTGATCGCCGCCGCCGTGATCAGCATCCGGCAGAGCATACGCGCCAACAAAGAAGCGGCGGTCGCCCAGGCAGTGAACGATTTTCTACAGAACGATATGCTGGCGCAAGCCAGCGCCGCGAATCAGTCTGGGCAGGCAGCCGGTCCAAGCGCAAAGCCCGATCCCGACCTGAAGGTGCGCACGGCGTTGGACCGCGCCGCTCAACGCATCACTGGAAAGTTCGACCAGCAACCGGAGGTGGAGGCGGCCATTCGGGACACCATCGGGCAGACGTACATGGACCTCGGTCTGTACTCCGAGGCAAGGAAGCAATTGGAGCGGGCGATGGACTTGCATCGGCGGTTGCTGGGGGCGGAGAATCCAAAGACCCTCAAAACCATGAGCCGCCTTGGAACAACTGCCAGGCTTGAAGGCAAATATGCCGAGGCTGAGACGCTTTTCGGCCGGGCCCTGGAGACCGAGCGGCGGGTGTTAGGTCCCGAGCATCCCGACACGCTGTATTCCATGAACAATCTGGCCAACGACTACGACAAGCAGGGCAAGTACGCGCAGGCCGAGGCGCTCGACACCCAGACCCTGGAGATCCGGCGGCGCGTGTTAGGCCCGGAGCATCCCGAGACCCTGGCGTCCATGACCAATCTGGCCGACGTCTACTATTCCCAGGGCAAGTACGCGCAGGCCGAAGCGCTCGACAGCCAGACCCTGGAGATCCGGCGCCGTGCGTTAGGCCCAGAACATCCCAACACGCTAACGTCCATGAACGGTCTGGCCGTCGATTACGACTCCCAGGGCAAGTACGCGCAGGCCGAGGCGCTCTTCAGCCAGACCCAGGAGATCCAGCGCCGTGTGTTAGGCCCGGAACATCCCAGCACGCTGATCTCCATGAGCAATCTGGCCGGAACCTACGGCTACCAGGGCAAGTACGCGCAGGCCGAGGCGCTCTACAGCCAAACCCTCAAGATCAAGAACCGAGTGCGGGGTCCCGAGCATCCAACCACTCTTAACACGCTTTCGGATTTTGCCTCCATGTACCAACGACAGGGGAAATACGCCTTGGCGGAGACTTATGCCGCGCAGGCCCTGGCGGGGCGAAGGCACGCGTTGGGCCCGGAACACCCGGACACGATGGCATCGGCGGCCGATCTGGCACTGGCCTACCTATCGCAGGGAAAGTTCACCGAAAGCGAGCCCCTCGCGCGCCAGGCCATGGAGTTTGATCGCAAGAAGCAGCCGGATGATTGGCAGGGATTCCGAGCCGAGACACTGCTGGGCGCGAGCGTTGCCGGACAGAAGAAATACGCCGAGGCCGAACCGCTGCTGCTGGAAGGTTATCAGGGGATGGTGGCACGCAAGGACAAGATGGAGGCCGCGGATCAGTATCACCTGGATCGCGCCCGCGAATGGATTGTCCAACTCTATCAGGCGTGGGGCAAGCCGGAGAAAGCCGCCGAGTGGAAGCAAGGCCGGGCGGAGCCATAGTCACCGCGGAGCCATAATAACGTGCCCGACCAATCCCCACCTGACGCCACTCGCACCATCGGCTCAACGGCGCCGGACGCGGGCTTTGTGATCGGCCGCTATCACCTGCTGCAGAAAATCGGCGAGGGCGGCATGGGTGAAGTCTGGCTGGCCGAGCAAAAAGAGCCCCGAAGGCCGGCGCTCTGCCCGCAAAGACTCACGCACAATAAGCCGCTCTTTTTCCACCAGCTCTTTGAAAATACAGCAAACCAAAATCTCATTGCGGCGTCGATTCGAGCCGTGTTAGCATCGTGCAAACCTCTAAATTTGTTGCCACTGAATGAAATCTGACGCGTCGCTCGCCGGATCACCAAGGATAAGCATGCATACCGTCCGCGGACTTATCGTTTGGTTTGCAGCCTCGATTGCAGCGGCTTCGGGAGCCACTCTCGTGGGTGTCAATTTCGGACCGTCTGGTTCTCCTTCCCCCACCAACTGGACGCTGATGACCGCACCCGGGACGGTCAACAATCTCATTGACAGCACTGGCGCGCCGACAACCGTCTCACTCACTGTAAGCTCCATGTCGCCCCCGCCCGACACTTTTTCGGGGACACCGGTCGCCGGAACAATTCCCAGCGACGCGCCGACACTGGCCAATCTGCAGTCGAACTTCAGCAGCTACGCAGCTACAATGGAACGCCACCGAACAACTTGCTGGCGCAATTCTCCGGTCTGACCCCTAGCGGCACCTACAGCGTTTACGCCATCGGGCTTCGATTCGAAAACGGTATCAATCAAAGCGTGACGATTACCGGCGCCGGCGCGCCAGTGGCTTTCAGCCAGATCGGTCCGGTGTTTTCGCTGTTCTTCAATGGGTCCATTGGTTCCAGCTCGCAAACGCTGGAATCCTATGCGGTACCGATCCAAGCGTCCGGTTCGGGAACGATTTCGATCCAGTTCGCGTCCGGGCCGCAGCGCTACACGGCAGCGGGCGTAGCTTTGTCCTTCACTCCGTCCATTCCCGCGACGCCCGTGCCCGGTTCGCTGGGTTTAGCGCTAATCGGCCTGGCAACCGCAGGGCTGTTTTATTTTGCACGCCGGCGGCTGCTCTAGGCCAAAGCTTTTCCGTACAGCACGAGCAACCGGCTCCATGCCTTTTCGGCCTGTTCCTGGTTGTAGACTTGCGTGTCCGGAGGGCACCAGCCATGCGCGGCGCCGGTGTACACTTCGATTTCCGCGGGCAGGTTCGCCTTGGCGAACGTTTCCTTCAGAACCACCTTATCGTTGCGCGCCCGCATATCGTCATTGGCCGCAATCGCGATCAGGAACTGCGCCTTGGTCTTCGCGGCCTCCAGATGCGGACTGTTCGGCATATCCGTAACCAGTCCGCCGCCATGGAAGGAGGCGACTGCTCCCACGCGATCGGGCACGGCGGCCGCGGTACGAAACGCCATCGGGCCGCCCATGCAATAACCCTGTGTGCCCATCTTCCGATTCTTGGCCACCGACGATTGCTTGTCCAGCCATCCCAGGAACGCCTTGGCGTCCGTCATGTGCGTCGTCTCGTTCAAAGCCTGCGCCAGCGGCATCAGTTGCGGGATGGGGGTTGCGGCGCCCGCGTCCGCGGTGGGGGCTTTCTTGACGCGGTAGAACGGATTCACCACCAGCACCGAATAGCCCGATTCGGCCAGCCGCTTGCCCATCTGGCGAAACGCCGGCCGTAGCCCGAAGATGTCCGGCCACATCAGAACGCCAGGGGCTGTGCCGCTCGAAGGATGCACGAAGTAGCAGTCCGCGGCGCCGTCCGGCGTCGTCACGTTCACATCGGACTCGGCGACTGCAACCGCGTTCGCCACCTGCGGCAGCAGCATGGCCATGCCTGCTCCCAACATGACGCCGAATTGCTTCCGTGTCACCAGACCAAGAGCCTCATACTCTTGCCGGTCCTGCTCAAAATGATCCTGATCGCACATGTTCGCTCCTTATCGACGCTGGTTTCAGACGAAGGGTTTTTGACGATTCGTCGCGCGGAAGACCGCACGCATACCCAAATATTTTATATCACGCGCTCGCAGTTCGGACATTGC
>Ga0302324_100018047_pt1 | contig 13944 bp, 12 predicted proteins | sample Palsa_T0_1_FD_201949 | JGI IMG/M metagenome (GOLD analysis project Ga0302324, IMG submission 201949) | Peat permafrost microbial communities from Stordalen Mire near Abisko, Sweden - Palsa_T0_1 | ecosystem: Environmental > Terrestrial > Soil > Palsa > Peat permafrost | place: Sweden: Abisko... | reverse complement strand
AGCCCCGGTTTCAGATCGAACGTCCACGTCTTGCCGTCGGGGCTGACCGACCAGCGCTGCGCGGCATCGGGCACCACGTCGAACGAGCCGGGTTTGAACTGGACGACGTTCTGCATGACCTCATTGGTCGTGTTGAGGGACAGGCCGTCGGTCGCGTGCGATGGATCGAGCACCACCGCGTCCTTGACGCGCGCCATGACGAGCGTCGCGCCGCCGGCGGCGTTCGAGTTGGAGCCGCCGCCGCACCCGCTCGCCGCTACGGCGAGGATGCAGCCGGCAGCGATGATCCGCACGGGCGCTACGTTGATGGCGATCTCCTCGGCTAATGCGCTCGCACGGTGAACGTCCAGCTGCGTGTCGCCACGTTGCCGGCATTGTCGGCAACCGAGACTCTGACGCTGACGGACCCGTTACCGAGCGGAACGCTGGGACTGTAGGTGACGAAACTGTCGGTGCGGGTCGCCGACGGCGTGACGTCGAGGCCGTTGACTTCCAAGCGCACCGAGGACACGTTGACGCCGACGTCGGTCGGCGTCCGATAGGTCGCGTAGATCGACGGCTTGTTGTTGTTCACCGTCAGCCCGAACGACGGGGCGATGTCGACGATCTGCGGCGGCGTCGTCGTCACGACGACGAGCTGCGGGGCTTCGGCACGCGGCGCCGACGTCGCGCCGACGGTCAGGTGACCGTAAATCGAGGTGCGGCCGAAGTTCACGCCGTCCGGGATCTTATAGCTCGCGGTGTACGTACCGGGTTCGCCGTGCGCCTCCGGCAATGGGAGTCCGATAACGTAGGTGCCGATGTCGAACGACGCCGTTCCGCCCGGCGTCCCGTGCAGCGTCACGCTGAACGCATCTCCCGCGCGCAGCGCGCCATGCGCGTTCACGGCGAAGTCGGTGACCTGGGCGGCGCCGGCGGGCGTTGGCGTGGCGGGCATTGCTCGCGAGACCAGGATCTGACGCTTCTCGCCGGTGTCCGGATTGAGCCGCACCGTCACGCTGTCGCCGACCTTGAGGTCCGCCAGCGGCGACGGCTCTCCGTTGAGCGTGATCGCGGTGCTCTTGTCGGGCTGCACCACGTAGCCGCTCTGCAGAACGAAGGCGCTGGGTGAAACCGCGGCGATCGTCCCGGCCCGCGAGGCGTACCGGACGACGACCTGGTCGACCCGGCCGTTCGAGCGCAGGACGATGCTCGCGGCGTCACCGACGTGCACGTCGTTCAGGCTCGCCGGCGTCGCCGTCCGGGTCACGACGTCTTGCACGACGATCCGCGCATCCGAGGTGATCGCGATCGTACGTACCGACGGTCCGCGCGTCAGGGTGAGGGTCTCCGGAGCGGAGTTCAGATCGACGGCGCTGACGGTGCCGACGATCTGCATCGAACCGCCCGGCGTGTGCTGTTCGAGCCCCGGCGTGCGTCCGACGACGAGCGAGGTCACCTCCACGCGCTGGGCTTTGGAGTCATAAGAGACCTGAGCGCCGAGCGCATCGGCGACGAAGCGCAGCGGGACGTAGGTCGCGCCGTCGATCTCGCGCGCCGGTGCGTCCATCAGCAGCGCACGGCTATCGATGGTCGCCCGCCGTGAACCGCGGTGCACGACGATCCGGCGCGACGGTGCGGACGCGATCAAATCGTCGCCGGACGCCGCGACCGTGATCCCCAGCGCGCTGTAGATGCGCACGATCGGTACCAGCAGCCGGCCGCCGACGATGCGTGGGGCAGGTTCGCGCGGCAGTTCGTCCCCGTTGACGACGATCGCGATTTCGCGCACCGGCGTTTCGTCGCTCTTCGGATGCGCCGCAGCGGCCGGCAGACACGTCGAAACAGCGAACGCGATGAACGTTGCGGCCGTTCCGCTGCCGAACCGGATCAGGGGCATATCACCTCGCGATAGACGGCGGCCGTCGAAGCGGCGAACCGATCCCAGGTATACGCCCGCAAGATCATGGCGCCCTCGGCCGCGTGCGCTCGCGCGGTGAGCGGATCGGCGATGACCGCGTTCAGCAGCGAGGCGAGCGTGAGGACGTCGCCGGGATCGAACGTCCGGACGTACGGCGCGACGATCGCCGGTACGCTCGTGGTCGTCGCGATCACCGGCGTTCCGGCGACGGCCGCCTCCAGACTCGGGATGCCGAAGCCTTCGCTCAGCGACGGCTGCACGTAGGCGACGGCGCCCCGGTACCGCTGCGCAAGCGTCTGCGCGTCGAGGTGGCCGAGAAACATGATCCGGCCGCGCGGCCGCACGAATCGCGCGCGCACCTCCGGATCGTCCGGCCCAGTCAGGACCAAGTCGACGGCGACCTCCGGCGGCAGCGCGGCCCACGCCGCGTAGAGCGTCTCCAGATTCTTGTGCGGCCGGCGATTGCCGGCGTACAGCACGTAGGGATGTTCGTCGACCCACGCCTGCGCGTCCGGGATCGCGTCGTCGTAGCCGAGCGGAACGACGCGAATCCGTTCGCGGTCAATGCCGGCGAGCGACGCAGCGTCCGCCGCGACGCGCTGGTCGCTGACGAGGACGCGCGCCGCGCCGCGATACATCGGCAGCGCGAACAGCCGCCAATAGGCGGCGGTCAGGCGCGAGAACGACGCCGGATAGCGCAGGTGGATGCAGTCGTGCAGCATCGCGACGTACGGTCGCGGCACCAACGGCGGTGCCTCGAGGTACGGCAAATGTACGAGGTCGGCTCGAGCGGCGCGCAACCGTAACGGCGCAACGACGGCCGGCACATCGACAACGAGCAGTTCGATATCGGGTGCCGCGTGCGGCAGGTGCTCGATCAGCGCCTGGGTGTAGACGCGCATCCCCTCGGAGGCGCGGGGCGTCGCGTGCGCGGCGAGCGCGACGCGCATCAGCCGATCAGCTCGCGATAGAGCGCGGCGGTCGCGCGCGCCGTACGTTCCCAGGTAAGGTGCAGCGTCGCGAGACGGGCGCGCTCCGCGGCCTCGCGGTCGCGTCCGCCGGCGATCGCATTTGCGATCAGAAGCTCGCGCAGCGCGGCCGTGTCGCCGGGCGGAAAGGCCTGCGCGAACTCACGCAGCACCGACGGCAGCGCGGTATCCGCCGCGATCACCGGCGTGCCCGCGCGCATCGCCTCGAGCAGCGGCAAACCGAAACCTTCGCGCAGTGCCGGGTGCACGTACGCCACGGCGCCGCGGTGCAAGGCCCACACCTCGGTGTCGCTGCAGTCACCCGCAAAGACGAGCTCGCCGTCGTCGCCGCGAGTAGCGGACAACGCCTCGGAGGTCCCGGTGAGTACGAGATCGAGCGGCATTCCCGCCGGCAGCGCCGACCAGGCGCGCACGAGCGTTGCCAGATCCTTGTGCGGGCGATGATTGCCGGCGTAGAACACATAGGGGCGCGGACGAGCGGCGGACTGCACACCGTTCGGAGCATCGACGCCGAGCGGGATGACGCGCACGCGGGCAGGGTCCACGCGCAGGTACTCTTCGAGCAGCGGGACCGTCGCTTCGTCGTCGGTGATCACCGCGCGCGCCGAGCGCAGCACCGGCCCGATGACGCGACGCCAATACGGTCCGACCTTCGTCTTGGCGTGCTGCGGAAATTCAAGGTCGATGACGTCGTGCACCGTTACCACGTGCGGGACCGGGATGAAGCGCGGGACATAGGGCGTGGGGAAGTGCACCAGTCGCGGCTGCAGCCGCAGCAATCCCAGCGGCATCCCCGCTTGCTCGGCAAGATCGAAGTTGTCGCCGCTGCCGAACTCGGTCAGCGCCAGATCGGGCGCCACTTGCGGCAGCCACGCGCGCAGGGCGCGCACGTAGGCGAGCATCCCGGCCGACGTGTGCGACGTTTCGCGCACATCCAGCGCGACGTCGAGTCTCACGCGCGGCGCAGCGCTTTTCTCTGCACGACGACGCGGTAGCGAGCGCTTTCCCAAGCCACGAAGGGCCCGCGCCAGCCATCTCGCCAGCCGCCGTATCGCACGATCGACCACGCGAAACGCAGCGGCATCATCGCCATCGCGGCAGCGTAGTGCAGCCACGACGGACGCAAGACTTGCGCCTCGACGCTCGTGTAATAGTCGAATTTCTCGTGGTACGAGGCCACCGTCGGGTACGAGTCATGCACGATTGCGCCGGGCAAATCGCCGACGTCGCCGTCGACGCTCCAGCGTTCGTGGACTTGCGCACCGTTGCGGCTGCCGGCAACGCGCGCCCGGTCCGTGCGCACCACGCGCAGCAGACGTTCGTTCGACCAGCCCGCCGCGCGAACGGCGCGTCCGCACAGCATCGTCACGCGGCGCACGCGAAATCCCGCTACGCCGGTCTGCGGAGTCTGCAGGATTGCGTCGCGCAGCGTTTCGTCGATGAGCTCGTCGGCGTCGAGCATGAAGGCCCAGGGCGTCGTCACCCGTCCGAGCGCGTAGCGGCGCGCGCTGACGAAGCCCATCCAGCGGCGCGTCTCGACGCGTGCGCCGTGGGCCTTCGCGATCGCTACGGTGTCGTCGCTGGAGCCTGCGTCGAGCACGAACACGTTCACCCCGGCCGGCAGCCGCGCAAGCATGGCCGGAAGTCGCGTCGCCTCGTTGCGCGTGAGGGTGACGACGGTGAGGTCGGCGGGGTTCAGCGCCGCACGAGCGCGCCGTCGGCGACGCCGAGGCGGGTACGCGCCCGCTCCAGGGCAGCGCCGATCCAATCCCGGTACAGCGGGGACGGACGATTCGGACGGCTCTTGTATTCGGGGTGGGCCTGCGTTCCGACGAACCAGGGATGGACGTCCTGCGGCAGCTCGATGAGCTCGACGAGTGAGGTGCGGCCGAGGGGATGGTGGCCGCTGAAGATCATGCGGTGCTCTTCGAACAGCGCCTTGTAGCGATTGTTGAATTCGTACCGGTGGCGATGCCGCTCGCTGATCTGGATCTGGCCGTAGGCTCGCGCTGCCAGCGAATCCGGTTCGAGCTCGCAGCTGTACGCGCCGAGGCGCATCGTCCCGCCTTTGAGGTCAAGGTTACGCTGCTCGGGGATGAAGTCGATGACGGGATCGGGCGTCGTCTCTTCCACTTCGGTGGTCATCGCTTCGCTCAGCCCGCACACGTTGCGGGCAAACTCGACGCAAGCCAGCTGCATCCCGTAACAGATCCCGAGGAATGGAATGCGGGCCTCGCGCACGCGCTGGATCGCCATCAGCTTGCCCTTGACGCCGCGCGCCCCGAAGCCCGGCGCCACCAGAACCCCGTCGACGTCGTCGAAGGCGCCGAGCCCTTCGGCTTCGATGCGCTCGGAGTCGACGCGTTGGACGTCGACCGCGACGTCGTGATAGATGCCGGCGTGCGCGATTGCCTCGCTGATCGAGATGTAGGCGTCCTTGAGCTCGACGTATTTCCCGATCAGGGCGACCTTGATCCGGCCGCTCGGGTTCTCGATCCGCTCGACGATCGCGCTCCAGTCTTCGAGCTGCGCGGGTTTCGTCTCCAAGTGCAGTTTGCGAATCGCGATCTCGGCCAAACCCTCGGCTTCGAGGTTCAGCGGGACCTGATAGATCGTCGAGGCGTCACCATTCTGCACGACGTTCTGCACCGGGACGTCGCAGAAGAGCGCGATCTTTTCCTTCAGCTCGATCGGGACCGGGTGCGAGGACTCCGTGCGCAGCACGATCGCATCGGGCGTGATACCGATCGCCCGCAGTTCGCGCACCGAGTGCTGCGTCGGCTTCGTCTTGAGCTCGTCGGCCGCGCCAAGATGCGGCAAGAGTGTCAAGTGGACGAACATGACGTTCTCTTCGCCGACCAGATGGCGTACCTGACGGATCGCCTCCAGGAACGGCAGCGATTCGATGTCGCCGACCGTGCCGCCGACCTCGACGATGCACACTTGCGCGCCGCTCGATTCGGCGATGCGCGTGATGTGGGCCTTGATCTCGTTGGTGATGTGTGGAATCACCTGAACGGTCGCGCCGAGGTAGGCACCGCGCCGTTCTTTCTCGATCACCGACTTGTAGATCTGACCGGTCGTGACGTTGTTGTCGCGCGTCAGGGACTCGTCGATGAACCGCTCGTAGTGCCCGAGATCGAGATCGGTCTCGGCCCCGTCTTCGGTGACGAAGACTTCCCCGTGCTGATACGGGTTCATCGTGCCGGCGTCGACGTTGATGTAGGGGTCCAGTTTCTGGACCGACACCGCGATCCCGCGGCTCTTCAGCAGGCGGCCGAGCGAGGCTGCCGTGATCCCCTTCCCCAGCGAACTGACCACGCCGCCAGTGAAGAAGATGAACTGGGCCATGGGAATGCTTCGCTTCGCCGAGCGACCTCCCGAACCCCGCCGCCGGCCGCGCTTAGTCCGGCGGAATCGCTGCCACGACGAACCGCTCCTGGTCCGCATAGTCACGCACGATCTCGCACCCGGCCTCCGGCAGCGCCGCGCGCACAAGCGCTTCCAGGGCGGCGGCGTTCGCGGGAGCGGCCTCGAGGATCACCAAGCCGCGCGGCGCGGCGAGTTCGCGCAAGGCCGGCACGAAGCGGCGATAGAGGTCCAGACCGTCCGCTCCGCCATCGCGCGCTTCGCGCGGCTCGAACGATACCGGGTCCGGCGCCGGCGCACACTCATCGGTCGGAACGTACGGCAGATTTGCGATCACGCAATCGAACGGCGCGTAGGCGATCAGCGGCGCCGCAAGATCGCCGTGGAGAAACGTCACGTGCTGGAAGACGTTGTTGCGCGCAGCGTTGCTGCGCGCGACGGCCAGCGCGCCGGCGGAAGAATCCGATGCGAACACATCGAGGTCCGGAAGTTCGCACGCCAGCGTCACGGCGATCGCGCCGCTCCCGGTGCCGACGTCGGCGACGCGTCCCGCTTCGCGGCCGATCGCGCGCAGGTGGCGCACTGCCCATTCGACCGCGATCTCCGTCTCCGGCCGCGGCACCAGAACGCGCTCGTCGACCGCGAACATCCGGCCGTAAAACCCGGCCTCGCCGGTTACATACGCCAGCGGCTGTCCCGTCTCGCGCCGCGCGACGAGCGCCGAGAAGCGCTCCGCGACCGCGGGGTCGAGCGGGCGTCCGGCGTGGGCGAGCATCTCCTGACGCGTGACGCCGCCGGCGTGCGCGAGCAGAAAGGCCGCATCGAGCCGGCCGGTTCCGCCGATCGGTTCGAGCCGCACCGCGGCATCGCGCAGCGCTTCGCCGATCGTCACCTCAGTTTCGAATGGTGACGACGGCTTTGCCGACGAGCCGCCGGTCGAGCATATCGCCGATGGCCTGACCCGCCTCTTCGAACGGATAGTGCGCCTGTACGTGCGGCTGCAGCGCGCCCTCACGCATGAGGGCAAACATCTTTTCGAAGTTGTCGCGGTCTCGGCCGGGGTGCTTCTCCGACCACGTGCCCCAGTACACGCCCAGCGCTTCGATTTCGCGCAGCAGCAGCCGGTTCGCGGGGATCGCCGGAATCGTACCCGATGTGAACCCGACGATGAGGATGCGCCCCTGCCACGCCATTGCACGCAGCGCGCCGTCGAAGACCTCGCCGCCGACGTTATCGAGCAGGACGTCGACTGCCTCGACCAATTCGGCGAGGGCTTTCGGCAGTCCCGGACCGGCGACCAGTGTGTGCACCGCGCCGGCACGCAGGGCGGCTTCGCGTTTCTCGGGCGAACCGATGATGCCGACGGTGCGCGCGCCCAGCGCGCGGCCGATGTCGAGCGCGGCAGTGCCGACGCCGCCGCCGGCTCCCGTAACGGCGAGCGTCTCGCCGCGAGCGAGCCGCGCGCGATCGACGAGCGCGTGATACGCGGTGCCGTAGGTCACGATCATCCCGGCGGCGGTCGCGAAGCTGACGTGGTCCGGAAGCGGAATCACCGCGCCCGCCCTGGCCAGCGCGACCTCGGCGAAGGCGCCGCCGCGCATTCCCGTCGCGACACGTTGGCCGACGTGCAGGTCGTCGACGCCTGCGCCAACGGCACGCACGACGCCGGCCGCTTCCAGTCCCAGCACGAATGGGAGCGGCGGCTTCACTTGATACTTTCCAAGCGCCATCAGCGCGTCAGGAAAGTTCACGCCGGCAGCATGCACGTCGATCGCCACTTGACCGGGTTCGGGTACCGGCTCCGGGACTTCGGAGAGAGACAATGTGCGCGGATCGCCCAGCGCCGTTAGCTGCAGCGCGCGCATCACGGAGCCTGCCTTACGAACAGGAGCCAGTCCGCCGATAAGACGGGACGCTCGGCGCCATCGCGTTCGATTTCCACCTTCACCCGCAGCACCGTGCCGTTCGCGCGCGGTTCGACCGCCGCGATCGTGAACGAGCCCCGAACGCGCGAACCGACCGGAACCGGGCCCATCAACCGCATCCGGTCAAGTCCGTAGTTGACGCTTACCATCCCAGGACGGCGTTCCAAAAGCCCTTCGGCGAGATGTGAAAGCAGCGAGAGGGTCAGAAACCCGTGCGCGATGGTCGTCTTGTACGGGCTGTGCTCGGCGGCCCAAACGGGATCGACGTGGAGCGGATTCTGATCGCCCGTGATATCGGCGAAGGCGTCAATTCTCGCCTGATCGATCGTCAGCCAATCCGAGACGTGGGTTCGACCGGAGAGCTCCTCGAGGGCGTTCACGCCGCCGAGGTTTCGCTCGCGGGTCCGGGCGCCTCCACGACTTGACAGGTGACCATATGGTCACCTATTATCTGGCGGTGGACGACGTCTTCCGCGCTCTGGGCGACCCGACGAGACGCAGCCTCCTAGACGAGCTGTTTCGGGAGGATGGGCAGACCTTGGGCGCATTGGAAGGGCGGCTGCCGATGTCGCGATTCGGCGTCATGAAGCATTTGCGCGTGCTCGAGAAGGCGGGGCTCGTCGTGACCAAGCGGCGCGGTCGCGAAAAGCTGCACTTCCTCAATCCGATCCCGATCCGTCTGATCCACGACCGCTGGGTGAGCAAGTACGCCGCGCCGTGGGCGGCGGCGCTGAGCGATCTCAAACACGAACTCGAACGAGGGGACAAAACGATGGAAAAAGTCTTCGTGATCTACATCAAGACGACGCCGGAGCGGCTGTGGGACGCGATCACCGATTTCGACAAGCGCCGCATCTATACGTTCGGCGTCGGCGTGAAGTCGAATTGGAAGGCCGGCTCCTCGTGGGTCGGCGTCACGCCGAAAGTACCGACGCCGGTGACGGAGGGCGAGATTTTAGAGATCGACCCGCCGCGCCGGCTCGTGCAGAGCTTCCGGGCCTTGTGGGGCGACGACGTCAAGAGCGAAGGCACCTCGCGCGTGACGTGGGAGATCGATCCCGTCGGCGATTCGTGCTGCTTGACGGTCACACACGATCAGCTGCGCGAAGGCGCGAGCGAAGAGCTGTACGGCGGCTGGCCGATGATCCTCTCCGGTCTCAAGACACTCCTCGAAACGGGCGAGAGTCTCACCACGCCGGGATCGCTGAACTTCGCGTAGCGCTACGGGCCTCGGGGCCGGACTAGGCAAGGACAGCAACGGGCTCCTCGCTAAGGCCGCAAACCCCTAATTCTCCGAAGGGCTCGTCATGTTGCGACGCGCGATTCGACCCTTGATGATGGCCGGCTTCGGCTTGATTCCCGTGGCATGTGCAAGCGGGGGTGGTGGCACCATCACTCCCGCGCAGCACGGCGCAACGAGCCAAGGGCACACGACCAAAGCCACGTTTACGATCCACTGGACGAATCCGACCGCTCCCGCGTCCGTTCGTCATCGCGATACGATCTCGCCGTCCGCGCAAAGCGTGAGCGTCACGGTCAACGGCAACCTGGCCGCAGTCGAGAACCGGGCCAGCGGCACGCAGCAGCAGTCCTTCCAGTTCGCAGCGCCGGTGGGGACCGACGCCTTCGTGTTCAACGTCTACGACGCGCCGAACGCGCAGGGGAACTTGCTGGGATCGGCCACCGTCGCGCAGCAGATCATCGACGGCGCCGCCAACGTTGTATCCGCATCGATTCAGGCAGTGTGCTCGGTGACGAACGTGTCGTACGCGGGTGATGATCCGCCAAGCACCGTCCAAACCATCACGACGGGAATCCAGCCGCCGCAGCTCTCGCAGATCGAGCTGCTCGGCGCATTGCCGGCTACGTTGATCGTCGCACCGGAAGACGTCGACGGCAACGTCATCATTGGCTCGACCACCGGCCAGATCGCGTATCAAATCAGCGGCACCGCAACCGTCGCGCCCATCGACGGCGCGCACCTTGCACTGCATCCCTTCGCCGGAACTGGCCGGTCGTTGACGGCGAGCACTCTCACGGTCGTCGCACCGTCGTGTCCGGCGACGTCGCCGGCGACGATCGCAGTGAAGCGGTCACCCGCGATCTACGTCGAGACGAACTCCTACGTGGTCAACCTCTTCGACTGGTACGGCAACCTCATCGAGACCTTCGGTCTCCCAACGGGGAGCACTCTCATCGGTTGGGATACGGTATCCCACTTACTGATGGCATACGCGAGCTCGACCGGCCAGGTCACGGGCTTTCAGCTGAACACGTCCCCGGTGGGAACACTCTACACGGTGCCCACCGGCACGACGGCGACGTGGTCGAACTATCTTCACGGTCCGCTTCTGGCGCAGCAGGGCAGCGGGTATGTCGAATACTACGATTACACTCCGGCGAACGGCCTCATCGCTTTCGGCTCCGCAAGCGGCACCAACGTTGCCGTCGCAACATCGACTTTATCGAGCTATCCCTTCGTGCTCGCCGGCACGTCGCTCGGCATCGGAGGATTCACCCTGACGGCGAACGGTGGTTCCAACCCCACCGGCTCGGTTTCCGCAACGGATCCGTACACGGCCCTGGCCACCGACGACCACCTTTTCATTGTGTATTCATTTAACTCGAGCGGTTCGTACGTCTGCAAGTACCTCTATAGTCCGGCGGCAGATGGTTGCTCGAACTTCGGCTTTACCGGCATCCCTGCCATCGGCGCGACCGACACGGATGCCGATGACGTGTACGCCGTCGTCGGCGGCAACCTTGAGGCCAGCGCGGCCAACGGTCTAGCTCTGGGCGGCTTTTCCGTGAATAATGTCGGCACCACGATCGCTATCGTCGTCATCTCCGCAAACGAGCAGTAGAGGTGCGCTTACGCCGCGGAGGTCTCCCCTGAGAGCAGGCGCGCCTTCTCGTCTTTTTGCAGTTCGACGACGAGCTTCTCCATGTCGCCGTCGAGGATCGTTTTAATGTTCTGGAAGTTCTGGTTGATGCGGTGGTCGGTGATACGGTCTTGCGGGAAGTTGTAGGTGCGGATCTTCTCGCTGCGGTCGCCGGTACCGACCTGACTGCGCCGCAGCGCGCCTTCAGCTTCCTCACGTTCGCGGCGCTGACGCTCGGCCAGCTGCGCGCGCAGCATGCCCATCGCGCGCTCGCGATTCTGTAACTGCGAACGCTCCTCACTGCAGCTGACGATGATCCCGGTCGGCTTGTGGGTGATGCGAATCGCCGACTCGGTCTTATTGATGTGCTGGCCGCCGGCACCCGAAGCTTTGAACGTATCGACCTGGAGATCGCTCGAACGAATTTCGATCGCGCCGTCGTCTTCGACTTCGGGCAGCACGGCGACCGTCGCCGTGGAGGTGTGGATGCGCCCCGACGCTTCGGTCGCCGGGACGCGCTGCACGCGGTGCACGCCGGACTCGTACTTGAACCAGCGATACGGCTCGCCGCCTTTGACGGCGACGACGACTTCCTTGTAGCCGCCGGCTTCGTTCTCGCTTTCCGTCAAGAGCTCGACGCGCATCTTCATACTCTCGGCGAAGCGCGTGTACATGCGCAGCAGATCGCCCGCGAAGATGCCGGCTTCGTCGCCGCCTGCACCGGCCCGAATCTCGATGAAGACGTCCTTCGTGTCGTTGGGATCGCGCGGCAGCATGAGCTCCGCCAACTCGGCCTCAAGTGCGGAGCGCCGCGCTTTCAGCGTCTCAGCTTCTTCTTCGGCCAGCGCGGCGATGTCGGGGTCGCTCTTGTCCGCGCGCAGGCGATCGTTCGAGGCAATCTCGACTTGCAGCGCCTCGAGCGCGCGGAACGTCTCCACCGTCGGCTCGATCGACGAACGTTCTTTCATGAGCGAGGTAAAGCGAGCCTGATCGAAGCCACCGCCCGTGTCGGCGAGCGCGGCGTCGATTTCAGCGAACCGTTTCGAGAGCGTCTCGAGGCGATCGTTATACTGCATGAGGTACGAAAGAAGCGAGCCGCAAGACGGCTCGCTTCGGAGGTCGGAACGAGCGGCGCTAAGCCGAAGCGGCGGCGGCTTCGTCGGCCGCCTTCTTCCTCTTGCGCTCCGTTGCTTCAGCCTTCTTCTTGTCGGCGGCCGCGGTGCGCTGGTTGAATTTCTCGACCCGGCCGGCCGTGTCGAGGAACTTCTGCTGGCCGGTCCACAGGGGATGGCAGCTCGAGCAGGCCTCGACCGCCAGCGTGGGCGCGGTCGAGCCGGTAACAAAGGTCGCACCGCAGGCGCACGTCACGCGCGCCTCGGGGTACCATTTGGGGTGTCCTTGGGTTTTCACAGCCCGTCTATTTTATCACCGCCCGCAAGGGACGCCCAGCCCGAGCCGGGCGGTCCCTCCGGGCAGCGCCTAGTTGGCCTTATTCGCCGGGTTGACAATGGTGTTGATCAGGTGGCCCGCAAACGGGACGCCGATCCCGGTCACGTGGTCGTAGCCCACCCCGGCGCTGAAGCCCTGAGCAGGGTTGGGCGTCGGAGGCACACTCGGACACGGCGAGACTTCGCCTGGCCCGGTGCCGGGATTGATGAGACACGGCACGACGTCGTTGTTGCCGTAGACGATATCGAGGAACGTAGCCGGGTACTCGGCGGCGTTGTTGTAGATCGTGTAGAACGCCGGTCCGGCATTCCCCATCCGGTACGGGTGTGCGCCGGTGCCTCTGGCAACGCAGGCGGCCGTCTGGCGGCAGGCGTCGAGCACGAGCGCCCACATCGCCGCCGTCTCGGGCGCAGCGACGCTGGTACCGCCCCAGGGCGAGACCACTCCGTTGGGGGGAAAGGCAACGTTCGTCGCGATCGCGACCCCCGTGTACGGATCGGCCTCGAGGGCCATGTCCGGCTGGTTGCGCGTGCTGCCGGTGACGCCCGTGCCGTGCTGCCAACTCGGCAGCGGAACCCCGGCGATTGAGACGCCGCCCGTCGAGGCGCCGTATCCTTGGTTCGTCTGCAAACCCCAACTCGTGTCGGGTCCGATCTGTTTGCCCGACGGCGAGATCGGCGTCGTGATGCCGCCGACGCTCGTGACGTTCGGATCGATCGCGGGCGCGCTGACGCAGTTCATGTCCGGATTGATCACGGTCGTGCCGACGTTGCCATAGTAGGGCCGCGAACACGCCTGCGCGCCGGCGTCCCCCGATGCCACGAAGACCGCCATGCCTTCGGTCGCCATCATGGCGAACTGCACCTCTTCCGTTCCGCCCGCCGCGTAGCGGCCGTTGTTGTCGACGTAGTCACTGTACTGTTCACCGATGCCGTAGCTGATCGAGATCACATCGGCAGCGTTGTCGTTGATTGCCTGCTGGACTTCGTCATCGACCTCGCTGATGCCGAGTTGCGGCCCCTCCGGCGCGCAGTTGCCGTCGCACGTCTCGTTCGCGACGTAGCCGAGGTAGAACAGCACGTTCGCACCCGGCGCGAGCGAGGCGGTCTGCTGCGTGTCGATCTGGGCCTCACCGTCCTCGGGATTGCACCCCGGTAAAGCGGTGTAACACGGCCCCGTTACCGGCGGCGGCGTCGTAGCCGGCGAACCCGGGTTGCCGGGAACGCCTGGCGGCGTTGTCGGCTGAACGTTGACCTGCGTGATCGTGTTCGTCGCGCCGGTACTAAAGAGGCTCACGTATGCGGGGTAGTCAGCCGACGAGATCGGGCCCGTCCCGATGACGCCGATGGTGATACCGGTGCCGAGATAGCCGGCGTTATACGCACCGTTGTAGTCGAACGCCGCCGCCAGCTGCTGCGCGGGATATCCGT
>Ga0302324_100018046_pt1 | contig 13945 bp, 9 predicted proteins | sample Palsa_T0_1_FD_201949 | JGI IMG/M metagenome (GOLD analysis project Ga0302324, IMG submission 201949) | Peat permafrost microbial communities from Stordalen Mire near Abisko, Sweden - Palsa_T0_1 | ecosystem: Environmental > Terrestrial > Soil > Palsa > Peat permafrost | place: Sweden: Abisko... | reverse complement strand
GCTCGCCTCAAGATGAAGATCTACGGCGAGTACGTCGAGGAGAATACCTTCAACGTGCCGGGTTGCACTGCGACCGAATATACCGGAAGCTGCGAGCCGAGCTGGCAACAGTTCTACCGCGACACCCAGTGCTTCGATGAAACGACGTTCGGGTCAAACCCAAACTATGCATTGCCACAGCCGAGCGACTGCGCGGCGCCGGGGGCCACGGGCGAGAAAACTCTTACCTATCAAAACGCGATCGGTTCGTACTCCCCGCTTCCGAACGTGATGAACTATGCGGTCCAGCAATACCCGCAGTTCGATCTGGGCATCCCCGACCAGTACCGCTTCGATATCTGGTATCAGGATTTCCAGAAGGACGTCAAGAGCGGTTCGGTGCCCCAGTTGGAATTCATGTGGATCAGCTCCGACCACACCGGCGGGCCGCCGACCGCGCAAGCCATGGAGGCCGATAACGACCTGGCCCTTGGACGCTTTGTCGACGCCATCAGCCACAGCTCGATCTGGGATTCTTCGGCGATCTTCGTCGAGGAAGACGACGCGCAGGACGGCGTTGACCACGTCGACGGTCACCGCAGCCCCGGCTATGTCTTCAGCCCCTACGTTAAGCAACAGGTTGGCTCCGATGGCAGCGGTGCTGGGGCAGTCGCAGACCACACCTTTTACACGCAGGTCAACTTTACCCGCACGATCGAGCAGATCCTCGGTCTGAAGCCCATGAACCAGAATGACCTTGTGGCTTCGCCGATGTACGAGATCTTCACCAGCAATCCGCCCGCGGCGAACTTCCTGCCGTGGAACCACGTGCAGAATGTCCTTCCGCTGGATCTGGGCACGACCGCCAAATTGCAGCTTCCGACCAAGGACCCCAAGGTCCTGGCTCTGCAGGCTGGCTGGCTCAAGAAGAAAGCGGAGATCTTCGCCGGTAAATATCACATTCCCGACTCCGAAGACCCGGACACCGTCAGACACTACAACTGGTACGAGGCCACCGGCTTTACGGTCCCGTTCCCCGGCGAGAAAAAGGTTCTCCCCGCGAGCGCGTTCCACAAAGCTGCACCGACCAAGGCCGACGACGACGACTAAATCGCGTTCCGGCTCGAAAAGACCCTCTCCCCGGTCACCGGGGAGAGGGTCTTCGCTTATGCCCGCAAAGCCCATCAGGATGGCTTGTGGATAGAATGGATGCGGCCATGGTGTTTCTCCTGCTTATCATTTAGCTGCTGCGACATAGGGCTTGACCACCTTCGCCGGATCGACCACGCGGTCGAACTCTGCCTCCGTTACGAAACCCAGTTGCAATGCGGCGGCCTTCAGCGTGAGGTCGTTGTCCAGCGCGTAATGCGCAATCTTCGATGCTTTGTCATAGCCAATGACGGGCGAGAGAGCGGTCACCAGCATCAGGGAGCGGTCCACATACTCCTTGATCTTCTTCAAATTTGGCTTCGTCCCTTCGATCAGGAATTTCCGGAAGTTGGTGCATCCATCGGTCATGATCGTAATGGAGTGAATCACGTTGAAGATGATGAGAGGCTTGTAGACGTTCATCTCCAGGTAGCCGCCCGCGCCGCCGAAGCCCACGGCCACATCGTTGGCCATCACCTGCACGGCGATCATGGTCAGCGCCTCGGCCTGGGTTGGGTTCACTTTACCCGGCATGATCGACGATCCCGGCTCGTTTGCCGGGATCTCCAACTCGGCGAAGCCCGCGCGTGGGCCGCAGGACATCAGCCGAATGTCATTGGCGATCTTGTAGAGCGAGACAGCGAGAGTACGAAGTGTGCCCGAGAGCTGCACCAGCGCATCGTGGGCGCCCTGCACCGTGAATTTGTTCGACGCGCTTATAAACGGCAGGCTCGTAAGCTTCGCAATTTCCGCAGCGGCCGCCTCGCCGAATCCGGGAGCTGCATTGATACCGGTTCCTACCGCCGTGCCTCCAAGCGCGAGGCTGTACACGCCTTTCAACGCATCCTCGATGCGCTCGAGATTGTCGCTCAGCATGCCTGCGTAACCAGACCATTCCTCGCCGAGCGTGAGCGGTGTTGCGTCCTGCATGTGGGTGCGGCCGATCTTCACAATGTCCTTCCACTCGTCCGCCTTTCCCGAGATCGCGTCGCGCAGGGCCTTCACCGCCGGTATCAGCCGCTCTTTCACGTTCACTGCCGCCGCTATGTTCATCGCGGTGGGGAAGGAATCGTTGGAGGACTGCGACATGTTGACGTGATCGTTCGGATGAACTGGCGTTTTACTTCCGAGCAGCGTGCCGGCGAGCTGGCAACAGCGGTTCGAAATCACCTCATTCACGTTCATGTTGAATTGCGTGCCGCTGCCCGTCATCCACACATGCAGAGGAAACATCTCCCCGTGCTGGCCTGCGAGAATCTCGTCGCACGTTTGAACAATCAGTCTGTGCAACTCGTCGTCGAGCCGATCGCCGCCGTGATTGGTATTGGCGGCAGCTTTCTTCAACGTTGCGTACGCCGCAATCATCTCGCGCGGGATCAGATCCTGGCCTATGCTGAAATGTTCAAGCGACCGTTGCGTTTGCGCGCCCCACAGCTTGTCGTCCGGCACGTCGACTTCACCCAGGCTGTCGGTCTCTTTCCGTATGCCCATTTCCGCCTCCTTGCCGGCGCACTTTTGTCGCTCACGGTCTTCTCCGCTTTGAGACTCTTTGCGCCATGGTCAGGCCTGCTCCGCATGTCGGAAGGGAATGCGTCGCGAAATGCGGTTTTTTAGCTCTCTAGGCCGGGCATGAAGCACCTCGCTTGTGGTAGCTGAGATGTTTTGGGGAACGATGGCTTGCGCAGAACATTGCCCTCGTGAGCCTGGGCGACCAGTGTTGCGTGCATGTTTTCATGGTTCAGGGATGGAGGTCAATTCTGAAGTGGCGCCGCCGGATACAGTGGAGCGGCAAACGCTGTTCGTGCAACTGCGAGAGAAGCTGCTCCCGATGCTGGCCCTTCAGGCCGAGTGCTACCGCAATTATGAGCCCGTGGTTCGGCTGGCGTTCGGGCCGGGGCACGGTTATCGCGGTTTTGCTCTAATTGCAATAGCCGGTTATGGCGCAGTCGCCGCAAAGGGATTCGCCGGCACTGAGCCGGGAGCGAGCTGAGCAGGCGTGTTGTAGAGGTAGAGATGACGCAGATTCTTCATCGAGCTCAGCGGTGCAATCGCTGCGGATGTCACCTTGGTCCCGCTCAGATTCAAGTAAGTCAGTTGCGAGAGAGGCGCCAGTTTGGCGAGTCCCGCGCCTGTTACCTGCGTCTCTTCCAGATGCAAGGCCCGCAGATGCGTGAACTGCTTCAAGGTATCGAAGCTGGCGTCCGTCACAGCGGTGCGCGCGAGTTCCGCCTCTACGATATAAGGCGCAAACTTTTGCAACTGCGCAAGCTGCGCGTCGCCGAACGACGCAGACGCATCGACCGTATACAAAACCAATCCGTCCTCGGGCTTCGCCGACACAGGTATCAATTTCGCTCCCTGGCCCTGAGCCATAGCCCGGATCTCCGGCCCTAGCGCGCTATAGTCTCCCACCGGCTGCAGCGGAAGTTCCGGCCGATCTTCGCGGATCGAGATTCCAGCCAGAGTGGCTGCCGTTGGCGAAGCGCCCTGCTCAATCCACGCCTTGATCCAGGCAATCTGCTCTGCTTTGAGTGGAGGCTTGCCTTCGGCCGGCATGAACTGCTTGTGACTTGGAGGAAGCGTAACCCGCACAAGCAGCAGACTCTTGTCGGGCTTGCCTGCGACAATCGCCGGTCCATCCTGCCCACCCTTCATCAGCGACTCGTACGAGTCCAGACGCAAGCCGCCTTGAATTTTTCCCGCACCATGACAACCAACACAGTTCGCATCGAAGATCGGGTTGATACGCTTGGCGTAGAAAGAGGTTGCAGGCGGCGTTGTCCTGAACGCTGTTATGCGCTTCAGAGGCGCCGGCATATATTGCGTAAGGTAGTTGCTTCCATGAGTAAGCGAGCCGCCCTGGTGCGCCGTCCATGCCAGCGCCAGCAATGTGCAGGTCAGCAACACAGGATAGGCATAAGCCACATTGCCCGACGACCACCAGGGCCGCGCCAGCAGGCAGAGGAGCACGCCAATGGTCAACGCGATGCCGCCGCTCTCATGCAGCGTCACGCCTGCGCCGGCCTCGCCGCTGCCATAGGCCAGCAGAACTCCGAGCATCAGTGCGAACAGGCAACTGGCGAACGAAAGACCAAGCACGAAGCCCGCTGCCTCGCGCAGGGCCGGCCGGAATTTGCCCACGATCTCCAGTATTGGAAGCAGCACCAGCAAGCCGATGGGAAGATGCACCGCGAGGGGATGGAAGCGGCCCAGAAACTGTTCCCAATCCGCGTGAGGCTTGCCGTCGAGCTTGACGACCCATGGCAGCAAAACAAGCGCAACACTCAGCGCCAGCGCCGCGATCCATGCCAATCTTGTCGATTTGCTTTTCGGGAGAGCCCGGTCAGCGAATACGGCGAGTCCCCCACGATGGATCACGCAAGCAGACCCTGCACCACACTTGCCGGCGTGGGCCCAGTCAGCTTCTGATCGAGACCCTGGAACTTATACGTCAGCTTGTTGTGGTCGATGCCCAGGCAATGCAGAATCGTTGCATTGAAGTCGCGCACTGTAACTGGATCCTTGATCACGTTGTAGCTGTACTCATCGGTCTCGCCAAAGGTGATGCCCGTGCGCACGCCTCCACCCGTCATCCAGGTGGTGAAGCATCGCGGATGATGATCGCGGCCGTAGTTCTCCGGCGTGAGCCCTCCCTGGCTATAGACAGTGCGGCCAAACTCGCCTGCCCAGATGACCAGCGTATCGTCCAGCAGGCCGCGCTGCTTCAGGTCGGTGACCAACGCATAGCAGGCGCGGTCCGTCTCCTGGCAAAGAATCGGCAGCGTCCCGGTCACATTGCCATGCACATCCCATCCGCGCTTGTAGACTTGCGTAAACCGCACGCCGCGCTCGGCCATGCGGCGGGCCATCAGGCAGTTATAAGCAAAGGTTCCCGGCTCTTTCGCGTCCGGGCCGTAAAGATCCCAGGTGGACTTTGGCTCTTTGCTCAAATCAGTGAGCTCAGGCACCGAGGTCTGCATGCGGTAAGCCATCTCGTACTGTGCGATGCGGGCATGGGTCTCAGGATCGCCCAGCTCCTCGGATGTTTGCCGATTGATTGCGTTCACCGCGTCGAGCATCTTGCGGCGCACCTCATGGCTTACTCCGCTGGGGTCGCTGAGAAACAGCACCGGATCGCCCTGCGAGCGCAATCCCACGCCTGCGTACTCGGATGAAAGAAAGCCGCTGCTCCACAACCGCGAAGAGACGGGCTGATTGTCCTCTTTCATATTCAACTTGCTCTGCAGCACCATGAACGTGGGCAGATTGTCGTTCATGCTGCCAAGCCCATACGCAAGCCAAGCTCCCATGCACGGCTTGCCGGGATTCATGTTGCCTGTGTTCATGAGCATGATCGCCGGTTCGTGATTGATGGCTTCGGTGTTGGTGGACTTGATAATCGTCAGGTCATCGACGATCTTCGCCGTATTCGGCAGCAGATCGCTCACCCAGGTGCCTGTCTCTCCATATCGCTTGAATGCCCAATGCGAAGGAGCGATGGGAAACCGCGCCTGCCCCGCCGTCATGCCCGTCAATTGCTGTCCGCCGCGCACGGAGTCGGGAATGTCCTTGTCATACAGCGCAGCCAGATTCGGCTTATAGTCCAGCAGATCGATCTGCGGCGGGCCGCCGGACATGAACAGGTAAATTGCCCGCTTGGCCTTGGGAGCAAAATACGGCAGTTTCAGCAGCCCCGCGGCCTGCGCATCCGAACGGCCTTTTGCACCCTGCTGTGCCGTATCTCCGCGAAGAGCGCGATCGCCCAGCAGGCTCGCCATCGCAGCCCATCCCAGCACCTTTCCCGTGCGCCCCAGAAAGTGGCGCCGCGTCTGCAACGCCGCCCACTCCTGCTTCAATCCCGCAGGAACGGCAAGATGCATCACATCGGGTTCGCGCTCGGTATCGGTGCAAAGAGGATGCTGCTTCATCTGGTTTTCCTCCGCTACTTCGTTACTGTCTCATCCAGGTTCAACATTTCGCTTGCCACCATCGTCCATGCCGCGAGCTCGGTCGCGGGAATCGATCCATCCCTCTTCTTTTCGCCGACGCCGACCAGCTCTTGCGCCGCTTTGGGATCGGCCGCATAGTGCTGTTGCATCTGCGCCAGCGAATTCTCAAGCACAGCGGCCATCGGCGCGGGCGGGTCATGCGAAAGCAGAAGCTCGCCCATCAGTTGAATGCGCTGTTGAGGATTGCTCCCAGCCTCATGGATCACTCGCTCAGCCAGTGCCCGCGCCGCCTCAACCCATTGCACATCGTTCATCGCGACGAGAGCCTGCAAGGGCGTATCCGTCCGCTGCCTGCGCGTGCACACCACGTCGCGCATGGTCGCGTCGAAGGCATCCATGTCGGGCAGCATGGCCATGCGTTTCCAGTAGCTGTACATGCTCCGCCGGTAAAGGGCGTCGCCATGATCCTGCGTGTAATGCAGCGTGTCGCTCGCATTGTGTCCCTGCTCCCAGATATTCGCGGGCTGGTAGGGCTTTACGCTGGGACCGCCGATTTTATTCGCCAGCAGCCCGCTCGATTCGAGCGCAATATCGCGCAGCGTCTCCGCATCCATGCGAAACCGCGGCCCGTGCGCCAACAGGAGATTCTTGGGGTCTTTGGTCAACTGCTCCGGCGTCGATTTTGCGCTTTGCCGGTAAGCCGCCGACATGACCATCAGCTTATACATATGCTTGACGTCCCATCCGCTTGCGCGGAACTCGACAGCCAGCCAGTCCAGCAGCTCGGGATGCGAGGGCCGCTGGCCCATGATGCCGAAGTCTTCAGTGGTCTCAACAAGCCCGGTACCGAATATTTCATTCCACATCCGGTTCACCGTCACACGCGCAGTCAGCGGATTGTCCGGGCTCACAGTCCACTTGGCCAGCGCCAGGCGATTATGAGGCTCGCCTGCGGGAAGGGCAGGGAGAAAATGCGGCGTGTTCGCTTCCACGCGATCGGCGCGCGCCGAATACACGCCTCGCGTCAACACATTGGCATACGCAATCGATGGCTTCTCCCATGCAACCAGTGTCAGATCGCCGCCTTCCGAGAACTTGTCGAGCTGCGCATTCAGCTGTCCGACCTGCTCCTGAAGAACAATCGAGTTTTGATTTACGTGATTGAAGTAGAACTCGCTCACCGCATGCCACTCATCCCGGCTCCATTTGCCAGCAGGCTTGCCGATCACCTCCGCTGCGTAGTCCTCCAAGGGCAGCCGTTTGGCTTCTTCCGGCGTAAGCGCACGCCCATACAACCGAATGTCCTGGTATCGCGTCTCGCGCGCTGGATCGGCATCCGGATATCGCCAGCCCAGTTGCATCGGAGCTTGTGTCCGAATGGACTTCTGCGTCAGCTTGTCCATCGCAACCGTCGTAGCGACCGGCGCTCCATCCACATAGATCTTGATGCCCGACGCCTTGCCCGATCCGTCATAGGTAAAGAAGACATGCCTCCAATGGCCATCGACAGGCAGAGCCTCAGTCGCTGAAACCTTAATTCCCACCCATGGCGTAGTGTCTTCCGGTTCCTTGGGTTTTGCGTCCTTGTGCTCTTCCGCTTTCTTCTTCTCGTCTGGTTTCTTGGGCGCTTCTTTTTTCGGCGCAGGCTTGTTCGGAGCCAGGTCCTTGGGCGTTAAATCCACCGGCGTTGGATACTCGAAGGCTTCCTTTTTTGCAACCGGCTTCTTGATCGCGGCGCTCTTGGGAATCGCCAGGTTCTTGGGCGCTTCGTTCACAAGCTGGACGCTGACGATTCCTTTCTCGATGGAAAGATCCCAGCCCCGGTTGTGCTGACTCGTATCCATCTTGGAGAGAAGAGCGCCCGTGGCGTTATCCAGCGAGTAGTTCGGCGCGGAGCGCACCATGAACCATCCGCCCGAAGAAAACGCCTGGTTCCCTTCGTAATCGCCGGCTTGCCCCAGCACGATATGCGTGCTGGCATCCATCCGAAAATCCGGCCAGAGCCAGGTCGTCTCTCCCCATTGCGGCTTGAATTTTCCAATGGGAAAACTCGCCTGCTGCGCATGAGGAGCGCTGTTCTTCAATACGTCGCCTCCGCCTTCATCCAGGCGAAGCCAAAGCACAAGTTGATCGGCGGAGACAGGCTGCGCCAAATGCTGCCGCGACGCAACCCAGCGCGGAATCAGGACGCGCTCCTGCGAACGCAGAGAGGCGAGCTGACCCGCAAGCTCCGACCGCTTGGCAAGAACGCGGTTGTATACCTCCTGATTCGCCGGCTTAGGAATGCGTGCCACCGGCGTCCATACCGGCCGGTCGCCATTGAAAGGCTTCTCATCGATGTTGTTGAAGAACGCTGTCAGCGCATAGAAATCCTTCTGCGAGGTCGGATCGTATTTGTGATCGTGGCAAACCGCGCAACCGACAGTCAGCCCCATGAATGTGGCCCCATAGGCCTCGGCTCGCTCGCGAGCGATGTTCGCCTTCAGCTCTTCCGGAATTGCGCCGCCTTCATTGCTGCTCGCGCCCAGGCGAACATAGCCGCTGGCGATCAAAGGATCGATGTTCTTTGCCAGGAGCAAGTCTCCGGCAATTTGCTCCACGGTGAACTGATCGAACGGCTTGTTGCTGTTGAACGAGCGGATGACATAGTCGCGATACGGCCAGATGTCGCGGCTGTTATCCAGATGAATGCCATAGGTGTCGGCGTAGCGCGCATAATCCAGCCAGTGCCGCGCCCGCTCCTCGCCATAGCTCGGCTTGGCCAGCAATCCATCGACAAGATGCTCATAGGCGCTGGGTGAGTTGTCCTTCTCAAACGCTCGCACCTCGGCGGGAGTAGGCAGCAAGCCAGTCAGGTCAAGCGTCACTCGCCGGATCAATGTTTCCTTGCTCGCCTCGGGCGACGGATGCAAACCTTCCTTCTGGAGCCGCGCCAGGATAAACGCGTCGATCGGCGTTTTCACCCAGGGATCGTTCTGAGTAACCGCGGGAAGCGCAGGCCGAATTGGTTTGTCAAAGGCCCAGTGCGGCCGATACACCGCACCCTCCTTCACCCACTCCTTCAGGACCGCAATATCTTCCGGCTTCATCGGCTTCGCCTCGCCCTGCGGCGACTGCGGCATCAGGTGATGGGTGTCGGTGGACTCGATCCGCTTGATAAGTTCGCTCTTGTCCGGATAGCCGGGAACAATGGCGTCTGGATGGCCCGGCCTCTTCCGGAATGCCGATTCCTCCAGGTCCAGCCGCAATCCTCCCTTGCGCATCTCCGGGTCGGGCCCATGGCAGCTAAAGCAATTGCTGGCCAGAATCGGCTGCACGTCCTGATTGAAATCGAGTTGCTGCGCAGTCCGAACAGCGCTCACGTGAGCATGATTTTGATGGCATCCCAAGGCGGGCCCGAGCAAGATTCCGAGCAGGCAGAACCACGGCATGGATCGAGCGGTCACCTTTGAAATCGCCGGACTCGAAAACATCCTAGCCACCTGGAGAACCTCTGTACTTGATCCCCGAAAGTATAGGCGATTCTCTAAACAGGTTGCACTCGAAGGCGTCTTTTGGGCATTTCGCGACCGGTTTGACCAGCGTCAATCGCATCGCATCGCGTTGCGCGCCATTCAGGCGGACTACTTTCTCACCTTGCTGCCCAACGGCACAAGCGACCGGCAAAACAATCTGCGTCTCAGCGCGGGCATCGTCTTTCGCTTCGGAAACAAATGAACTTTCGTTCTCTCAAAGGCAAAGAGGGAGCCGGCATTGCTGCCTGCTCCCTCTTTGGTTGTGGGTTAATGCCCCGATGCCGGCTTACTTGTTGAAGACCTTCTTCACGTCGCCCACTTTCTTTTCGATGACGCCGTCGATTCGTTCCGCCGTGCCTTCATCTTCGAGCCTGGGGTTGTTCGTGACTTGTCCGATCTTCTGCTTGACAGCACCCTTTACTTCGTGGACTTTGCCTTCCACCTGATCATGAGTGCCGGACGTTGGTGCCGTTGACGATGTGGTCATCTTCAATCTCCTTTGGGCCATCCTCGAGGGATGGACGAAGTGGCGATGCCCCAAACTTCCCGCGCGAAGAGCATCCGCCGGTGCATAAGGCCTCGCAGCGTTTCTTCAAAATAGACCCAGGATTCCGGCCTCGCTGACCAGAATTGAGCAGGACTCGTTTTTCGGGACCTAGAGCAAGATCACGATAGATGTACCCAAGGCCGAATCCGCAAAGTATTGATTTCCTTAAGAATCTGTCAAAAAACTTTTCCCGGAGCACAAAAGTGGGTGCCCCACCTTCGCCACGTCTTTGTTCTTGTGGCTAAGGTGGGATACTTTGTACCTATAGCCTTTTATAGTCTTTCCAATCTCTCCGGCTACGATTCTCGCTGCTGAGTTTTGGCTCCAATCCCGAGTTTCTGGACAGGTTCTGAGACCTCTAAGGCTCGATTCCCACCTTGAATCGGAAGACCGCGCAATACCTGTTCCGGGAAGACTCTTTGCCGCGATCGCATTTTCCATGCAAGACCTGCTCGTCCACGCGATATCCTCCGCTCATGCGTCGTAACGCCGCCGTACAGGATTCTGCCGAGGAAAGCTTCGCGGGACTGCTGGAGCATCTCACCAGGCATTCGAGATCGGAGGCTTCCGCCTCGCAATCCGATGCCGATTTTGCTCCTCGAACCAGCTCCACGGCGAGCCCGCATTCCCTCTCGCGTTCCGCCACCCGCGCGCTGCTTCCTGTAGCTGAAGTGAAGACCGGCCGTCGAGCGGCGATGCCGGAGAGCGCACCGCTAAGCTACGAAAAGGCCCTTCGCTTGCACGCCAGACGCCAGCCCGGCGTCAACGGCAACCTGGATTTGCCAGCCGCTCCTCCTCCATCCGTTCCGTCGCAGCCGGGAGCCCTTCCTGCCGCGTGCCCAGAGACGAGGAAACCCGCCAAACCGGGCGAAACCTCGGCTCGCGCGGAGGGCGGCGCAAACTCCACATCGGGGAAACCGGGAATTCTCAAGGCCCCAGCCAAGGCTGCATCTCGTTCCCGCCAGCCGGCCACTCAGGCCGGGACCCGGCCGGGGGCCAAATTCGCAACCCGATCCTCGTCTCAGTCTCCAACCAAAGCTCCGTCCAGCAAACCCGCCGGGCAGCATCCAGCGGATTCACAAACTTCCACGTATGCTTCATCCTCATTCTCCGCCCGCAAGCGCTCTTCGGCAGCCATCTCCGGGCCGAGGCGCAAGCCCAAGCCTTGCAAGCCTGCCGTGGATACTCTGCAACCGGACAGCGCCGGCGTTCTTTCCCATGCCGCGCCCAGTGGCGCAGCTTTCGAAGCGGCCGCGCGCGAAAGCATCCTTCCATCGGGGGATGATCGAAGTCTGATCACAGTCGAGCGGCACGATCTGCAATGGAGCCCAACCGGACCGTTGCAGTCTGCAGGCATCGTAGGTCCGCTCGACCAGATAAACCAGATGGACCGGATGGACCGGAGGCAATCCATCGTCTCGCTCCGGTTGACCGACGTCGAACTGCTCAGCCTCAAAGACCGGGCCAGCGAATCCGGCATCTCCGTCTCCGCCTACATGCGCTCCTGCATCCTCGACGCCGACCAGCTTCGCGCCCAGGTCAAACAGGCGCTGGCCGAGATGCGAGCCTTGAGTACAAGGCCGGACCCCAGCCGTTTCCCCGCTCTCGCAGTATCCAATGACTCCGCCGCCGGCGTCGATTGGCTCCGGCTGTTGATGCGGTCGGCAGCTTTCCTGCTCAGCCCGCTCTTCCCCTTCCGCCGCGGCGCTTGAGCCGGCCTCAGGCCGGAATGTGTTCCAACTTCTGAGGCCCGTAAGTGAACCCGTACACCCCCACGGCGGCCGTCACCAGCATGGTCACGATCCCAGAAATGATGTTGAACAGCAGAACGTTCCGCACCGTGCTCAAATCCATCCTCCAGATCAGGACTGCCTGCACCAACAGAGTAAGTACAATCTGGGCCACATTGCTCCACCAGTACACAAAGCGCCGCGAGGAGTGGATAGCCCACATCACGCCGGCCACATAATGCATCGCCGAGCCGAGAATAACCAGGCTCACCTCAAGCCGCAGTTGGCTGTACTTGGGACCCAGCACCCAGAGAAAGGCCTCCGGAAAAGCGAATGCCAACCCCGCATAGGCTGCGCTGCAAGCCACGACGATGCCCGCCGCCGCCAGATAGGTGCGCTTCAGCCGGCCTGCCTCCAGCTTGGCGAAGAACGGCTCGATCAGGATCGGATTCATCTGCGCAACAAAGGCCAGAATCTGGCCCAGCCGCGCCAGGGCCCCCACGCCGGCAACGCTGGAGGCGGTGTGGCCGAAGAGGGTGATCAGCATCAGCGTCACCTGGCCCTGGGTTGCATAAAAAATCGCGCTGGGAGCATTGGGCATCGCCAGGCGGATGATTGCCTTTCGCTGCTGCGCAATGGCGTGGCCTTTCACCCCCAGCAGCTGGCGCGCGCGCCGGTAATAACTTGTCCCGAGGAAGATAACCTGCCCTACATTGAGCAGAACCGCCACATACAGATTCATCCAGTGCAGCAGCCACAAAATCAGCAGCAAGCCCAACGCCCCCAGGCTCGCGAGGATCTGAATGCGGTAATACCGGCTCCGGTCGCGGCGCAGAATCAGCACTGCGCCATACGAAGAACTGACACGGGCAAACCACGCCGACACCAGCAGAACGGTAAGCATCTGTGCCACGATCGCTGCCCCCCACTGCTGCTTGCGCACCAGGAAGACGAAGCCAAAGATCGCAAGCGGCGCCACCACCGCGTAGAGCCGCAGAATGATCTGGCGGATCGACGCCACGTAGTTGGCAATCAGGGGGAGATTGGCGATCTGCTCGCCCACCAGCGGCGCCAGGGTCCCTGCCACGCCCACATCGAGCAGGACGGTGATCGAGCCCATATAGCCGAAGAGAACCGCGAACTTGGCGTAGTCCGCCACCGGCAGCATGCGCAAACAGAGCAGCCCGTACAGCAGGTTGCCGGCCGCCGCGATCCCCTGCTTGCTAGCGAAGTGCGCAATCTGCAGAATCTTGGGAGCTAAAAATCGGTTGGCTCTTGCCAGTGCGGTCATGAATGAATCCAGGGAATACGGGTTCGCCTGTGCCTTGGTTGGTCGCCCGATCTCGCTTCGCAACTACGCTGGAGGAGAAGAGAAATAAAGCCCACGCTCTACTTCTTCTTGCCCGAGGAGAGATAGCCGCCGGCGCCCGAGCCGTAGTAACTTCCCCCGCCGCCATAGCCCTTGCCGTAGTACTTCCGGTAGTTGCCATAACCTCCATAGTAGGTGTCCGCGTGAGGCAGGGCATTGACCACGATTCCGGTTTGCTTGCCTGGATACTTGGCCAGATCCTGCCGGATTCTGCGCAACGCGCGCTTCTGGGCGACCCCGATGCGCACCACCACCAGCAAAGTATCGCAATGCGTGGCGACAATCAGCGCATCCGTGACCAGCAAAACCGGGGGCGTATCGATCAGGACGTAATCGTAGTGATCGCGTGCCCATGCCAGCATTTGCTCCAGGCGTCCCTGGCCCAGCAGCTCGGATGGAAAGGGTGGAATCTCCTGCACTGGAATCACATCCAGGCCGGCGACTTCGGAGACTTTTTGAACGCAGTCTTCGGGAGCCACGGTGACGTCGCTTAAAAAGCGGCTCAGTCCGGGCTGATCGGTGGCAGGCATTTTGAGCCGTTGGGCAATGGTCGGCTTGCGCAGATCGGCGTCGATCAGCAGAACCCGCTTGGACTGGGTCGCCAGCACGATCGCCAGGTTGAGCGCGGTGGTGGATTTGCCCTCGCCCGGTCCGCAACTGGTCAGCGAGATGACACGATGCTTCTGGCTCACCGGCATCAGGGTAAT
>Ga0302324_100018041_pt1 | contig 13947 bp, 13 predicted proteins | sample Palsa_T0_1_FD_201949 | JGI IMG/M metagenome (GOLD analysis project Ga0302324, IMG submission 201949) | Peat permafrost microbial communities from Stordalen Mire near Abisko, Sweden - Palsa_T0_1 | ecosystem: Environmental > Terrestrial > Soil > Palsa > Peat permafrost | place: Sweden: Abisko... | reverse complement strand
CATCGCTTGGGTCATTGCCGAAATCGGCCGCGCGATCTGGCGAAAGCCGATCCAATAGAGCGAGGCGGCCAATATCGCAAAACCCAGGACCGCCGTCATAAGCGACAGCACCACAATGCGCAAATACAGCGTTGCGACATCCGCGCGGGCGGTGGTCAGGTCAGCTTCGAAACCATCGACCAGACGTTTGGATAGATCGAGTGCCTTGAGGCGGGCGGCTTTGCCTTTCACTTGCGAAAGCTCGGTTGCGCCGGCGGTATCGCCTGCCGCCGCGAGTATGAACACCTCCTCGGTGTTGGCGAGCTCGCTCGTCCACCGCCTTCTCGAACTCATCAAGGAGAGCCAGCCTATCGGGATTATGGATATGCTCCCTTACCGCCGCGATGCTCGCTTTTGCTTTGCCGATCTCGTCGCGATAAAGCGCAGCGTAACTTTCGATAACCTCCCCCTTGCCGCCGCTCAGCAGCACGTTCTTCTCGTTGATCGCAGCATCGGAGAAATGCAGCTGGGCCTGGATCGAGCCGCGCAGCTGAACAACGCGCGCGTTTAGCGCGGTGTCGGTCTCGTGCGCTAGCAAGCCAAGCTGCCACCACACAGTGCCTACCAGGAGCAGAAAGCTGACCGCGGAGATCGCACTGGTCAGGATTAGGCGGACAGCGACTGACAAACCGGCGCTGCGCTGCTGAGGGTTCATCGAAGGCGTCTCCTTGCAGCAGCTTTCTTTCCGTTATGCTGAGCCGTGGTTACGGGTCTCACCATGTTCATGGCGTTGCTACAGACGCCCCGTCTTCTGATAAATCTCGTCAGTAGTAAAAACATAATGAGGTAAATAATTGGCAAATGCCCCAGAACCTGCTGCGCGATTGGAAAAGCTCTCGCCCCAGTCAGCAACGACGCGGAGTCTGCCCCCGTTACGGACATTGGCTTGTACGCGTGGACGCAAACCTGAGTCTGCGCTACCGCATATTCCCGGTGTGGCCGAGCGAGTAGCGGCCCGGCTGCGGCCAAACCGTCAGTCCGTGCGGTTCGACGCCAACCGGGATGCTGCGTACGGCGCCGGTCGTGGTATCGAACGCATAGACGACATTGTCGAAACGACCGGAAAGCCAGAGCACCTTTCCGTCGGCGCTGACATTCCCCATGTCCGGGCTGCCGCCGCCGGGAATGGGCCAACTTGCGGCGACGCTGGTCTCGGTCTCCATCTTGTAGATTTCGAAGTCGAGCACCGACACGCTGCCGCGCCCGTGCGGCGAACCATCGACCCGATGGGAGCCGCGGTTGGCGACGTAAAGCTTGCTCGCGTCTCGGCTGGGGTAAAGTCCATGTGTGCCGATGCCGGTGGCGATAAAGCCTAGCTCTCTAAATTTATCGCCGTCGATCAGGAAAACGCCGTCGGCGTGCATGTCGGCGACAAAGAAGACCCAGCCCTCCGGAGATACCCGAATGTCCTGCGGCATGCCGCCCATCGACAATTTAAGGTAGCCGAGCACCTGACGGTTGGCGATGTCGACCTTGAGGAGCCCGCCATTGAATTCGCAGGTAAAGATCGCATAGCGCCCGTCGATCGAGGAATCCGCGTGATTGATGCCGTCGCATTGTGGTGTGGCGATGGACTGCTGCAGCTCCATCGTGTGCGGGTCGCGAAAGTCGAGGCGCCGCAGCTCCTCGGCGACGACGATCGCCGAACGCCCGTCTGGCGTGAAGTACAAATTGTAGGGATCGTCTACCGGGATCGCGGGGCCCGGCTTGCCGGTCTTCGGATCGATCGGCGTCAGGCTTCCACCCCTGCCGTGGTCACCGTTATTGGCCACCCAGAGCGTCTGCAAATCCCAAGACGGCACAATGTGCTGCGGCTCGCGGCCGACGGGAAAGCGGTCGATGATTTGATAAGTCGCCGGGTCGATCACATAAACATCGTTCGATTGCCGGTTGGGGACATAGACCCGCGGCAGCGCGCCCGCTGTCGCCGGGCTCAAATGTCCTGCCGCGGTCTCACTGTAAAGGTTGTCCACGAGCGGCACTGGCGGCATGCCGGGCGCCGGGTCGATCGAGGCCAGGAGATGGCGCGTCCGCCAGGCCGAAGCCACCGCATTGAGCTTCGTCACGCCGGGGTCGATCACCGGTGCGCATAGCGCATCCTCGGACAATCCGGGCTCGACGACGGCTCCGATCGCGCCGGCGCCAGCCCAGCATCCGAGCCCGAACAGCGCGGCGAAGCAGAACGCGGCCAAGAGCCACGACGGGCGCATCAGGGACGTTTCTGAGCTTGGCGGATCGCGGCGGCGGTCTTGGCGACGATGAGATCGACGCCCAACTGCCCGAGGTCGGCGGTGGCGTGCGCTGGGTCGCCTTCAATGCCGTCGGCATTTGCACGGACACCCAGCCGGTCGGCTCGCACCAGGCGAGGGTCGAGCGCCAGCATCAGTGAAGTATCGGCGAGACCGGCATGAGACCCAACCTCGCCGGGCGGGTAGCCTTTCTCGATCAGCAGCTTGGCAAAGTCATCTTCCGCTGCCCGGTAATATTCCTCGACGGCATGCACGCGGACGGGCGTCGACGCCCATTCGCGGTTCAACCGATCGGCGATGATCTTCTCACCGCTTTGGTCCGATCCATGATCACCCAGGAAAACGATATCGCGGAACCCGTGCAGCTCGAAGCTGCGCGCGGCGCCTTCCAAGATCTTCTCGTACGCGTCTTCGGAGATCGAGATCGTCCCCGGATAGCGCATGTGCCCGTTCGGCGGGTTGTAGCCGCCTTCCGGAACATAGGCGATGACCGGCGCGACCAGCACGTTGCCGACGGCGCGGGCTATCTTTTCGGACAGGAGCCTGACGCGGATATTGTGCTTCCCGATCGCCATGTGCGGGCCGTTCTGCTCGGTGCCGCCGATCGGGACGAGGACCGTGGTCGTGCCGGCGCGTATCTGATCGCGCAGCTCGGTCCAGGTCAGCTCTTCGAGAAATACCGAATTCGGCGCCTGCCCTCTGGCCGGCGAAACCGCGACGATCGTCAAGCACAACAGCAGCAGCGAAGCTCTGACCATCGCGGTCGGGGCCCCCATCCCCATGCCGGTCGGCGATGCCGCCGCAGTCGGCGGACCCTTTTCGGCGCACCTTTATAGCTGCTGCTCGAAAAACTATAGCTGCTGCTCGAAAAACCGCAGCTATGGCAGCTTGCCGCCCTGGAGAGGGGTCTTTTTGGAGATAAGTTGGTCCAAGTAACTCGGGCCGGCTGCTCGCTGCCCGACGAATGACGGCATTCGAGCGCGAAGGCGCCGATAGCGACGGAGATCGGATAGGCTCAATTTGCCCATTGCCGACAGTTGCCCCAGAACCCGATCGATCAGCCCGAAGCCCGACCGACAGCCGCGGCCATGAGCGCGAGACGACCCTGTGGGGAAAGGTGCCCCGGTTGCCAAGGAGCGGCCCTACCGTCTTTGCTATTTGAGTCGATCTTTATGTGGAGCTTTATGAGAGCCGCCCACGCCATGGATCAAACGACGCGGCCCCGGCTTGACCGCCGGCAGGGGGCGGCGCCACTGTTCGAGGCGGAGGCGGGTAACCTGCCGCACGCGGGAGGAAGACATGGCCGAGGGAACACCGGAACAGCTACTCGCGCTGTTCGATACGGCCCGGCTCAATCGCCGCTATTGGGTGACGTTCGGGCTCCTCGCCAGCGGCGCGGTGCTCGACTATTTCGACTTCTTCATCGTCGGCTACCTGATCGCTCAGCTTGGGCCGCAATGGCACCTGACCTATGGGCAGTCTTCGATCATCCTCTTGGGCGCCGGCATCGGCGCGATCGTCAGCGCCTTCATCTGGGGCGCGCTGTCCGACAATCTCGGGCGCAAGCGCCAGCTCGTGCTCGGCTATCTGATCTGCGCCGTCGGCGCGGGCGGGATCTCGCTGATCCCGGACGGAAACTGGGTTATGTTCGCGATCCTGCGCTTCATTGTCGGGTTCGGCCTGGCGGCCGGCAGCGTGCCGTCGACGACGATGATCGTCGAGATCACCCCAACACGCGTGCGCACCGTGGTGGCCAGTCTTGCGGTCATCTTCTCGACGGTCGGCACGTTCTCTGCCTCGCTGATGGGTGCGACGCTCTATACCTGGCTCGGCTGGCGCAACGTCGCCGCGCTCGGCGCGGCGCCGGCTATCGTCGCGGTGCTGGTGATGATCTTCGTGCCGGAATCGGTGCGCTGGCTCGTCGCGAAGGGGCGTTTCGCCGAGGCGCGGCGCCTCGTCGCGCACCGGCTCGACCTGCCGCTCGACCGGGTGCCGCTGCCGACGGTGCAGCCCACCAACCCGCCGCGCGGGCGGTGGTCAGAGCTGTTCGCAAAGCGGCGTCTCGCCTGGCTCGTGTTCCTGACGATGGGTGGGGCGGCGACCGTCGATTACGCGGTGATGATGTGGGGGCCGACGATCGTCTCGCTGCTGCTCAAGATCAGCATCAAGGAGGCTGCAGAGTATTTTGTCGTGGTGATCCTCTGCGGGATCGTCGGAAAATTCGGCTTCTCGTTCGCGCCCTATTATTTCGGGCGCCGCCGCTGTGGACAAGTTCATGGGCTCGGTCTCGCGGCGGGAATCGCGCTGACCGGTTATTTTCACGCCTCGTTCATCGGCGGCGTGCCGGCTTTCGTGCTCCTCCTCTGCGCGACCAATCTCTTCATGCAAGGCGGGTTCTGCAACCTCGCCCCCTATTTGATCGAGGTGTTCGGGGTGCGGCTCGGCGGGCGCGCCGCGGGGCTCAGCCAGGCGTCGAACGGGTTCGGCAAGATCATGGGGCCGATGTCGCTCGCGATCATTGCCGGCACCGGCAACCTCTTGACCCCCCACGCGACCGAGAGCGCGATCCTGCCGGCGTTCCTGTTTCTCGCTTGCTGGGCGCTCGGGATCTTCGCCGCGTTCACGTTCCTCGGGCCGGAGACGCACGGCAAGCCGCTCTCGCTCGATGGAGAGGATGCGCCCACCGGCATCCGCGCCAGGCCTGCGACCAGCGCCGCCGATTGATCGTGCCGCGTTCCGCGGATCACCGCCGGCCCGGCGGTGATCCGGCTACTTGAACAAGAATGACGGGAGAACGCCGTGAAGACCGTACCCCGGCCGCCGCGGATCCGCCGGACCCAGCGCGTTGCGCTGGTCTTGCTGTTGCTGGGTTGCACCCTCAACTACGTCGACCGCTCGACGCTGGCCATCGCCAATCCTCTTGTTCGACAGGACCTCGGCTTCTCGATCTCCGAGATGGGTCTGCTGTTGTCGGCGTTTCTCTGGGCCTATGCCGCCGGCCAGTTGCCGGGTGGCGCGCTGGTCGATCGGTTCGGACCGCGGCTCATGCTTGGCGCCGGCATGGCCCTATGGTCGATCGCTCAAGGATTTGCGGGCTTTGTCGGGAATTTCGCCCAGTTTGCGACCGCGCGGGCATTCCTTGGCCTCGGTGAGTCGGCGCAATTTCCGGGGTCGGTTCGGGTGGTGCGCGACTGGTTCAATATCGGCGATCGCGGCCTCGCGATCGGTATCTATAACAGTGGATCAAAGCTCGGCCCGGCTATAGCCCCACCGCTGCTCACCGCGCTTATGCTGCCCTTCGGCTGGCGCTGGATGTTCATCGTCATGGGCGCGGTCGGGGTGCTGGTCGCGGTCGTTTGGTACATGCTTTATCGCGACGTGTCCCAGGTGGCTCTCAGCCCCGAGGAAGCCGCGTATCTGAGCCAGGGCGAACAGTCCGCACCGCGCCGCGCGACCTTTGCCGAATGGCGCCAGCTGTTCGCCTATCGCGCGACTTGGGGAATGATGCTCGGGTTTTTTGGCGAAGTTTACATGGGTTGGGTCTATGCGGCCTGGCTGCCGGGATACCTCGAAATCCAGCATCACATGAGCATCGGCAAGACGGGCTTTATCTCCGCAATTCCTTTCGTCTTTGGGGTGCTCGGCAGCGTCATCGGCGGCAATTTCGCCGACCGGCTGGTGCGCCGTGGCTGGGCGCCAATTACCGCCTACAAAATTCCGATCGTCGGAGGCCTCGCCAGCATGGCGACCTTCACGCTCCTGGCAGCGCAGATGACGGATGCCACCCCGGCGATGATGTGCATTTCCGCCGCGGTGTTTTTCAGCGGCATCTGTGGTTCGACATGCTGGGGATTGGCGAGCGTCGTCGCGCCGCGCAACCTGACCGGATCGCTGGGCAGCATTCAAAATAGCGGTGGGTATGTCGGCGGGGCGCTCGGACCGACCGTCACTGGATTTGTCGTGCAGTCGACAGGCTCATTCGTGCCTGCCTTGCTGGTCAGCGCGGCGATCGGCTACGCGGGAGCGTTGATCTATCTGCTGGTCGTTCCGAACCGGCCGATCGTCATCGACGGGCGTGCCGACATTCCGGCAACCGCGGCAGCCGATTAAATCCGGAGGGCCGAGACGGCAAAGGAGGTCGCGTGAAGGAGATACCCATCGGCGCCAAAGGCGAGTTCGCGTTGGTAATCCAACCTGAGCATCTCGCCAATCGGTTCAAGGATGCGGCTCTGCCGCCGGTGCTCGCCACCCCGGTCATGATAATGATCATGGAGAATGCCGCGCTGAATGCCATCAAGCCTACTTGGAATCCGGCGAGAGCGCGGTGGGCACCGCGGTTGAGATACGTCACCTGGCGCCCACGCCAGCAGATGCAAAAGTGGTAGGCGAGGCCGAGGTGACCGGCGTTGACGGCCGTCGCGTTTCCTTTGTGATCCGGGCTAGTGACGACCTGGAGAAAATCGGCACGGGTACCCACGAGCGCATGGTCATCGACCTCGCGCGCCTGGGGCGCCGTCTGGACGCCAAGCGGACGTCGTGACCACCGTGAGCTGTCGTTTCAGCCTCGGTTGCCTATTTATTCATGCTCGCCTGCGAGGCTAGGCCTAGGAGCGGCCCTCGCCTCACCGAATGTCGGCTCACGGCGCTACCTCGCCATTGGCGAGCATATCGGCGAAGGCCCGCAATCCCACCCACAAGCCGACGTTCGGATGCGACGACTGTGCATTAATCAAGAAAAACACACCGCGTCGCGGGCTGTCGCCAATCAATGGGTTAGCCCGTGCAGAAGTCCGGTACAGAAGTGCTAAGTCCGTTAGCGACCGGACGATCTGCCTGCCGCGCCGGATTGCTTCCATTCGGCCACTGCGACACAGGTGCCGTATCGTCACCCTTCGCGGAGATGGGCAGAGTAGCAAAAAAACGCTCCTGACAGTCGGAGAACTTTGGCATATCCGAGTTCACAGAGGTGCGCGGGAGCGGGAAAATTGGCGGGACGAGCGAGATTGCCAGGTGGCGAGCCGCGCAAGGCGAGCCAGCGAAACTCACGCCGTGCCGCTCAGAGTCTGACGCGCGCCGCGCCGAATTGGAAACCCGACGATGTGGTGCACTGGAAGGGACGTGGCGGCACTTTCCGCCGCGATGTGGGCGACGGCGAACATGTCGAGATCCTGCTCGCCGATCGCATCTACAGGGTGCGGCTTAGCGACCTCGGGTGAGTCTCGAAAAGCCAGATGGCCAAGTCTGCGGTCCCAACCCTAGCCGACCGGCTTCGCGCCGCGCAGGAAGCGAGGCAAGCACAGCTGCAGCGTGCCAAAGCCGCCGCGGCACGCCCCGAAGCGGTCGAGCGGCGGGAGGCGCGACAGGCAATCGTCGCGGCCCGTAATCTCCGGATTGCTGCCCGGAAGGCCGAGGAACAGGCGCGGAGGGAGCGTGAGGCGGCCGAATGCGCGGCCGCCGAGGCGGAAGCGGCCGCAGCGCGCGCAGCGGCATTGCAAGCCGAACAAGAGACGCTGGCCGCCAAGGAAGCGAAACGGGCGCGCCGGGAGGCCGCTGAGCAAGCGAGGCTGTAGGTCATGACGGCAATCAGCGCGCGGTCGCGCAGGCCGACTACGCAGGGGATCGCGATTTCTGAGCCGTCAAGCGCCTTAGACTTGCGGACAATCGGGATGCTATCGAGCAGCCGGCGCGCGTCGTCGGTGATCAGCACCGGCGTCTTGCCGCGCTTGACGACGTGCTTAGGGCCGCGCACCGCATGCGCGGGGTTGATGGCGAGAACCTGGCCGACAACGAGCCAGTCAAACAGCATGCGCACCGCGGCCAGGTGCTGCTTGACGGTCGGCTTCGCGTTCGTCGCCTGCAGCGCCTCGACATAGGCCGCCACGTGGATCGGTTCAATATCGGCAAGCTCGGTGATGCCGTTGATGTCGAGCCAGGCGAAGAACGAGCAGCAGGCCCGGTAATAGGCCATGCGCGTGTTGCGGTTGCGGATGGTCGCGGCGAAGAACTCGAGGAAGCGCCGCGTCGCATGCTCGCCGGCGCCAGCGATCGCCGCCGGAACGACGACGTTTCCGGAAACCGATCCGACCGATTGCGGCCGGGTGATGGTGGTAAGCTCGTTCATGGACTCATGTGTAACATAACGTCCTGTATGCTGACGGACGAGCGGTGGGAACCAACCGGGCCGCTACGGCCCGCAACGCGGCTGTATGCGCGCAAGCGGCGGACGACGGTGCGATCGGCCAATAATGAATGTCGGGTAGTAAGCGGTCCTTCGTCGATGTCCAGACAAGTGGCGAGGTTGCGCCGATTCCGGTCACTCGTCGCCGACCGGTGTCGACCCTAAACCGGCCTCAGCGACCGCACCGCCGGGCCAGCCACACGCCGGAAAACGGACGATCACGTCCCGAGTGACAGGGCGGTAATGATCTCCGCTTGTAAAGTCGCGCGGCTGGTTATACTCGGGTGAGGAGGTGCTAAGCGTGCCCGTCCATCCGGTCGAACGTAAACTGACTGCGGTTTTTGGCGCCGACATCGCCGGTTACAGCCGGTTGATGGCGCGCGACGAGGTCGGTACGCTCGCCCGGTTGAAAGCATGCCGCGTCATCATCGATGAGCCGATCGCGTCGCACTGGGGCCGCATCTTCAACACCACCGGCGACAGCGTCGTCGCCGATTTCGCCAGTGCGGTCGAAGCCGTGCAGTGCGCGGTCGTGGTGCAGGCCGCAATAATCACAGAGAAGGCCGGCGAGACTGCCGACGAGCCGATGAAGTTCCGCATTGGAGTGCATGTCGGCGACGGAATGGTCGACGGCAACAATCTGCTCGGCGACGGTGTCAATATCGCGGTCCGGTTGGAAAGCCTCGCTGAGACGGGTTCAATCTTCGTCTCGGGCGCCGAGGCGATGCCGGAACCCCGTTAACCTTTCTGCCGCCGATGCTCAAACGCCTGCGGCGGCGGCTTACGGGGCGCCATAAACGCGAACTCACCGGGGCCGATCTCGGGCGGCGCTATCCCGACATGGACCCCGAGTTCGCCCCGTTTTACGAGGCTTGTCGCCGCGCGACGATGACCTCGACCGAGCGGCTCTACGCGCTCTATAAGGCGGTTGAATACATCGTCGGCGCCGGGGTCGACGGCGATTGCGTGGAATGCGGCGTGTGGCGCGGCGGCTCGCTGATGATGATGGCGCTAGCGCTGCAGCAATTCGGCGACGTTGGACGGCGAATATACGCCTTTGACACATTCGAAGGGATGCCGCCGCCGGGCCCGCGCGACATCCGCCGCGACAGCGGCGAGACGGCCAGCTCGTTACTCGCGACGTCGCCACGCAGCGAGGACAGCATGATCTGGGCGCTGGCTTCCATCGAGACCGTGCGCGCCAACATGGGGACAACCGGCTACCCCATGCAGCTGGTCAGCTTCCATCGCGGTCTCGTCGAGGAAACGCTGCCGGCGCAGGCGCCAGCTCGCATCGCGCTCCTGCGTCTCGACACCGACTGGTACGACTCGACAAAGCACGAGCTCGTGCACCTTTACCCTCGCCTCGCGCCGGGCGGCGTGCTGATCATCGACGACTACGGATATTTCATCGGCGCGCAGAAGGCTACTGACGAATATTTCGCCGAGAGCGGCGCGCACATGCTGCTCAACCGAGTCGACAATTCCGGCCGGATCGGAGTTAAGCCAGGCTGAAGCGGCGTTGACCCATCAAGGTTCGTCTAGCGCTATGTCGGCTAACTGTACGCCGCGAAATCGCTTGCGCAGACTGCGCCACCACCGTGCCAAGTGGCGGTGACGATGGTTCCAGGCTGCGGCACGGCTGACTGCAATCGAATCAGACGAAGCGATGAACGGAGCGATAACATCGAGCATCGCGGGTGACAGTGTCGGGTCATAGGCTATCGCCATTCCCGAAGTCGTACCAAGCAGCAATTCCCAGCGGAGCCCGGCTTCAGCAGCGACGCACTCGATACCTGCCGTGAGATCGAACATGGCCACATCGTGAAACAGGTAGATGCAACCCGGAGCGGCCTGCGTACGCACGGCGCGAAAGTCGTACTGCACCTGCTCGACCGAATGATAGCCGTCGACAAAGACGAACTCGATAGGCGGCATCGCATAGTGCTGGACGATTGTCGCCACGTCGTCGGGCGACTTGCCGGCGACGACACGGATAGCCAGATGCTCCGCTTCGGCCACGCGATTGGTGAAATCAATGCCTTCGCGCGCGCGCCGGTCAAGCCCAGCATCGATCGCGAGGACTCTTCCCGCAGGATTCGCCAGCGCGATGGCGAAGGTGCTCCACCCTAGTGAATTGCCAATGACGAAGACCGATTTCGGATGAAACCGGGCAAACAGGCATTCGAGAAAATAGACCTCCTGAACCGCGATACCGAGCCCGTTGGTCAGGCTCTCGCCGTTCTTGATAAACCAAGTGAACGCCGCCTGACCGAAATTACCGAAATGGCTGGGATTGAGTCCGGTCGCGATTTCGATCCCGCGACTCCGGTAGAGTGCGACAAGGCGAGCAAGGACTGGCATGCGGGACAGTGGATTTCGCTGGTTTCAGGCGTGAGGGATATAGCATGTCCCGGAAGAAAGACCCGGTGGCAACGCCAGAGCAGGCAAGAACGAGGCAGAAGGAGCCCCGAAAGTGTCCCCGCGAGGTTAGTACGATGAGACAGAAATTCGCTACGTCCTATCGCTTGCCGACTCCTCGTTACCAGGCAACTGGCCGTTGCTATCAACCGCCATGAGCGGCTCAGGAAGCCTCGCCATATTCTCGGCGTCAGACGAACTCGCGGCGTCTAACCCGGTGGCGCTTGGCGACATACTGGTTGTCGCAATGCCGACAGGTGTCGAGCTTGTCCCGGCCTTGTAGCATGAGGTCCTGCACCACGCGGCGCCGGTTGTCGTTCCAGGCCTCACTTAGGCTCTGCACCGACAGGTCGCCGAGCGTCTCCTCGCCAAGCGCATCGTTGCAGCACAAGCTCAGTTTGCCATCCGGGCGCACGACCATTTGGAAGAAGGGATAGGCACAGCGGCTGCGATAGGTACCAACAAAGCGCCGGCGGTTGGGGGCGTTGCCCCCGCGGGTGCTCTTGAACTCGTCGAGTAGGCGGAGACGTATGTGGACTTTGCTCGCGAGTTCGGGCCGCTCGGTGTCAAGATAGGCGACGATCTTGGCAATGTTCGGGTGCAGCGTGGGCGTGCGTGCGTAGTTATTAATCGACAACTCATCGAGGTTCGGCAGGATGCGCTCGGTTCGCGCGACGTCGAGCGCCAACCCATTCGTGAAGATGCTGGTCGTCGCCTGGGGCAGAGCGCGGCGTGCATAAGCCGCGAAATCGAATATTCGCTTATCGAGGAACGGCTCGTTGTTGCTATATAGGCGGAGCAGTCCGGAGAAGCCGTGTGACGCCAAGTCATCGATAATCTTGTGGAACAGTTCCTCCGGCATGCGCGTCAGCGGACGCGGGTCAGAGAAGCGGTTGACCGGGCAAAAGCCACAAGTGCTGTTACACTTGCTAAGGGTTTCGATATCGACGTCGTATGGCAGCGGAAAATCCTCCCGAAGCCCGTCGAATATGCGGCCTTGCCGCAAATAGAAGTTCCGGCGGTCCTTCCACATCGTCCGCAGCGTGGCGTGGAGCTCGAAGAGGCGCGGCAGCCATCGCCGAACGCCTCGGTTCATGTCAGCACGCGGAAGCGGAACGATCGTGACCGGCATCGGTACCCTATGAGCTCAGCGCACGAGAGCGTAGCGTCTTTCGCCAAATCGGCCGCATGCTCCGCGCGCAAGGCGTGATTATAGCCGACTGATCCGCCCTAAGGTGGAGAAGCTGCATGTTCCGTCAAGCTGACGATCAAGACGGCCGCATCGGATGAGCGAGGCGCACTACATTATCAGCCATGGTTCTGGTAGATGGGACGTTTCTTAGCCGCAAAACCTTCACCCTATAAAGACGATCCGGTTTCGGAGCATGCGCCGCCCGCCGGTTATGCGGGAAAAGTGACCGTGACCAGCACTTGCAACCAACACGATTGGTGGGCGAAGAGCATCTCGATTTAGTCCGGAACCGGGCACGCTGCTAAGTCGGGTGCCGAGCAAAGGCGATCATTGAGTTCCCTGCGGGTGGTGACAGCCGGCAAGCGACAGACGAACTCCCGTTCGACATTGGGACAAGCGAACTCCCAAGGAATCCCTACGGCATTGGCTATCGGGGTGTCCACTTCGACCGGGCACGCGCTAATTCACCCCACTTCGACGGCGGGCCTTGTTAGCGTGGGGGTCGCCTTTGAGCGGAGGTCAGCACACCCCCCGCCCTTGCGTTCCGTCATCACGCATGATAACGTCCTTTATCATGGGTGAGATCTCACGGTAGGGGACCCACTTGGCGGACACCAAGAACCAGCTTCCGGCGACGATCCAGCAAGCCGAGGTCACGGCCGACCAACGCGCGCTGAACGTCGTGCCGGCGCTGATCGCCGATCTTGGCGAGGAAGCCGCCTGGCGCTATGTCGAATTTTTCACCGCCAACATCCGCAACCCGAACACTCGGCGGGCTTATGCCCGAGCCTGCAACCGGTTTTTCGGGTGGTGCGAGGAGCGCGGTCTGACGCCGGCGGCGATCCGGCCGCACGACGTTGCTACTTATATGGAGGAACTGCAGGTCGAAGTTTCGGCGCCGTCGGTCAAGCAGCAGCTCGCCGCGATCCGCATGCTGTTCGACTGGCTGGTCATCGGCCAGGTCGTGCCGAATAATCCAGCCGCGGCGGTGCGTGGGCCCAAGCACGTGGTCAAGACGGGCAAGACGCCGGTGCTCGAGGGTAGCCAATGGCGCAAGTTGCTGGCCTCGATTCCGGACATGACACTGCGCGATATGCGGGACCGCGCCCTGATTGCCACCCTCACCTACTCGTTCGCGCGGATTGGCGCGGCGCTGAATATGAAAGTCGAGGATCTGCGGCCACGCGGCGCCGGGTGGTCGATCCGACTGCACGAAAAAGGCGGCAAGCAGCACACCATGCCCTGCCATCATGCGCTGGCTGAGGCTTTGCGCGCGTATATTGACGCTGCAGGGCTTGCTGAAGACCGCAAGGGCTGGCTGTTCCGTACCAGCCGTGGCCACGGCGGCACGGTGTTGTCAGAGAAACCGATGGGCCAACCGGATGCGTGGCGGATGATCCGCAAGCGCGCCGCGGCGGCCGGCATCGCGGAGGAAATCGGCTGCCACACGTTTCGTGCTACGGGGATCACCGCTTACCTGGCCAATGGCGGCGCGCTCGAGCACGCCCAGGAAATGGCAGCGCACGAGAGCCCGCGCACGACCAAGCTTTACGACCGCACCAAGGAGCGGCTCACTCAGGACGAGGTCGAGCGCATTCGTCTTTAGCGCTCGATAGGGTACCGGTTGGATGAATGAAGAAAAACATGGGCGAATAATAACGACCATTCATTGGTCTTCGTCGGCTCATCGGCCCAACGAGGCAGATAGACGAATTCGGCCACGGTCAGAATGAAAATTGTAGGGCAGCGTTGTCAGCGCGGTGTCAACGCTTGGTCACATCTGGGTGCTTGCCGGACACCCCAGCGCCCCGCATGCGTCGGTGCGGCGGATTCCCTGCAACTTCCGATGCGTCACCGCCAGTTTCGGA
>Ga0302324_100018040_pt1 | contig 13947 bp, 12 predicted proteins | sample Palsa_T0_1_FD_201949 | JGI IMG/M metagenome (GOLD analysis project Ga0302324, IMG submission 201949) | Peat permafrost microbial communities from Stordalen Mire near Abisko, Sweden - Palsa_T0_1 | ecosystem: Environmental > Terrestrial > Soil > Palsa > Peat permafrost | place: Sweden: Abisko... | reverse complement strand
TAAACACCAGTGCAATTCCGTGCGACGTCGTGCAATCGGGCAAAATCGAGAAAAACGGTTCCTAAGTCTGGTGCGTCTGCCAATTATCTCTTCCAAGATCAACCACTTGAAGAAGTTTGAAACCGTGGTGGCACCTTTAGTGGCACTTCGATTTCGAAACCTGAACGCACCGAATTCGCCACTTGGACGAACTCCTCCTGTTCACAAACAGATTTTATACTGTCGCCGGTAGAAGCGCCTGCGTCGCGCTCGTGCACCCAAGGATAAGTCTTGGAGCTTGTTTCTGCCGCCCGCCTTTTTAGGGCCTCGTAGCAATGAAACGAAATGGTTTGGAATCAGCGGATGTGGTTGATGTGATTAGCGTTATGGTGACGTCGATTTAGGATGGTTTGGACAATGTGGGACCGTTTCGACCGTATTACGGTCGTGTATTGGTCGTGTTTTTCGACGAAGTTTGTAACCTGACATCTTCCATGGCCTTGGAATAGCTTGAGCCGCAAATTCCAGAAAACAATGCACTTTACAGGTGGGTTGAGTCGGCAAAACCGGCACAATCGGTGCTATTTGCGACAAGGATGCCACACACTTTTTAGCAGCGGGCCACAGGTCTGATCGTCTGATCGTGTGGGACTGATCCGTGGTTCATCAGTGCTGAAATGTCTTGTTGTGACTAACGGAGAGTCTACGCGCTAGACCGCGATCGGCTTGGCCGCATCCTCAAGAAGTAGTTGCGAATGCTTATAAGCGTTCGCGGAGTGCTCATGCGCTTGTTGGGTGAGTTCATGAGCCGTCCGATGGTCTCCCTTACCATGAGCGACGGCGGCTGCTGTGTGAGCATGGGAGGCAAGATTGTGAAGTTCTGCGGCCCTATAGTGAGTGGTCAAAGACATGTGGCTCCCCTGTCTACCTGGATGCGACGTTCATGGTCTGACTCATGCTCTTCATTATTCCGGAAGCCATCGAAATCCACGTGCGTCCTGCATCGCGCGGCGTGATTTGATCCTAGACCCGCTACCCGAATACTGAGTGTGTCCGATTGCTCAGACTTGCCTAACGATGAAGCCCACATTCAATACGGATACCCAATCGGACGCCGGCTATCGTTTCTTGGCACGTTGTCTTAACCCACAGCGGTGCTTTTCCGTAACCGATCGTGCCCCCAATATTCAAGAAGAGAGCGTTTATGGCTTACGAAAGTATCAATCCTTACAATGGCGAGCGGGGCAAGCACTTTGCGGAGCACACCGAAGCGGAAGTAGAGAAGGCGGTCGCCAAGGCGCAAAAGTGCTTCGCGACGTGGCAAAAGACTACATATGCCGATCGGGCTGCGATCCTCTCAAAAGCGGCCCATTTACTCCGCACCCATATGGAGAAGTTCGCGGCTCTCATCACGTTAGAGATGGGTAAGCTGATCGCTGAAAGCCGCGGAGAGGTTGCGCTCAGCGCAGATATTCTCGACTACTATGCGCAACACGCCGAGGAATTCCTGGCGCCGCAGGTACTTTCTCCTCATTCGGGGGAAGCGACCCTCGTGAGCAGTCCGATAGGTGTGCTTCTCGGTATCGAGCCTTGGAATTTTCCTTACTATCAGCTGGCGCGTTTCGTCGCACCGAATCTGATGGCTGGGAATGTCGTCATGGTGAAACATGCCCCATCTGTTCCGCAGTGCGCTCTCGCGTTTGTTGCGTTGTTCAAGGACGCCGGCGCGCCGGAAGGGGCCTACACGAATCTCTTCCTATCAAACGACCAGGCCGAACGCTTAATCGATGACCCTCGAATCAAGGGAGTCGCGTTGACCGGTAGCGAACGCGCCGGTTCCATCGTCGCCGCTCAGGCCGGCAAGAACCTGAAGAAATCTACCATGGAGCTTGGCGGCAGCGACGCCTTCATCGTTCTGGAGGACGCGGATCTCTACAAGACGGTGAAATGGGCCGTCTGGGGACGTATGAACAATACGGGCCAATGCTGCGTTGCCGCGAAGAGATTCATTGTCGTGGAGGAAATCGCCGATCGTTTCATCAAGAAGTTTCAAGCGGAGCTTGAAACTCTCGAATCAGGCGATCCTTCTGACGCCTCGACAACGCTCGGTCCGCTTTGCTCGGAAACGGCCCTGCTGAATCTTCTCGACCAGGTAAAACGTTCAGTTGCTGCGGGTGCGAGGGTGCTGCTTGGTGGCGGAAGAATCAACCGAAAGGGGGCTTTTATGCAACCCTCTATCCTGACCGACATAGAGAAGGGTACTCCAGCCTATACAGAGGAATTCTTTGGTCCGGTAGCACTGTTCTTTCGCGTCGCCAATGAGGATGAAGCAATCGCCCTCGCCAATGATTCGGCGTATGGTCTGGGAGGTTCGGTTTTTACATCGGACACCGAACGAGGCAAGCGGGTCGCGAGTCGAATCGAGACCGGTATGGTCTTTGTGAATCACCCGACATGGACCGCGCCAGAGCTGCCTTTCGGCGGCATTAAGAACTCGGGCTACGGGCGTGAACTCTCGGGTCTTGGGATTCAGGAATTTGTAAACAAGAAGCTCATCTGTGTAGTCCCAATCGATGCTCCGGCATAGCAAGTCTCAGTCTGGATCGTGCGAGCGTTACATCGGCGGCGACCACGGAGAAGATGAACCAGAAGCGCGTGGTGAAGAGGATCTATGACGCAGGCGAAAAGCGCGAGCGAAAAGATGAAAGTAGGCTCCGTATCAGTGGGAGCGCTCGCCGTCGGTGCTGTCGCAATTGGGGCGGTGGCAATCGGCGCCGTCGCGGTGGGTGTCATGACAGTGAGGCGCTTGAACATCTTAAAAGGTCGCATCGAACGGCTCTCGATCGGGACCTTGACCGTGGATCATCTGAGTGTGTTTTCGAATGATCTCGTCGTTCAGCCGAGGTCGACGAGGAAAGCTTTGCTTCTTGAAGTCAGATCTTAAGGTTTTTTACCGATCTCTCCAATCGCCTACAGTAGTCGACCGAAGGAAGTGAGCACCTATGCGCGATGCAGTCACCGACGATGAAATGGGACCCTTTTACTTGGTGGGAGGCGGAATTGCTTCACTTGCTGCTGCGGCCTTTCTCATCCGTGATGGAAACATCCCAGGCCACAGGATCACGATCTTTGAGGAATCGGCAAAGCTGGGAGGCAGTCTCGACGCAGCCGGAAATGCGAAGGACGGCTACACCATGCGTGGAGGGAGGATGATCGAGAGCAAATATCTTTGTACTTTCGATCTCTTTTCGTCTATCCCCACTCTGGACGAAAGCACGACGGTAACGCAGGAGATCTTCGCATGGAATGAGACGATGAAGACTTCGTCGAAGTCTCGTCTTTTTCGCGCTGGGCACAGGGTCAGCGCTCCGGAGTTCGGTCTCAGCGAAAAAGATATTTTGACCATAGAACGGCTGGCGATCGAGCCGGAGGAGATGCTCGGGCGCAGCAGCATCTCCGATCAGTTCAATCCTTCGTTTTTCGAGACTGATTTTTGGTTCATGTGGTGTACCACGTTTGCTTTCCAGCCCTGGCACAGTGCCGTCGAGTTCAAGCGCTATTTGTTGCGTTTTACTCACATGGTTTCCGGCTTCAATACGCTTAGCGGGATTATGCGCACGGTTTACAACCAGTACGACTCTATGGTGCGACCGCTAAGGAAGTGGCTTGTCGAGCGGGGCGTCATATTTGAAGTCAATACACAAGTCACCGATCTTAGGATTGGCGATTGCGATGGCGGCTATGCGGTCGATCGCATAGTCTTCGAACAGGATAGTGGTGCTGGCCACATCGATGTTTCTGAGTCCGATAAGGTATTCGTTACACTCGGCTCGATGACTGAGGCTTCCAGTGTGGGATCGATGGATACAGCGCCGATCCTCAACGGCAAGTCGGTGGGAGACTGCTGGGCATTTTGGGACACTATCGCGGATGGCCGTCCGCAGTTTGGCCATCCCAGCAACTTCAGTGACCACATTGAGCAATCGAAGTGGCTGTCGTTCACCACAACCCTTGATGACCCGACGTTCTTCCGAATTGTGAGGGACCTTACGGGAAATGTCCCCGGTGAGGGAGGGTTGATCACATTTCCTGGATCGAGTTGGCTAGCGTCGATTGTTTTACCCCACCAGCCCCATTTCATCGGCCAGCCAGAGGATGTTGAGGTGTTCTGGGGTTATGGCCTATTTGTCGACAAGCCGGGAGACTTCGTGAAGAAGCCTATGTCATCCTGCACGGGGAGGGAAATCATGACAGAGATCCTAGGCCACCTGCAGATTGATGCCGAAGCCGCGAAGATTCTCAGCACCTGCACTTGCATTCCGTGCATGATGCCGTTTATCACGAGCCAATTTCTGCCTCGTGGCAAAGGTGATCGGCCACAAGTCGTGCCGCAAGGCTCTAAGAACCTCGCCTTTATCGGACAGTTCTGTGAAATGCCTGACGATGTGGTCTTCACCGTAGAGTATTCGATACGGTCCTCCCAGACGGCCGTCTACAAGTTGCTAGGGTTGGAGCGGACGATCCCTCCGGTTTACAAGGGCCAGCACGATGTTCGCGTTTTGCTCGATGCCTTTCTGACACTGCATGGAATCGGCGTGTAGGAACGAACTTAGATTGGGGATTGTAATGAGCGGAACTCAACAGCATTTCGTAACAGCGAAAGACGGGTCGTCTCCTGATCCTCCATTTGTGGCTTCGAGGTGGCATTAGTGTTCAAACGAACTAGTCGCGCGGTGCTTGGCCACGAGTCGTCCGGGCAGAAGGGTTTCTCCAACCCAACCCGTTGCCAGGAGTTGGAGGCTGTATCGACCGCGATACCGTCTCTCAGCAACCAACAACTCGAGAACGTTTTCACATCTGCGGCTGACCTGGTGGGCGTCTGGCGAGAAATGGCCTTGAGAGATTGCTCCCCTAGCAGTACCCCAGCGTCTCTACGACGCGTAACCAAGTTAGAAGAGAGAAGAACACTTCATGGCACTTAAAATGAACGTCGCAGTCGTCGAGGAATTTGGAAAGCCATTGGTGCTTCGGGATTGGGAGATTCCATCTCCGGGGAGGGGTCAGATCCTGGTCAAGACAGAAGCATGTGGCGTGTGTCATACCGACCTCCATGCGATGCGTGGCGATTGGCCGGTGAAACCAACTCTGCCTTTCATTCCAGGGCATGAAGCTATTGGATTAGTAGTGGCAACCGGTAAGGGTGTCTTTACGGTTAAGGAAGGGGACAGGGTCGGTGTACCGTGGCTCTATTCCGCGTGTGGTCATTGCGAGTATTGCCTGAAGGCTTGGGAGACGGTGTGTCCTGAGGCAGAGTTCGGCGGTTATACGCAAAACGGCGGCTTTGCCGAGTACCTGATTGCCGATGCGAAATACGTCGCCCATGTGCCCGCAGGCCTTTCCGCTCTCGAAGCTGCGCCGTTAATCTGTGCCGGCGTCACGACCTATAAGGGCATCAAGGAAACTAACGCCCGGCCTGGAGAATGGATTGCTATCTCGGGAATTGGCGGACTTGGCCATCTGGCTGTCCAATATGCCAAGGCGATGGGGTTGCTCGTATGCGCTGTTGACATTGATGACCGCAAACTCGCCCACGCTAAGAAGCTTGGCGCGGACCTCGTAATCAACGCCAAGGTCGGCGATCCAACTGCGACCTTGAAGAAAGAGACGGGCGGAGGTGCTCATGGCATCTTGATCACCGCTCCGTCCCTGACCGCTTTCAAGCAGGGTGTCGGGATGACTCGGAAGCTTGGAACATGTGTCCTCGTCGGTCTGCCCCCGGGCGAATTTCCGGTGCCGCTCTTTGACGTTGTTGCAAATTGCATCACGATTCGCGGCTCGTTTGTTGGAACCCGTCAGGATATGGCGGAGGCGCTCGACTTTGCGATCGACGGAAGGGTCAGGGCAGATATAGAACTGCAGCCGCTATCCGCGATTAATCAAGTATTTGACAGGCTCGAACACGGCGATGTGGCGTCACGCGTTGTCCTTGACTTCGGAGAGCGCGGAAGGCCTAAAGCCCATGACGAGAGTCATGAACTGGAGAAGATCGGCGCTGCATAGGGAGCAAGACTACACCAGGACGAAGCCACTCTAAACCAGCTAATCGCTTCCGGTACTCTATGAGAGCGTAATGGCAAGATTTGGCATACCGCTCTGTCAAGCCAACATCTTTGCCAGAGTGCTTCTTAGAGGTTATTTCCAGCAACAGCCAGTCGTGCCATATGCCTCCCGCCGTCTGAATGGCTTTGAGTTGAGTCGTTAACGCGAGAATCGACCCAGAATTTAGAGGAAGGCTTTCGACCATGTATCGACACAGCTTGACGTACTTGCGAAGAGCATGGAGGTCAGCAATTTCGCACACAGTTGTAGCTTTCCCAATCTCGCCCTTTCCTTTTTGCGACTCGTCCATAGATGCAATCGAATGGTTGATGCCAGCAGTGTTCTTGCGAAACCAACCTTCGATGAGGGTAGCCACTTCCTTCGGTGGAACGGCAGGAAGCCGGGAATTCCCTAGGACATCTTCTAGGCCTCTGAGCGCGACCGCTAGAGGATGATCAGTTTTGCGTAAGGCATGCACCAAATGCTCTGCCTTCTTCTCGCGTCGTCGTTCCAGGTGTTTGAGAAGGGATTCAGTCCCGTCATTCCTAGGATCATCTGGCGCACCCGTCTCTCGGTCCGGCTCAGACCCGCTTCCTACTTTGACCAGGTCGATCTGGACATCGAGATCGCGCACGGCTCCTGCCGCTCGCCCTATGTGTCTAAGACATTTTCTGATTCTGGTCGATTGCCTGGGATCTGGCGGCATGTGGCTCCGGAGAAGCTTGAAGAGTGTCAAATCTCCCTCCATTCTTCGAACAGTTTTGCGCACACCTCGTACCATCAGCTTCCGTGGATTCTTTAAGCAAACAGCAACCGCATGGTTGAGAGAACCAGCGTCGGCCAATAAGAGCTTCAGAAAAGGTACTGTTCTGGTGGCTGCCTCAACCATTGGGCTTTCGGTGTGAGGCTATTGCGGCAATTCCCAGAAGTGAATAGCCGTTCGACGACTCATCGGGTAGTTTGTGTTCCGCTATGACTGAATTTGTCTTCAACACTTTTCGCTCCGGGTCTCATGTTTCTTGATCTCTTGAAATCTCGGGCGGGATCTTTCCCATCACGTTGAGCAGTGTTCTTCGGCTTATATACCGGTGGCCGAAGCGAGTCGAAACTCAACCTCAGTGTTCCATTCCGTAAGATCGAGCGCTGAGCAATCGGATACAACATCAGGACGACAGCGCGCCCAGAATACAAGCTGTGGAGCTTTGGGTTGCGCGACTGCGCTCGGGCTCCGAAATCGGTGAATGAGGACAACGTAATGCCAGCAATCGCAGAACTTATTCGAGACAGACATTCCTCGCGCGGCGCGTTTGATTCTAGCCGGCCCATAACGAAGCCACAACTCAAAGCAATCCTGCAGGCAGCACAATGGGCCCCTACGCCCACCAATATGCAGAACTTTGAGATCGTGATCGTCGACGAGCCCGAACAATTGGAAGCCATAGGGAAGATTCCGGCCCAAATGTCAGAATGGTTCCTTCGGGAGAATTATCAGCAACTCTCCTCTTCTGAAGACGAACTGCGCATCAAGAAGACGGGAATGCTAGCGAGCGCGTTCCCGAAGCAGTGGGTAGATCCGGAAGCATGGAACCCGGGATCGGATTCAAGATCACAACTCACGTTCCTCGGTCGCTCGGTATTGGAAACACCGCTGTTGCTCGTCGTGCTCTATGACGGAAACAAGCGCGCGCCAGGATCAGACGGAGATCCGCTGGGACTGATGGGCCTTGGCTGCGTGATGGAAAATATGTGGCTCACAGCTGAAGACCTGGGAATCGGAATGCATGTCCTTACCGTTTTCAGCGATAGTGCGGTTGAGGAAGATGTAAAGAAGACCCTGCATATTCCGCCACACATGAAAATTGGCTTTGCATGCGCCTTGGGCTATGCCGCCGAGCCTTCATACAGATATGTGCGCGTGCGTCGCGACATTGAAGATTTTGTTCACCATAATCGGTTCGGGCGAAGAGACATAGTGTGGAAGCCTGTTGAGTCCGACGATGCCGTTGCGGCGCTCGCCCGGTAAGTGGCCGCCTTCCCCTGATTATTGGGTGGCGTGTGGTGGCCGAAGTGGCCGAAGCTATTGAATTCCCAGGGTGGCGAAAAGCTTAGGATCGGCCTCATCGACTGCCAATAAATTGTGGCAGACGGAGCAGTCGTTGGTGATGCTCGCACCACCCTTTGCATTGTGGCTTCCATCGTGGCAACGGAAGCATCCGGGGTAGTCGTTATGGCCTAGGTTGTTGGGATGCGTTCCCCAAGTCACATTCATGAATGGAAAGACATTCCTGCTATAGATTGTGACCAGCGTCGCAGCCGCCTGGTCGATCTGGGTTCGTTGTCCATTCCAGACGGCGGGATATTGGGATTGATAAAAAGTCTCGAGGCCAGAGACGATTTTCGACCGTGCGATTTCCTGCGATGGATAAACCCCCTTCAAGAGGGCGAGCCCTTCTTTGTGTACAAAGGGCAAGGATGCGCTTGGGCCACCTAGCGCCATATCCCGATTGAGGACCTCTTCGGGGGTGTCAAAGGAGTGGGCAGCGCGATTGTGACAGTCTATGCAATCCATGAGATGTTTCTGACCAGTAACGGGGCCCTTCGCGTCGCTTGATACAAACTCAGTCACTGAACCGTTGTCATTGGTTTTTCCAACCCAAGGAATCGTCTGGTGGGTGGAATCTGTGGCGATGTATTCGATATGACCCATATGCGCGCCGTGGATTCCGCTCAATTGAGAAAACGAGTTGCGGCCGCCTACATGCAGCAATGCGAGCGAACGGGTCATCGAATTCTTCTCGTCATCGCCGTAGGACGAACTCACGACAAGCTTGTCGCCGACGTAGTTCCCCGGGTTGTGGCAGTTCAAGCAGGTCGTTTGCGCAGGGGGGACCTTGTCTCCCGCGAGAATAGGGCGCGGATAATTGTGAAGCACGACCATCATTAGCTGTTTGGTGCCGTTTAGCTTCGCTTTGACGAAGCCTGCACCACCGGCAGCGATATGGCAATCGGTGCACGCAACGCCGGCGTGAGCGGAGACGTGGTATGCCGTCCACTCCGGCGCCATCACATGACAGGACGTGCCGCAAAATGACGGTGTGTCCATGTAGGCGACTCCGCGATAGCTGGCGGTGCCTACGATCACGAAATTGATGAAGGTAGCGAGGACAACGAATTCGATCCCATGCCGAAAGACCGGATCGTGAAGGTCAATCTCGGGGAAGATCGACGGGACCTGGCCGGCGGCTTTTAGGTCCTTTCTTCTCCATAAAATGCCCACAGGGATCAGGGCGAGCCCGAAGAGAAAGATGGCCGGCAGGACCAGGTCCAGAATGATGCCGAGATAGGGATTGGATGAGCCGCCGTGTCCGAAGAAGGCGACAACCCAGAAACCAATCAGCGTGAAGGCCGCGGCGCTGGTGAGCGCCCCGCCGAGCAGACTGATGCGGTTGTTCCCGTAGAAGAAAAAAGGCCGGAGCCAGCTTTCTCTAAAACCCGTGGAGGCTGGCATCTATGCCTCTGCTATTTCTGTAGCGTTCGGATGTAGGTAATGACTTCGGTGATTTGCGGATCGGTCAGCTTGCCGGAGTAGGCTGGCATCTTCCCTTTTCCATTCTTGGTGGCGGCGATTAAGTCGGCGTCCGACGCTTTCACTAGTTCTGGAGAATTGAAGGGGATCGCCTTCATCGATTTTCCCGCTGGAGTGGCTCCGAGACCGTCTGCCCCGTGACACATAGCGCATTTCGATTTGTAAGTGGCTGCGCCTGAGTCTTGAGCAAGCGCGACAGGGGTCGTTGACAATGCCGTGAGGCCGATTGCTGCGCCGATTAACGCGACGCTAAGTCTAGTGTTCATGATTTGAACTCCTTGTTTGTATGCAGTTAGCACTCAGATCAAAACTCATAGTGCATTCCGAGTGTGACGTTATTGGAATGAAAGTTCCGGGGCGCGGTTTCACCGGCCGGCGATATGGTCAAGCCGGTTTGCGCGCCGCCGAGTAGCGGAGAGTTGCAAGGAACGACGGCCGCAGGAACTGTCGCGGTTGGGTTCGAAGTGCTGCAGAATGCCGCGCCGGAAGGGCCGCCCTCGCCATAGCCATAGAAATTGTATTGCGTGCTCCATATCCATCCTTTATGGACGGTCCAGGCGATGTTCACCTGGGGAGATTGATACGTGGAGACAAGCGAACCATTCACATCGCGCGCGTCGTTGAAGAACCGGCTGCCATTTACGGAAGTGATGGTATAGCCAATGCTGGAGCGGACCGATTTTATCGGGAAGAAGGTGAAAGCCACCGAACCGTACTGCGCAGGAGCGGAGATGAAGTCCTTGACCGGGCCGAATTCGTAGTAGGTCGTTCCCCGAACGGTCGCGCCCGGGCATGCCGTACCGCTGGGTGTTGCGGCGCCAGGATAAGCGACGCTGGAGGCGGCGTCGTAGCAGATGTTGGTCGAGGAATAGACATCGCTGAAGCCATAATTGAAATCGAACCCATAGCGCTCATTGGGGAATAGCCCTCCCGCAACGCTCACGAGACGGCTGTGAGCGACATGATCGATTGGTCCGGCATAGTGGACCAGGCCCGCCGCCACGGCGGCCTGATTGTTGTTCGTGTTGTTGTGCTGCTCCAGGTCGTTATATACGCCGGATAGAGTGACCCAAGTCCTTGGCCTGTACATAGTATGAATCCTGTAGTGCTGCGTCTCCCGCAGACCAACCGGCGTGAATGCGTTGTCGGCATAGAGCGCCTCGACCGAACCATTGATGCTCCACTGATTGGTGGGGCGCAGTGCCAAATTCAAGAGAGCACCGTTTTGATTAATGGTTACGGTTCCATTCGTAGTCGAGCCCAGCGGCAACGGAGCGTTATGTGGAATACCCTGGGCGATGATGTGCGTCTGATAGAGATAGGTAAGCGAAAATGTTCCGCGAGCCCAGCCATCCCAGGTCGCCGTCGCGGCATTGGTCACGAACTTCTGACCGAAGAAGCCAGGCAGAGGGGTGCCATTGGGGCTGCCCTCAACGTTTAGAGTTCCGGGAGTCAGCGGTCCCGCGTAGTTGATGGTGTTGTTCGGGTTCCCTGGCGTATTTGCGGTGATCCCAGCGGAGATGTTGGAGACGCCCGGCTGCTGGACGTTAGAGAATGTGATCTGATCGGACAAGTGGATTGCCGGCGTAACATCCCAGTCGATGCCGTAGTCGATTGCAATTACCTCCCGCTTTGCGTTCGCGTTGCCTGTAAACGTAGTTGAGCGAATCGTCCCGTCCAGGCCTTGGAAATTCTCGTAGTAATTGGGCAGATTCATATTTGCATTCGTGTAGCGCACATCGCCGTTAATGGCGACATTCTTGATGCTTGAGCTTTGAAACCGGATGATCTCGGTGGGATAGAGGATGCGCGTCGGCTGGGAACGCAGATAACTGATGGCGACAGAACACGCCGGATTGATGATTGGCAAGCCGCCCGGCGTTTGCGCCGGCGAGAGGATGGTGTAGGTCGTCGGATTGGTGTATGCGCCCCCCATGCTGCCTGTATTGCAGGAGCTGATGCCGTAGGGGGTCAGGCTGTCCCAGCCGCCAGGGGCCACCGGTGTTCCGTTCGCTTCCTGCACCAGAAAGTCGCTTGGAGCGAGATTAAAATAAGAGTTGATCTTGATGTGGTCGATCTGCTCTTCATAGGTCAACCTTGTACCCGGATTGGGCTTCCAGTCGATCTCTCCAAAGAAGCTGTCGGAGCTGTTGCGTTGATACTCCTGAAGCAGCTGATCGTTCAACCCGGCGGATGTATAGGTGGGGCTCAGGGTCGGCCCTTGCATAAGATTCTCCGAGTATCCCGCCCGAAACGTCACTTTCGCGAGCGGGAAAATAGTGACGCTGGTATCCAGCATCCGACGCACCGTATTGAACAGGAACGGCGATTGTTCAACCTGAGGCCACGCAAGCGAACCGGTTGGCGCGTTGGATGGCCCGATGGGGATCGTCTGCCCTGAGGGAATATTCGGGTTGCCCAGCAGGTTGTAGTCAAAGTATTGGCGGTAGCGGCGGAAGACTCCGGAGAACTCATAGATCTTGCCTTTGGAGAAGTCCATCTTGGCGAAGTTGGTCGGGTCGCCCCCGAATCCAGTGCTGAAGGCGCTTAGAGAATCGATCAGCGTGTGTTGCGTGCCGGGAAGCGCATGTAGCTGAAACGTCTCGCCAAGCACCCGGGGGCCGCTCTGGATATTGACCAAGGTGTCGTACATGGCCTGGCTGCCTGAGGTGTCGACTATGTGCCCACCCAGGTCGACGCTCTGGAAGAGCGAATACCCGTCTGGCGCGCTTATCGGCGCGATAGGCTCCGAAAGTTGGATGAACGGCGTCGTGGTCTGTGCGGCGGCGCCGGTGGCCATACACAAGATGGCGACTCCAGCGGCCTGGACGATGCGATGCGCCACGTACGACGAGGGTCGTTGAGTGGAGAGCCGAGACAACCAACCGGTTTTCTTCATACCAAGTCTCGCTTAGAAACATCGCCACACAAAACCCTGGATCCGACCCAGGTGACGCAGGCCGATGCGGCTGCAGGAGGTGGTCCGGGTCTCGTCATTTAATGAAGGCCGAATTCAGATTGGACCCATGGATAAAGGTGTGGCAGCTGGTGCAGGGCGTCAGCTCCGACGATCCAGCGCCCATGCTATGAAACGTGCCGGCGGCGACCGGGCTGTGGCACTGATTGCATAGTGTGTTGATTGACGGCATGTCCAGCAGCCGAGCATTCTGAGAACCATGCGGCGTATGGCAACTCGTGCACCCCTCGGCCTTAACAGGAGCGTGTTCAAAGACGAAGGGCCCACGCGTCTCGATATGGCACTTGGTGCAGATCTGGTTCTGATCGACAGTGGACTTCAAGTTGTTTCTCAGGAAGGTGCCATGTGCGTCATGGCAGTCGCTGCAAGTGACTGCGCCTTCGGGCACTGGATGGTGGAAGGGCATTGCGAACATCCCCTTCACGTCGCCGTGGCACTGGTAGCAGAGCTGCGGCTGGGGCGCCTTGAGGAGCACATCCTCGGTTAGTGCGTTATGGGTGGCATGAATGCTGTGGCAACTGGTGCAACTTACGTCGGCCTTGGCATGAGGAGATCGCTCAAAGTTAGGATGTGCCGACGCGTGGCAACCAAGGCATGTGGCGTCGATCTGTTTCGCGGAGGCCTTGGTGAACCGGAATATCTTGGTTGGGTCGCCACCGCCATCCACGTGCGCTTTTCCAGGACCATGGCAGCCCTCGCAGGACACGCCATTGCCTCCGTGGGTCAAAGCAAGTTTCGAATGAGGATTCGAGGCGAACTTCTTCGACTCGTCCGCGTGGCAGGTCGCACAGGTTTCGGAGCCGACGAACCCGGAAGAATCTACCAACGGAGCTTTATGAATGACGCTCTGAGTCTGCTTACTTTGTCCGGCAGTCTGCGCCAACCCGGGCTGGCAAGGCCACGGTAGGAGCGCGAAAACCGCCATAGCGAAGAGCAAACGCCTCATTCAAATCTCCGGAAGAGTGGCCCTATATCTCGCCAGACCATTAGCTAGAGTGCGTTCAATCAGACGTAAGTATGTGTCGGCACACAACCGGTGCACTAGCGGAGAGTATGTTCTCCCGATGGAAAGGAAGCTGTGCAGTTTTGCTCACCATGAAGCTACCTGAAGCTGACGAGAATCCCGTTGTTCGTTTCGGTTTGCCCCGCGCCGCTTGTTTGGCCGTGAGCTATATTGCTCAGTCTTTCGAATGTGCTTCCGTATAGCCTGAGCCAGTCCAGCAAGGTCAGTTAGTCCTACTGAGGCATTTGAGGCCAGACGAGACTCAAAAGGAATCACTTGAGACAACGACATATAGGCAGTCTC
>Ga0302324_100018034_pt1 | contig 13953 bp, 14 predicted proteins | sample Palsa_T0_1_FD_201949 | JGI IMG/M metagenome (GOLD analysis project Ga0302324, IMG submission 201949) | Peat permafrost microbial communities from Stordalen Mire near Abisko, Sweden - Palsa_T0_1 | ecosystem: Environmental > Terrestrial > Soil > Palsa > Peat permafrost | place: Sweden: Abisko... | reverse complement strand
TGTTCGAGTCACGTGAGGGAATACACAGCGGCGAAGAAGCCGTCGCCGGCATTGAGGCTCGGCAAGCGCTCGGTGGTCTGCCAGGGGCCGGGAATTTCCTGAATCACGAGCTCGTTCTCTTCCCTTTCGAGCGAGCACGTGGAATACACCAGGCGGCCGCCGGGGCACAGATGCTGGAGCGCTTGACGAACCAGAGCTACTTGCATGGCGTGGAGGTCGGTCAAGTCGCGCGGCTGGAGTCGCCACTTGATCTCGGGATTGCGCCCGAGGGTGCCGGTGCCGGAACAAGGCGCGTCCACCAGAATACGATCGAAAAGGACGCGATCGGCGCGGAACGGCAAAGGGTGGGTGCCGTCGAGCACGACCAGCGGGCAGTTGAGATCGCGCATCTGTTTCAGCCGGTGCAGGTGGATGTCGCAGGCGATGGCGCGGGCTCCCAGCTGGATGGCTTGCGCGGTTTTGTTGCCGGGCGCGGCGCAAAGATCGAGGAAAGAGTGGCCGGCGTGCAGATCGAGCAGCGGCACGATGGACTGCGCGCCGATATCCTGGATGCGGCCGGTGCTCGCGATGTAGCTTTGGGCTGGCTGGAGGAGCGCGGCGGCGATTCGATCGGTTGTGTCGCGGCCGAATTGGCGATCCCATTTGTCGATCAGCCAAGCCGGCATGGACAGTTCGGTGGCGCGATCGGGCCAGGCTACGGGCTGGCGATCCGTTTTTCGCAGAATCGCGTTGACCAGGCCGGCCGCCGATGCTTTGTGCGCGCGCTTCACCAGCTCAACGCTTTCGCTGACGGCGGCGTGCGGCGGGATGCGATCGAGATAGCGCAGCTGGTAGATGCCCATGCGGAGTCCGATGCGGACCTCGTCGTCAAGCGGGCGCGTTGCGCGCAGGGCGATCAAATAATCGAGCTGGGCTTGGTAGCGGAGGCATCCGAAGACAATTTCGGAGGCGAGCGAGGCGTCGCGCGAGTCGAGATGCGCGCAGCGCTGCAACAGAAGGTCCGAAGCGTAACCGCCGTGGTGGACTTTTTGGAGAATATCGAAAGCGATCTGGCGCGCGGGGGAGATCAAGTTCTATTTTAGTAGGCAGTGCTCAAGAACAACGGACGATATTGTGACGGCTGCGGGCAGAAATTGCCTCCGGGGTCGAGGCTGTCGCTGCAGGCAGTGTCGAAAGAAGAGGCGGGCGCGTTGGGCGCGGTGGGCGTGGAGAATGCGGACGGAACCGTGACGATCGATCTTTGCCTGAACTGCCGGGTGCAGCGCGCGAACCGGATCAAACACGGGTTTGCGTGAGGCTATGGCGCAGCGGTTTCGAGCAGGCGGTCGACGCATTCGAGAAAAGTCTCGGACGAAAACGGCTTGGTGAGTTTTAAGCAGCGGCCGGGGATTTCGACGCCGTCCAGAGGCTCCGGCGAGAGCGCGAGGATCTTGAGTTTGGGATGAACAGAGGCCAGCGCGAGAGCGGAGTCCAGTTCATCCGCGATGATCAGCAAGTCCACGCGCCGCTCGCGCAGCTCCACCGGGAGATCTTCGGGCTCGATGACTTCGTGAGTGAAGCAGCCGCGGCGTTCAAGCAAACGGCGGAGAAGTTTGCGGATGGCAGGATCGCTTTCCAGAATGAGAACGGATCGCGGCCGGGTAAAGCGCAGCGGTTGGACCACGCTGGGTGGAGGCTCCATAAGACGCCGGAGGAGACGCTCGGGTTGCGTGAGTTGCGGCTCGACGGAATCCAGAGGGGCGGACTCCGGCTCGGCGGGACGAGGCAGGAGCGGGTCGACCTCAAGCATCCGTCGTTGCATCTTCAGCAGCGGGGCGCGAGGAGGCTCCGCGGGTTTCTGGAAGGTGGGGCGCGAAAACCAATAGAAGCGCGCGCGGCAAAAGCGGCAACGGAAGGGCGCGAGAAAAAAAACAGCGAAGAGAAAGTCGCGGAAGGTCCAGCGATCGGAACGGCGGACTTCAAGGGAGCCGCAGGTGGAGCAGGATGTGCCGCTGGTGGCGACTCTGCGTACAGCCCGAATCAGCGGGTGGAAGGCCCGTTCCTTTGGGACGACATTTGAAACACGCGCCATGTTGGGCGAAAACTCGGAAGAGGCCGTCCATCTGATTGTAGTTGCATTCCAGAGGGAATGCTGGTGGATGTGACGTCAGTAGCTGTTACGCCAGTCGCGCCGGAGCTCGCGCATTTGTTCACGAAGCTGATTGCGCTGGGCGCGCAACTCCTCACGAAGTTCCCTCGCGTGTTCTCGCGCGAGGTCCCGTGCCTGGCGGGCCTGTTCCCGCGCCTCCCTTGCTTGTTGGCGTGCCTCCATTACTTGTTGGCGTGCCTCCTGTCTCCAGCGCCAGGAGCTGTCTGAATCCGCGATACACGCGATGCCCCCGAAGGCCAGCATCAGCAGGGCAAGAACGGCCAGGATCAGAAGTTTCATGGGGTGATAGACGAAGGAAAGCCGGATTTGTTCCGAAAAAGTTTCGGGGCTTATAAGATCGCTGTTTCCTTGATGGCGCGGCCTTCGGCAAAGCGCTGTACGTTCAGATCCCGGGCGTCGATTATGTGGGTCTCGCCGTGCACAATCAAGTCGGCGATGATGCGTCCGGTAGCCGGAGAATGCATCACGCCATGGCCGCTAAAACCGTTCGCGAAGTAGAACCCATGTACTTCCGGAGCGGGCCCCAGAATAGCGTGATGGTCGGGCGACATTTCGTACAGGCCGGCCCAGCAGCGGCGCGGGTTGACGGCCAGATTTTCGAAGTCCGGTACGCGGGCGGCGGCGTGGGTGAGAATCTTCTCGATGAAGGCGGGATCGAAGTCGGCGCGAAACCCGGGCTGCTGATCGGGGCCGGCCCACGCCATCAATAGGCCGAGGCCTTCCTGGCGGAAGTGCCAGCCGGTGGACATATCGATCATCATGGGGAGGCGCTCCGGGAGTCCTGCGAAGGGTTCGGTGAGCACCAGCATGCGGCGCAGCGGTTGAACCGGCAGGCCCACGCCAGCCATGCGCGCGACCCTGGCGGCCCAAGGTCCGGCAGCGTTGACCACGATGGGCGCTTGGACATCCCCGTTGCTGGTCGTGACGCCGGAGATAGTGGCGTGCTCGGTGCAAATGCCGGTGACTTCCGCGCCGCGCCACAGCGTAGCGCCGCGCTCGATGGCGCGCGCCATGAAGCCGGTCATGACGCTTTCGGGATCGACAAAGCCGTCGGTGGGACAAAAGCTGCCGCCGATGATGTCATCCGAGCGAAGCCCAGGCAGAACTTTGCGAATGTCATCCGGGGCGAGGAGCTCGACGTTCTTCAATCCGAGCGCCTTTTGCTGGGCGATGTTTTTGCGCAGATAGTTCAGGTGCGCGTCATTGGTGGCCATAAAAAGATAGCCGTGCGGTTTGTAGCCGGAGGGATGGCCAGTGGCGTCTTCGAATCGCGCGAAGAACGGAATCGAATAAATGGACATGCGGATGTTCACGCCGGTGGCGAACTGCGCGCGCACGCCGCCCATGCTCTTGCCCGTGGAGCCGAGGCCCTGCCGTGTTTCGCGCTCGATGACTAACACGTTGCGCACGCCGGCTTCGGTCAGATGGAAGGCGATGCTGGAACCCACGATACCGGCTCCGATGATGACGACGTCGGCGGATTTAGCCATGCAGCCTTGATTCTATCCAAGCGGCGGTAGTGTCTCAGTTTGAATCTCGGGATTGGGAAGCGGACCTCTTGTCATTGGTCACGCCGACGGTGCGGCGCGCAGATAGTGTTCAACCTCACCTCCGCGCGGCGTCGGCTCAAGCTATTCTGAACAACGTGGGAGGGAGATTTGCAGCATGGCAAAACTTGTCTACGGATTGAGCCAGTCCCTGGATGGCTACGTCGACCACACGAAGCTTGGGCCGCCGGCGCCCGCGGCCTTCCGTCACTTCATCGAGCTGGTGCGTGGCCTGACGGGCCTCATCTACGGTCGCCGCATGTACGAGGTCATGCGTTATTGGGACGAAGACCTTCCTGATTGGGACGCGGAGGATCGCGACTTCGCGGTGGCGTGGCGGAGCCAGCCGAAGTGGGTCGTGTCGCGTTCCCTTAAGTCAGCGGGCCCCCACACCACGCTTGTCGCGGATGACTTCGAGAAAGTGATACGCGGGCTGAAGGTTGAGCTGGCTGGCGAGATTCACGTTGGCGGACCCGTGCTGGCGCAAAGCCTGACCGAGGCCGGTCTTATCGATGAGTATCGAATCTACCTCCGCCCCGCCGTGCTTGGCGGTGGCAAGCCATTCTTCGCCGGCCCCCGGCCGCCGCTCCACCTGGTGGCCAGCGACTTAATCGCCGATGACTTGATTCGGTTGACGTACGTTCCTGCTTAATCGCGCGACTCGCCCGGGGACTGCGCTCAGAAATTCAAACTGAGACCGGCATGCAGTAGCATTAGTAACGGAGGATTCCGCATGAAAAACGCGCTGCCGATTTTGCTGGCTGTCTTCCCGCTGTGTGCTCAGCCGCCATCCGGTCCGCCGGCCGTGATCCGAGCTTTTCATGAGGAGATCAAGCAAGGCAAGAGCGCGGCTCACGAGCGGTCGGAGGCGGCGTTCATGCAGGCGGCCGCGAAGGCGAACTTTCCGGCGCACATTTTGGGCTTGACGAACATCACCGGAATTTCGCAGGCCGTGTTCCTGGAAGCGTTCGACACTTTCGCTTCCATCCCGGGGGCGGAGGCCGTGCTCGATAAACCGGAATTCGGGCCGCTGGATGCTGTCGACGCTGAGCTGCGCACCAGCCAGTGGTCGCAGCTCGCCAGATATCGAACCGATCTGAGTTATGGCGCGGAGAAAATCGATCTGCGGAAGGCTCGATTTCTCAGTATCGAGACCATTCGAATTCGGGAAGGACAGGCGCAGAAATTCGAGGAACTGGTCAAGACGCTGGTGAGCGGAGCCGTGAAATCGGGCGATAACCAGCCGGTGGCGGCTTACGAAGTCATATCGGGCGCGCCGGGTGGCACGTATCTCGTGCTGGAGCCGATGGCATCGCTGAAGTCCCTGGACGAGGGTCCGCAACGCGAGCAGGCGCTGGTCCAGGCCATGCCGAACGGTCCGCAAACGTTGCGCGAATTGTCGGAGACGATGGCGAGCGAGGAATCGATTCTGTTCGCCGTGAATCCCGCAATGAGCTATGTACCGAAGGAATGGATCACGTCGAGCCCCGAGTTCTGGGGACGAAAGCCGGCCCCGCCGGTCGCCAAAGCGCCGGCCGCAAACGCGGCCGCAAAACCCGACGCGAAGCCCGCGGCGAAGTAGCGCGGCGCCTTGAAATTTCCATCGAGCTGTGTTCCCCTGAGTGAATGGCAGAATCCGACGCTTTACGCCAGCATCTTTTGGATTTATTGCGCGGACGCAATGCGCACGCGGACTTCGAGGCTGTGATGGCTGACTTTCCCTCGCGGTTGCGGGGCGTGAAGCCGCCGGGCGCGCCCCACACGGGCTGGCAACTGCTGGAGCACATGCGCATCGCGCAGTGGGACATTCTGGAGTTCAGCCGGGATGCCAAACACAAATCGCCTGCCTGGCCAGAGGGTTATTGGCCGAAGACCCAAGCGCCGCCGAGCGCCGCCTCGTGGAATAATAGCTTGCGCAGTTTCCGCGCGGATCTTAAGGCGATGGCGAAGCTGGTAGCGGATAAAAAAACGGATTTATGCGCGCGAATTCCGCACGGCAGCGGACAGACTATTTTGCGCGAGGCTCTGTTAGTGGCCGATCATAATTCGTATCATTTGGGACAAATTGTGGTTTTGCGCCGCTTATTGGGCGCCTGGAAAGCGTAATTAAGCGCTATTCTTCGCGCAGTATTTCGAGAGGCTTTTGGCCGAGGATCGGGAAACTGGCCATCCAGCCGGCGGCGTTGGCGATGAACGCGGTGGCAACCACCGACAGCGCGATCGGAACCACGGGAATGGAAGTCTGCGCGTCGAGCATGCGTTTGAGCAGCAGATTCGCGAAGCCGCCCGCGAGCAAGCTGCCCATCAATCCGGCGACCGCGCCGAGCACCAGAAACTCCACCGAGAAGATGCGGCTGACGCGCCAGCGAGTGGCGCCGAGCGTCTTGAGAATCACCACTTCGCGCATGCGGCGGAAGCGCGTGCCGGCGACGCTGGAAGACAGAATCACCGCGCCCGCCAAAATCGCAAACATCGAAATGAATCGCACCACCTGCGAGATGCGATCCACGACGCCCTGGATGATCTGCAGCACGTCGGCGATATTTACCACGGTTACGGTGGGAAAGCGCTTGTACAGCGCTTCTTGCAGCGCCGGCACGTCGGACGGCTGCGCGCGCAGGCTGCTGTAGTAGATGACGGGGAATCCGGCCAGCGCGCTGGTGTTGAAGATAAATTCCACGCGGCTGGTAAGGTGGATGGAATCGGTGCTCTGGATGCAAGCGACGCGCGTCTGCACTTCCTTGCCCGAGATGATCCAGCGCAGTTGGGACCCGGGTTCGATGCGCAGGATTTTCGCGGCATCCTCGTCCACGCAGACTTGCGGAGCGGCCGTGGCAGGGTCCCACCAGCGGCCGCGCAAGAGATCGACATAGTCCGGCATTGCGCCGGCCGAAGCAACGGATCGCGGCGAGCGGTAGCGGCGGGCGAAGCCTTTCAGGTCCATCTGGTCGACTGGCTGTCCGTCCACGCTTACAATCTTCGCGGCCACGGTACCGATCACTTCCGGCGCGCCTTCGACGCCACGCTGCCGTTTCACCAGATCGAGAACGGCGTCGCGGTCCTTCGGCGCAATGTCGATCAGGAACACGTTGGGCGTTCCGGGCGGCGAGGTGCGATTCATTTCGGCGATCATGCCGTGCTGGACCAAATAGACAGTGAGCGTGAACATCACACCGACGCCCAGGGCGACGAGCACGGATTGCGCGTGCGCGCCGGGGCGGTATAAATTCGCGATGCCGTGCCGGATGGAGGCAGGCAGCTTGCCGCGGCTCGCGATTTTGAGCAGGCGCAACATCAGCCAGGCCACCGTGGACAGGGCCGTGAAGCTGATCGCCAGCGCTCCGGCGAAGTACTCGCCGGTTCTCCAAATATCTCGGGGCGTGCCGGTGGCGAAAGACATTGCGATGCCCGCGAATCCGGCCAGGATAATCGCTCCGGCCAAAATGGATGCCCGCGCCTGCGCGAACCTGGTGGGCCAATCCGGCTTGGTCTCTTCCATTTCGCGCCGCAGGATCAAGCTGGGGCGAATGCGCCGGATGCCGATCAAGGGCGGCAGCGTGAAGAGCAAGGAGGCCAGAACGGCGATCCCGATGCCCTGCGCGGCGGTCACGAAATCCCAATGCGCGGTTGGTTCCAATTCGAAGTAGCGCGCGAGAAACGACGGGAAGGCCCGCTGGACGATGAGCCCGAACGCGACACCCAGAAGCCCGCCGGCGAGCCCGAGGGCGATGGTTTGGAGCAAGTAGATCCGCATCACGTGGCTGGATCGCGCGCCGATGCACTTCATGATCGCGATGGAATCCATGCGCTGCTGGATGTGCGCGCGCATGGCAGTGCCGACGCCGATGGCGCCGATGATCAGCGTGATCAGGCTCACCAGGCTAAGGAATGTGGTGGCGCGATTCAAAGCTTGCGTGACGATGGGATGCGACTCGCGAAAATCGGCGATCAAGGCGTCCGGGAAGGCCGCCTTGAGGCGCTGGCGAACCGCTTCGATGTCCAATGAACCGCGAACCGAGTTGGGTGAGAGCCGAAACAGGAAGCGCTCGGAGGCGCGGCTGCCGGGCAGGATCAAGCCGGCACGTTCGAGTCCGTCGCGGCTGATCATGACGCGCGGTCCCACGTTGAGGGTGCCCAACATGCGGTCGGGCTCATAGGTCACCGCACCGACGATGCGGAACGGTTGACCACCCAGACGAATCGTGTCGCCCACTTTCAGATTGAGGCGCAGCAGCACGTCGTCGGAGACCGCGACCGTTTCCGCGGTCAGAGCGTGCGAGAGTGGAGCGGGCGGCGACAAACGAATCTGGCCATAGAACGGATATTTCTTCGGATCGACGGCCTTCACGGACACCAGCATGGGCGGTTTCTCCACGCTGGCGGACGCCATGGTGACGGTTTCGGTGATCCAGGTTCGATCGACGCCGGACTTGGCGAGCGCATCCATCGCGGCGCTCTGCTGGGGCGTGGGCAGCTCGAAGACGCGCAGAGACATGTCGGCCGCCATGAGCGTGCGGGCCTGGCTCAGGAGCATCTCGCGAAACGCGCGGCTGAATCCGCGGACGCCGGTAAGGGATCCGACGCCGACCGCGACCGCGAGGATCACGAACAGGAACTTGAACGATGACGAGCGCGATTCGCGCCAGGCGATTTTGCAGGCGGTGGTCCAGGAGAAGTTCACGGTTCCGGCTCCCTCACGGTCGCGGCTCGGTCGGTCGCGGCTCGGTCGGTCGCGGCTCGGTCGGTCGCGGCTCGGTCGGTCGCGGCGTGCTCATCCGAGACGATGCGGCCGTCGCGCAGCGTGATTCGGCGCGTTGCCCGGCTGGACAGCGCCGGGTCGTGCGTCACCAGCACGAGCGTGGTCCCCTCGCGCTGGTTGAGCGAGATCAGCAGCTCCAGGACATGCTGGCCGTTTTGAGTATCCAAGTTGCCGGTCGGCTCGTCGGCCAGCAGAATGGGCGGCCGGACCATGAACGCGCGGGCCAGCGCGACCCGCTGCTGCTCGCCGCCGGAAAGCTGGATCGGATAATGATCGCGGCGATCGAGCAGGCCAACGCTTTCAAGCAACTCGCGCGCGCGCTTGGGACCGTCGCTCATGCCACTGCGGCCGTTGCCGCCGGTCAGCTCGTAGGGGAGCAGCACATTTTCCTCCGCCGTGAGCGTGGGCAGCAAATGGTAGGACTGAAAAACGAAGCCGACTTTTCTGCCGCGCAGTAGCGCCATGCGGTCTTCGTCGAGACCGGTGATGTCCTCGCCATCCAGAATAATTTGCCCGGAAGTTGGCGTGTCGAGGCCCGCCAATAGGCCAAGCAGCGTGCTTTTGCCGCTGCCCGACGGCCCCATGATGGCGACGAACTCGCCCAATTGAATCTCCATGTCGATGCCGCGCAGGATGTCGACGCGATGCGTGGCGGTGGGAATGCTTTTCGTTAGACCGGAGACCTGGATGGCGGGCGGGCGAACGGTAGTTCGAGTCGGATCTGCTTCCAATTTCTTATTATGGCATTGGGTGGCGTGCATGTCGTTTAATCGGCTTCGTTTCATTGGGTGTCTGGCAGTGGCGCTGGGTTTCGTTCGATTCGAAAGCTCAGCGCAGTCTACACGCGTGGATACGCGTCCGGTGATCGTCGCGTTCGGCGATAGTTTAACGGCCGGGTTCGGCGCCGATCCAGGCCAGAGCTTCCCCGATTTTCTGCAGAAGAATCTGGACCAAGCGGGATTGCATTGGCGCGTCGTCAACGCGGGCGTAAGCGGCAACACCACCACCGACGGCGTCGCGCGCCTCAGTGAAGTGCTGGCTTACAAACCGCGCGTGACTATCGTCGAGTTTGGCGGCAACGATGGTTTGCGGGGGCTGCCGATTGAGATAACGCGCGCGAACTTGGAGCAAATCATCCGGGCGCTGCGGGACGCCGGCTCGGCTGTTGTATTGGCGGGCATGACGCTGCCGCCCAACTACGGACCGGATTACATCCATGGCTTCGAGCAGGTTTACAAGGACTTGGGGGACAAATACAAGGTGGCGCGGATTCCGTTTCTACTGGATGGCGTCGCGATCCATCCCAACTTGATGCAGCGCGACGGCATTCATCCCACGGCCGAGGGCAATGAGATTGTCGCTGGAACCGTTATGCGCTATCTGAAGCCGCTGCTGCATTAGCGCTCTGGGTGGGGCTGGAACTTCGCCGGCGATTGCGCAACTCGGTGGTGGCCGCTCGATGGCACTTCAGGCACAGCGTGCGGATGTTTTCCAGATCGCACTCGCCGCCGCCTTCCACCACCGGAACGATATGGTCGGCATCCCAGAGGCTTTTTCGCGATCCGGGCCGCAACCCCCAATCGAGGAAAGCTTTCAGGCGCGAGGCGCCGCGCAATCGTTTGAGCTGGCGTTCGGCGTCCACGCAATCGATGCCGCAGCCGGCGCAAATGCCGCGATCCCGTACCAGTACTTTCGCGCGAAGATAGCCTGGATCGGTGCGCAGGCGCCATTCCTCCACGCACCAGGCCGAGCAAAAAGTGACGCGTCCCTGGGGAACTTCCAGGCTGCACCAGCGGCAAAGATGGCGGCCATTGGGACCTTTGGGAAGGTTTTCGCGGCGGGCCCAGCCGCCGGACATGGTGCGTTGCGTGCTCACCGCCCGCGGTGCCGCGTTACCAGGCCGAACGCCGCCAGAAACGCAACCAGCAGGATCGCTGAACGAGGCTCCGGGGTGGCAGTGGCCGCCGAGATGTTCACCGCGCACATGGAGCACGTTGGGTCGGTATCGCCTGTCACGATGAAGCTAGCGCCAGCGCCGTCTAAACTCGGGAAGGAAATGTCCGAACCTTGTGTCGCCCAAAACGAATCTGGTTCTATGAACGTGAATGTGATGGTTTTGGTACAGTCCGCGCACACCTCCACGTCTCCCCTGCCACCTGATTCTTTTTCTGAATCGATGTCTGACTCAATGAACTTGACCTGGACTTCTGCGTCGGCTCCGTCCGCTGTAAATGTGAACCCGTCGAAGATGTACCCATTCTCGACCGTGCTCCCGGGTGTCACCGGGCCGCAGACCGTCGGACAATCAGTATTGGGCGCCGCATCGTACACGAGCGGACCTTCCCAGGAGAATGCATAATCGGTAAATCCGCTGTCAACCTCCTGACCGCTGCTGTTGATTGTCGGCAACTGCAGGATGTAGGTGTATACCGAGTCGGCTTGGGCAACGCCTCCGATCAGCAGAGATGCAACTAGTCCGAGGTACAACGAAGATGTTCTCATGTGGACACCTAGAGCATACACCTGGGCATTTGCAAATTGCTGCGCACGGGTACTGGTACTAAGCGGCGGTGTGCCTTGCCGCCGTTTGCCAAACGGAACTGGATTGGGTTGGGCGGCATCTAAACATTAAGAGAATCTTAAGGTATCGATGGGGAAGTACCGGTGGAGAAACTTGCGGAGATGGTTCAGATTCGGATATACTCCGCAAGTGCACGAACTCCAGGTTTGAGGAGCGTTGCCGTGGCGTTCGGTCCGGTTTCTGCTGGTTCATCGCCAACGAAATCAGTTCAGCTGGGAGGCGGGTAGTGTCCATTCAATCATCTAAATATGTGATCGCGATCATGCTGGCTGGAGTGCTGGGGCCGGTGCCCGCGCGGATGTTGGGACAGGCGGCGGCGCCTGCATCGGCGCAGCCTCAGAAAAACTGGAAGGACCGCGCCGAGTTCGATGCGTACGACGCGATCACCAAGGACACCAACCCCAAGACCAGGCTCGAGAAGCTGCAGGCATGGGAGAAGGCGTACCCCATGACGGAGTTCATCAAGGAACGCCGGACGCTGTTCCTGACCACCTACGTCGGGAATAACGACGCCAAGAACGCCGTGGATGAGGCTAAGCAGATCCTGGCCGACGATCCGAAGGACTTCACGGCGCTGTATTACACGATGTACTTCACGCAGGCGTTGTACGGGCAAAATCAGTCGCCTGACATCTTGGATCAGGGCGAGAAGGCGGCGCAAGCCATTCTGGCCGGTATCGACACGCCTCCGCCCGGTGTGGCCGCGGATCAGTGGGCGAAGCTGCGGCCGGATGTGGAGCTGTTGGCGCATGTGAATCTGGGCTTCATCGCGATGCAGCGCAAAAACTGGGATGCGGCCGAGGCTGAGTTCCAGAAGGTCCTAGCAGCAAGCCCGAACAACGCCCAGGTGGATTACTGGATGGGCACGGTGATCGCGTCCGAAAAGAAGATAGACAAGTTGCCCGCCGCGATGTTCTATTTTGCGCGCGCGGCGACTATAACAGGCCCGACCGCGCTGACTCCGGACGCCCAAAAGACGGCCCTGACGTATGTCCAGAAGCAATACAAGAATTTCCATGGCAGCGATGAGGGCTTCAACGACCTAGTGGCCGCGGCGAAGAGTAACCCCACGCCTCCAGCCGGTTTCAGCATCAAGAACGCCAATGAGATCGCGCAAGCCAGCGCGGCCAGTGAAGAAGAGTACAACAAAAGCCATCCTTCTGAAGCGCTGTGGGCCAGTCTTAAGTCCGCCCTGACGGGGCCCGAGGGCGAAATGTATTTCAACATGAACATGAAGGGGGCCGAAATCCCGACGATTCTAAAGGGACGCGTGATTAAGCTTGAACCCGCAGTGAAGCCGAAGACCATTTTGTTGGCGATGGAAGACAAGAGCAACAACACGACCACTGCTGACGCGACGTTGAAATTCGAGATGCCGTTGGCCGGCAAAGTGGATGAAGGCACCGAGCTAAGCTTTACAGGCGTCGCCGATAGTTACACGGCGAATCCGTTTATGGTGGTGTTCACCGTCGAGAAAGAAAAGCTGCAGGGTTGGACGGGCAAGAATGAGCCCGCGCCAGCGCGCCGCCGGCCCGCGGCGTCCCAGTAAGTTCATAAACTCCACAGTCCGCGCAACCCCTGGTACACGCGGCTTTTCAGCCGCGTTTTCGCCAAATCCGGCGGGAAAGCGCCGCGTGAGAGGTTTTGGGAATCCTAAAGGGCAGCAGCGCATAAGCAGCCAATCGGCTACTGCGTCGGAGCGGCTCGAGATTCTGGGCAAGGGGTAGCAAAACGCGGCTCAAGCCATGAGTACCCGGCCGGCCCTGGTCGAGCGCTGGGAAAAACGCGGCTGAAAGCCGCGTGTACCTACCGACTCTGGTACTATTCCAAAAAAGACTTTCCGCTCGAAGAAAGCGGAAGGTCAACGGGAGGCCGCGTATGTGGAATCACACGTCAAAACATTTGTTGATGTGCGCTGCTGTTCTGGGGTTGCTCGCGCCGGCATGGATCGCGGCACAAGATCAACCCGCGGCGGCGCAGGCCGGGCAGCCGCAATATAAGGATCAGGCGGAATACACCCTCTACGATTCGATCCTGAAGGATACAAATCCCAAGACCAAGCTGGACAAGCTGCAGGAGTGGCAGACCAAATATCCAACCACCGAATTCGCCAAGGTGCGCAAGCAAATCTTTTTGGACACCTATGTCAAACTGAGCCAGCCGAAGGAAGCCGTGGACGAAGCCAAGCAGATCCTGGCTGACGATCCCAAGGATTTTTGGTCGCTGTACTACACCATGTCTCTGACTCGCGCGCTGGCGGGCGACAAGCCCATGGCGGATGTGCTGGACCAAGGCGAGAAAGGCACGGCGGCGCTCCTGGCGAACATCGACACACCTCCGCCAAACGTAACCGCGGACCAATGGAAAGGCGCGCGCGCCGGTGGAGGCGCTCGGCCACGCGACGCTGGGATGGATCGCGATGCAACGCAAAAACTGGGATGCCGCCGAGGGTGAATTTCAGAAGTCGCTGCAACTGGAACCGAATAACAGTGAGGTGGATTTCTTCATGGGAACAGTCATCGTTTCTCAGAAGAATCCGCAAAAGATGTCGGCGGGCCTGTTCTATTTCGCGCGCGCGGCCACGTATGACGGGACTGGCGGTTTGGCGCCCGCCGGGCGCCAGCAGGCTCTCACGTATGTGCAGCGCGCTTACAAGGGCTATCACGGAAGCGACGAGGGCTTCAACGATCTTCTAGCCGCCGCGAAAGCGCAGGCCGCGCCGGCGGCGGACTATCATATTCGGACGGCTGGAGAAATCGCGCAGGCGCAACAACAGGAGCAACAAAAGAAGGATGAGGCCGAGGCGGCCAGCCATCCCGAGCTGGTGCTCTGGAAGAACATCAAGATGCAGCTCACCGGAGCTGACGGCGCCACATATTTCGGTTCAAGCATGAAGGACGCGCAATTGCCGACGCTG
>Ga0302324_100018030_pt1 | contig 13954 bp, 9 predicted proteins | sample Palsa_T0_1_FD_201949 | JGI IMG/M metagenome (GOLD analysis project Ga0302324, IMG submission 201949) | Peat permafrost microbial communities from Stordalen Mire near Abisko, Sweden - Palsa_T0_1 | ecosystem: Environmental > Terrestrial > Soil > Palsa > Peat permafrost | place: Sweden: Abisko... | reverse complement strand
GCATTCATGCGCTGTCCATGGGGAGATAAATCACGAAGATGGTTCGACCGGGCGCGCTGTCGAACTCGATCAGGCCGCCGTGACGGCTCACGAGGTCCTGCGCAATGCCGAGCCCTAGGCCCGAACCGTCGGACCGTCCCGAGACGAGCGGATAGAAAATGGTGTCGCGGATGTCCACGGGCACACCCGGGCCGTTGTCCTCGAACTGAATCGAGGCGACCAGCCGGTGGCGGTGCCCGCCGATGCCGACGTTGCTCGCCACGCGGGTACGCAGAGTGAGGCGCGGCGATGCCTCTTGTCCGCTCGACAGCGCCTGAATGGCGTTGCGGCCGAGGTTCAGCATGGCTTGGATGATGTGGTTGGGATCGACCTCGATGGCCGGAAGGCTCGGGTCGTAGTCGCGCTCGATCGCGACCTCTTCGGCCGCCTCGCCGCGCAGCAGCCGATACACCCGCTCCAGCAGCTCGTGCACGTTCACGAGCTGCTTCGCGGGCGCACGCCCGGGCCCGAGCATGCAATCGAGCAAGTTGGTGAGACGGTCGGCCTCGCTGATGATGACGCGGGTGTACTCGCGCAGCGCCGGGTCGAGCAACTCGCGCTCGAGCAGCTGCGCGGCGCCGCGCAGGCCGCCCAGCGGATTCTTGATCTCGTGCGCGAGCTGGCGAACCATGAGCCGGCTGCCGCCGAGCTGTGCGAGCAGCGCGTTCTCGCGCGTGAGGCGCCGATGCTGGGTGATGTCTTCGATCTCGAGCAAGAGTCCGTGCGCGTCGCCGCCGAGCGCGACCTCGGTGACGGCGCAATCGAGGATGCGGTCGACGCCGCCCGACGCGGGCCACGCCAGCTCCCGCTGCAGCACGCCTTCGCTGCCCTGGCGCGCACGCTCGAACAGGGGCAGGAGCGATTCGGCTCCGCGCACAGCGTCGGTGATGCGGCGCCCTAGCGCCTGATTGGGCGAAAGGCCGAGAAGCGTCTGCGCGGCCGCGTTCAAGTAGGTGATGTGCAGATCGCGGTCGAGCAAGAAGACGCTCGTGACCAGGGAGTCGAGCAGCTCGAGGGCCGCGACCGGTTGCGGATCCATCTTGAGCTCAGCGGCCATGCGAGGAGTCCAGCGCGATGTCGGACGGCGCGGCTACTTGTGTTGCGGCGAGAGAACGCTCGGGCGTATGACGTTGAAGATGACGGCTTCCGCTGACTTCGTCTCGCCGGTGCCCGGATCGGTCACGAGCGCCTCGATCGTGTACACGCCGCGCGCGAGGTCCGTGAGTGTGAACGAGGTGGCATCGGGCGCCTGATTCGGCACCTGAGCGCCGTTCAAGCTCCACACGACGATCCAGCTCGGTTTGATAGCCGGGGTGATCGACAAGGCCACCGGCACCGATTCTCCACCGGTAAAGGTTTGCTGAGGAGCCGGCGAAGAGATCGTGACCGTCGCGCCGGAGAGCGCTGTCGGGGGCTTCTGCGCAGTGGGTGTTGAACTCGCCCCCGCCGTCTGGCCCAGAATACCGGCGTGCTCTGGGGCGCTCGAGGTGAGGACCTTCTCCGCACCCGGAACGGGCTGGTCCGAGAAGTGCACCACGCCTTGTGCATCGGTCCACTTGTAGACGACCACGGCCTGCGCCGCGAACGGTACGAGCCCCAATGCCCAGACGAGTAACCAGGAGCGGCAAAGGTGCATGATTCGACAGCATAGTCCTATCCCCTCCCGGCCTCAAAACAGGGTGACAGCGGCGTGACCGCCGTCACCCTTTCGGCCGCATGCACCCTTACAGGCTGTAATACATCTCGATCTCGATGGGATGGGTGGTCATGCGCAAGCGCGTGACTTCCTTCATCTTGAGCTCGATGTAGGCATCGATCAGGTCATCGGTGAATACACCGCCCGCCGTGAGAAAGGCTCGATCGCGATCGAGATAGTCGAGGGCCATGTCGAGCGAGTGACACACCGTCGGAATCTTCTTGTCCTCCTCGGGCTCGAGATCGTAGAGATCCTTGTCGGCGGGATCGCCGGGGTGGATCTTGTTCTGGATGCCGTCGAGGCCCGCGAGCAGCATCGAGGCGAACGCAAAGTAGGGATTTGCGGTCGCATCCGGGAAGCGCACCTCGATGCGGCGGCCCTTCGGGTTCGACACCCAGGGAATACGAATGGAGGCGGAGCGGTTGCGCGCGGAGTATGCGAGCTTCACCGGCGCCTCGAAACCGGGCACCAGGCGCTTGTAGCTGTTGGTGCTCGCATTGGTGAACGCGTTGATGGCGCGGGCGTGCTTGATGATGCCGCCGATGTAATAGAGCGCCGTCTCCGAGAGGCCGCCGTACTTGTCGCCCGCGAACAGCGCCTTGCCTTCCTTCTGCAGCGATTGATGTACGTGCATGCCGCTGCCGTTGTCGCCCACGATGGGCTTCGGCATGAAGGTAAGCGTCTTGCCATAACCGTGCGCGACGTTCTGCAGCGCGTACTTGAGGATCTGCACCTCGTCGGCCTTCTTGGTGAGCGTATTGGCGGCGACATTGATCTCGCCCTGTCCGGCCGTCGCGACCTCGTGATGGTGTACCTCGAACTTGAGGCCCATCTCCTCGCAGGCGAGCGACATCGCCGTGCGGATATCTTGTTGCGAGTCGACGGGGGGCACCGGGAAGTAGCCTCCCTTGACGCCGGGGCGGTGACCCTTGTTGTTGTCCTCGTAGGCCTTGCCCGAGTTCCAGGCGCCCTCGTACGAGTCCACCTCGTAGGAGCAGCCGTTCATGGCGACGTTTACTTTGACGTCGTCGAAAATGAAGAACTCGTTCTCCGGGCCGAACAGCGCCGAGTCGGCAATGCCGGAGGATTTGAGGTAGGCCTCGGCGCGCTTCGCGAGCGAGCGCGGGTCGCGCTCATAGCCCTGCATGGTCATGGGCTCGACCACGTCGCAGCGCAGACTCACCGTCGTTTCCTCATAGAAAGGATCGATCACGGCGGTCGCGGGATCAGGCATCAGGATCATGTCGGACTCGTTGATGCCCTTCCAGCCGGCGATCGACGACCCGTCGAACATCTTGCCGTCGCTGAAGAACCCTTGATCCACGAGACGCGTCGGGATGGTAACGTGCTGTTCCTTCCCCAACGTGTCGGTAAAGCGGAGATCGGCGAATTTCGCTTCTTTTTCGTTGATTAGTTTAATAACATCGGCGGGAGTCATTTGCGGCCTCTCAAAAGTGAATGTCTATCCCCGGCCGGCGCCGGGATTCCCTGGCAGGTGCAGTTTGTGTGCCAAAGTCGTGCATAAGCAGATCAAGAACTTGCGAGCACGGATGCGGCGACTCGCACCAAGATAAAGCATTTGGGCATGTTCTTGTACCGTTTTGGTGCGTTCGAGGGGTTCAGATTGGGTGGGACGCGCGCGATTTGAGAAGGTTTTGAGGCCGACGAGCAAAAGCGGTGCACAGGGACTGAGGCGGGCGACCTTTTGCGCATGCGGCGCCGCAGGCATCGAGGCCGGCAGAGGCGGGGGCGAGGCCTGGCGGCAGCGAGCCGGGCTCGCCTTAGCTCCGCCCCCAGGTCGTGGGCAGCGTCGTATACTCGCCGGTCGCCGATACGAGCCCCCGCATGAGCCGCAGCAGTAACGCCCCTCCGCGCACTTTCCAAGACCTCATATTCCAGCTGCAGTCGTACTGGTCGAACCAGGGATGCGTGATTTTGCAGCCCTACGACATGGAGATGGGCGCCGGGACCTTCCACACCGCCACCTTCCTGCGGGCGGTGGGGCCGGAGCCCTGGCGGGCGGCCTATGTTCAGCCTTCGCGGCGCCCCACCGATGGCCGCTATGGCGAGAATCCGTTTCGCCTGCAGCATTACTACCAATTCCAGGTCGCGATCAAACCTTCCCCCGATGACTTCCAGGACCTGTATCTCGGGTCGCTGCGTGCGCTCGGTTTCGATCCTCTGGTGCACGACATCCGCTTCGTCGAAGACAACTGGGAATCTCCCACTCTGGGTGCGTGGGGACTCGGCTGGGAGGTCTGGTTGAACGGCATGGAGGTCTCGCAGTTCACCTACTTTCAGCAAGTGGGCGGCCTGGACTGCCGGCCGGTGATGGGCGAGATCACCTATGGCCTCGAGCGGCTGGGGATGTACATCCAGGGCAAGGAGAGCATTTTCGATATCGTCTGGACCGAAGGCCCGGCCGGTACGGTCACTTATGGCGATGTGTTTCACCAGAACGAGGTTGAGCAGTCGGCCTACAACTTCGAGAAGGCCGACACGGCGGTGCTCCTGAGGGAGTTCGACACCCACGAGGCTGCGTGCCGGAAACTGCTCGAGGACAAGCTGGTGCTGCCCGCCTACGAGCAAATGGTCAAGGCATCGCACGCGTTCAATCTCCTCGACTCGCGGCGGGCGGTGTCCGTCACCGAGCGCCAGCGCTTCATCCTGCGGGTGCGCGCCTTGGCGCGCGGCGTCGCTGAGGCGTATCGGGCGAGCCGCGAGGCACTGGGCTTTCCGCTGCTCAAGCACGAAGCGGCGAGTGCGGCGGCGAGCCGATGAGCAGCGGACGCGATTTACTGTTCGAGCTGCAGACGGAGGAATTGCCGCCGCGCACGCTCGCGAGCTTGTCGAAGGCGCTCACCGAGGGCCTGGTCAAAGGACTGGATGCGGCCGGGGTCGCGCACGGACTTGCGCGCGGGTTCGCCACGCCGCGGCGTCTCGCCGTGCTCGTGCCGGGATGTGCCGAGGCGACGCCCGATCGCAACGTCGAGCGACGCGGTCCGCCGGTGAGCAGCGCGTTCGACGCGTCGGGTGCGCCGACGCAGGCGGCGGTCAAGTTCGCCGGGAATTGCGGGGTGGACGTGACGCTGCTCGAGCGGCTGGTGACCGAGAAGGGCGCTTGGCTGGTGTTCCGCGGCCTCGAGCGCGGCACGCGAATCGCGACTCTGCTTCCGGGCTTGATCGACCAGGCCATCGCGGCGTTGCCGATCGCGCGGCGCATGCGCTGGGGTGCGCGCAGCGCCGAATTCGTGCGGCCGGTGCACGGAGTCGTGCTCCTGCATGGCGACGACGTGGTGCCGGCGACGGTGCTCGGGCTCGAGGCGGGGCGCACGACACGTGGCCATCGATTCCATGCGCCGAAGCCCATCGTGCTCAAATCGGCGCGCAGCTACGAGAAGCGGCTGGCGAGCGCCAAGGTGATTGCCGACTTCGACAAGCGCCGCGAGGCGGTGCGCGCCGGCGTGACCGCAGCGGCCGAGGCGGCCGGCGGACACGCTTTGATCGAGAGCGGGTTGCTCGATGAGGTCACGGCGCTCGTCGAATGGCCGGTTCCCATCGCGGGCCGCTTCGAGGCGCGCTTTCTCGAGCTGCCGCGCGAAGTGGTGATCGCGACCATTCAGGACCACCAGCGCTATTTTGCGATCGAGGGCGAAGACGGGAGGTTGAGCGGCGGCTTCGTCACGGTGAGCAACATCGAAAGCCGCGACCCGGCGAAGGTCCGCGAAGGGAACGAGCGGGTGGTGCGCCCGCGGCTCTCCGATGCGGCATTCTTCTGGGACCAGGACCGGCGCGTGCCTCTGGCGGTGCGGGCGCAGGAGCTGCGCGACGTCACTTACCAGACCCAGCTCGGCAGCTATGCGGATAAGTCCGAGCGCCTCAAATCGCTGGCTCGCTTGATCGGAGAACGGATTGCCGCAGGTGCCGAGGTCGGCACCGCCGCCGAGCTCGCCAAGGCCGACCTGTTGACGGCCATGGTCGGCGAGTTCCCTGAGCTCCAGGGCACCATGGGGCGCTACTACGCTCGAGCGGAGGGCTATCCGGACGAAGTGGCGCGCGCAATCGAGGAACATTATCGTCCGCGCTTCGCGGGCGACACGCTGCCGATTACCAAGACGGGCCAGGCGCTCGCGCTCGCCGACAAGATCGACACGCTGGTCGGCATTTTCGCGATCGGCGAGCGGCCGACGGGAGCGAAGGATCCATTCGGTTTGCGACGCGCCGCGCTCGGCGTACTGCGCATTCTCCTCGAGAGCCGGCTGGATCTGGATCTGTCGCTGCTGCTCGAGGCGTCGGCCGCGGCGCAGCCCGTGCAACGACCCGGCGTTGCGCAAGAAGTGTTCGACTACATCGCCGAGCGATTGCGCGGCTTGTTCACTGAACGCGCGGACGGAACGACCCTCGAGATGATCGATGCCGTGCTGGCGGCGCGCCCGGCCTCGCCGCTCGATGCGGACGAGCGGCTGCAGGCGCTGAAAGAGTTCATGCGCTTGCCGGATGCGCCGGTGCTAACGGCGCTCAACAAACGCATCGGCAACATCCTGCGCAAGGCACAGCTGCCGGCGGAGGCTCGAGTCGAGGCCGCCTCACTGACGGAGGATGCCGAGCGGCGCCTGCACGGGGCGCTCGCCGAGGTGCAGCACGGTGTGGGCGCCGCGGCCGCGCAACGCCGCTATGGCGAGAGCCTCACGGGTCTCATCGCGCTATCGGCGCCGGTGGCCGATTTCTTCGAGCGCATCATGGTCATGGACGAGGATGTCGAGCGCCGCACGAACCGGCTCGCCTTGCTGCGCGATGCGCAGCGCCTGCTGGGCACGGTGGCGGATTTGTCGCGCCTTCCGGGCTAGCCCGATGCAAGCCATCCGTTCGTTGCTGTTCACGGGTTTTCTCATGCTCTCCGCCTGCGTGTGGGGCTTCACGATGGGGCTGTGCTTTTTCCTGCCCCAGCACCAGCAGTTCGCGATGGGCCGCGCCTGGGCGCGCTGCATGCTTTGGCTGCTCGACAAGGTCTGCGGCCTGAAGTACAGCGTGGAAGGCCGCGAGCACATTCCGCCCGGCAATCACATCGTGATGTGCAAACACACCTCCGCCTGGGAGACCATCGCGCTGTTCGTGATATTCCCGTCCCACGTGTGGGTGCTGAAGCATGAGCTCTTGTGGATACCTTTCATGGGGTGGGGCTTGAAGCGGCTCAACCCGATCGCGATCGATCGCGGCGCCGGCCACCGCGCAGTGAATCAGGTGATCGAGCAGGGTAAGGAGCGGCTGGCGGAAGGCTTGTGGGTGGTGATCTTCCCGGAAGGCACGCGGGTTCCGGTTGGAGAGAACCGCAAGTACGGGGTGAGCGGCGCGTTGCTCGCCACAGCGACGGGAAGCCTGGTGGTCCCGGTGTCGCACAACGCGGGCACGTTCTGGCCGAGGCGCGGGATCGTGAAGAAGCCCGGGACGATTCGCATGATCATCGGGGAGCCCGTGAGCGCCGAGGGGAAGAATGCGCGGGATTTGAATGAGGAGATCCGAGGGGTCATCGAGGGCGGGGTGGCGAGGATCGAGAATGAGGCGGGACAGCAGGATTTGCCCAAAAGATGAAAGCTCGATTAATGCAAGATTTAAAGGGGCATGGAGACCATGGCTCGGGACTATAATCCAACGATCAGATAGCTCCGGTGAGGCCGCCAGCAATGCGTCACGTGGCCCTGTTCGATGTGCGGCACAGAGTGCTGCTTGCGATAACGATGGGGTGGCTCGCAACGGCGTGCGCAGACAATGCGGCCAGTGCCCCTGCGGCCCAGTTGAGGCAGACCGACCCGCACGCGAGTGCGACGGCATCGCCAGAGATTCCCGATGTGACGGTGACACCCCCGACCCCTCCTACCGATCAGGAATTGGCGGGAGATAGCCTGAATCGATTCGTAGTGCACCACGCCACAGTGCACTATGACAATACCGGTACGACGCGAAACCTCGCGCGTTGGCGTGGAGGCATGCAGAGCATTTGCCCGCTGACGGTTGGGCTCGACCCGGGATACAACACCTTCGTAACGGCGCGAATCCGGGCGGTGGCCGCATACGTGGGCGCGCCCGTACAGTCGGGCCTGCAATGCAAGGACAACGTGCGGATACTTTTCACGACAGACCCTGAATCCGCCATGAAGAATGTCATGGAATGGGCGTCGGTGTCTTTTCGCGCAGGGGGATGGTATGCGAAGAATTGGCGGCTGATCGAGTTCAAAGGCGACCACGCAATTCAGGGCTGGTACATGACAACTCGAGGCGGCGCCAGAGTCTTGAATACTGACATGGCATTGGTAGGGATTGACCTTCTGCCCGTTTGGCCGGAGATCACCCAGAACTATGTCGGAATTAACGCCACAGGGACGCGTTTGGGCGGCGGTAGCGGGAGTGGAATCGGGATCGGCACCGTCATCCTCATCGTCGACACGACGAAAGCCGTCGGCTACACCATCGGGACGATCGCTGACTACTTGGCGATGTTGACCTTGTCAATGGTGCAATCGCCAGACTATTGCGATCTACTACCGAGCATTCTGGACTTGATGTCATCGAGCTGCGGCGGACGTGAAATGCCTACAGCGATAACAGCCGGCGATCTAGCCTTCTTGAAGGCGCTCTATTACCTCAACACGGGGTTGGGCCCATCGCTTTCAAGAGACGATATCCAAGACAACATGATGCGGCAGTTCAAGCGTCGGTAGAAACTCAGAACCCTTGCGGGGGGCCCGCCGCGGTCAGATGTCGAGGTTCGAGACCTGCAGCGCGTTCTTTTCGATGAACTCGCGACGCGGCTCCACCGCGTCGCCCATCAGCGTGGTGAAGATGTCATCGGCGGCCACGGCGTCTTCGATCCGTACCTGCAACAGGCGCCTGGTCTCCGGGTTGATGGTCGTGTCCCATAGCTGCTCGGGGTTCATCTCGCCGAGCCCTTTGTAGCGCTGCAGGCTCTGACCTTTCTTCGCCTCGTCGAACAGCCAGTTTATCGCCGCCTTGAAGCTCGCGATGTCCTGGCGCGCTTCGCCGCGCTGGATGTAGGCACCCGCCCCGATCAGATCGCTCAGGGTCTGCGCGAGCTCGGTGATGCGCACGTACTCGGCCGAAACGAAGAACTCACGCGGTATGTGCTTCTCGGAAGTCAAACCGTGCTCGAACTTCTGCAGGGCGATGCGGTGTCCGGTGCCCGAAAGCGCTTGTACCGATACGGTGTAGCGGCGCGACACATCGTCCAGCGCATTGAGCTTGGTCTCGAGGACGCGGCACCAGTCCCTCAGCTCGTCGATCCGGTCGAAAGACTCGGTGGTGAGCTTGGGCATGTACAACAACTGATCCAGGAAGCGCTCGTCGTAGCGCCGCGCCCAGCGCCGCGCGATGGCCTGAACCTCTTGATAGCGCTGCGCAAGCGACTCGAGTCCGAGACCGGAAAGCGGCGGTGCTTCGGAATTGACGAATAAGGCCGCGTTGTCGATCGCCGTACCGAGCAGCAAGGCATTCAATTCGATGTCATCTTTGACGTAGTGCTCTTGCTTGCCTTTCTTGATTTTGTAGAGCGGAGGTTGGGCGATGTAGACGTGGCCGCGCTCGATCAGGATCGGCATTTGACGGTAGAAGAATGTGAGGAGGAGAGTCCGGATATGACTTCCGTCGACGTCGGCATCTGTATTGTGCACTGCAACACCACCCATGCCGGCGATGAAATTCTCATCTCCCTCAACGGAGAAGTCATAGACGTAGCCGTTGCTCGCAGGAACTTCATCGATCGCCAGGATGGGGAGCGACATGAGGTCGCCACCGATCATTTGGAAATCTCGGTTCATTCCTCCCTGCGGCGAATCGAGCAATCTCTCCAAATTGGAAGCGCCCGAGTGGTCCTGCCAAACCGATTGGAGTTTGCGTAGATCGTCCTTGGCGCAGACGCTGATAGTCCAGTGGCGGTGCTTTGTCTCACAGGGAGCGCCGTTGACCTCGCGAATCACACCGTCCGGATCCCGCTCCGACGTGGAAGGAACGACGCCCAGCGAGCTCAGGCAATAGACGATGCCGCTCGCAATGTCATACGACGACGTACAGAAAGCGATACGGTTGTGCGCGACCGTGCCGTCGCCAAGCAAGTAGCCTCGCAGGAACGCTAGGCGCATCGGATCGGTGACGTTGAAAACGATATCGGGAATCCGCTTGGTCAACGAATCGACGTTACAGAAGCCGAACACGTGTTGCCAAGCAAGCGCCGCAACGCGGTTCACGAGCTTCAGCTCCGAGCACCGATCCGCCGAGGAGTAGCTGACAGCCGAGAGTCCGAACAGCCGCGAGAATTTCTCCGCCATCTCTCCCACAAAGCGCGAGTTGCCCTGTCCCATGGATAAACGGATTCCGCCGCGATCGGAGCATGAGCCTTCCGCGAGATAAAAGCCTAGAAGGCCCATGAGATCTTCATTCACCGGGAGGAATCGCGGAATCCCGTTGCGGCCGTAGTGTTCCGGCGTCATCTGCAGATCTTCCCGGCCTGCGAACCACTCCAGATCATCGAGCTCCAGCTCAGACAAGCGAACGTAATCGCGGACCGTGTTGCTCCCGGATCCCTTGTACTGCTCCTGCCAGATTCGCTCGAGGCGGCTTGGACCGATTTGCGCCCTAGGCAAGGTCGAAGACGGGTCTGCCCCGATTGCGCGCAGGTAGGCCTCGAAGTGTGTCAGCGTCGGGCGAAGGGTGCCTTTCTCCCAGCCGTAGAACGTAATCGGTTGTCGAATGCCCACGGTCTCGCACAACACACGATTGGAAATGCCGCTTGCACGACGCAACTGCGCCAGCTCGTTGCGAACCTCGCTCGGTATGTCGACGCGGGGCGCGGTCAGCTGTGCTTGGTCGCTGTATTGTTCCATCACGCGCGCTTTGAACCAGGCCTCGACAGCCGGGCCGCGCACCCAAATCTGCTTTGCGGCATCGGGTACGGCATGCAGAGCCCGCAACAGATCGATTCTCGCCGGCGCGTCCGATGGAAAACTGATCCGCGCGGGGGCCACCAATCGATCGCCAACTTTCAACGCATCACCACGCTTCAGCCTAATGCCGTCTTTCTCGGAGACGAAGACGCTATGACTGGAGGTCACTCGAACCGAGCGACCGTAGGCTGTGCGCACTTTGAACAGCTTTTCGTCGAGCGGATGACGGATGACGCTCTTGATCGGCCGAAAGCGCACTGCTTGGTTATCGAGACCGAAGCAGAGAACCTCGCCGAGAGGTGCCCCGGTCAGCTTATCAACTCCGCCGCTGGCAGGTTGTGACCCGAGGGCTTTGTCGATGAACTGACCGATACGCACCATCCGAACGCCGCGCTGCTCATCGCGCACGAAAACATGCTCATCCCCGTCCACGCTCATGATTATGATGCGGTGATAGCGCAATTTGTCGACGTTGAAATCGTCGCGACCTATCCCGCATCCGAGCGCTGTGATCAGCGTGCCGACCTCAACGGAAGCGAGCATTTTGTCGAAGCGCGCTTTCTCGACATTCAGAATTTTTCCCTTCAGCGGCAAGATCGCCTGCGTGCGCCGATCGCGGCCCTGCTTCGCGGAGCCGCCCGCTGAGTCACCCTCTACGAGGAACAACTCGGAGAGCGCGGGATCTTTCTCCTGACAGTCGGCAAGCTTGCCCGGCAAGCCCGCGACGTCGAGCGCACCTTTGCGGCGAGTCATTTCACGCGCTTTGCGCGCGGCCTCGCGCGCATACGCGGCTTCGAGAATCTTGTTGACGATCGCGCGAGCTTCCTGTGGATGCTCGAGCAAAAATTCCTCCAAGCGCTCTGCGACGGCCGATTCGACCACGCCCTTCACCTCGGAGGACACCAGCTTGTCCTTGGTTTGCGAGGAGAACTTCGGATCGGGAAGCTTCACCGACAAAATCGCCGTGAGTCCCTCGCGCGCGTCATCGCCCGTCGTGAGAATTTTTTCCTTTTTGGTCGCGAGCTCTTTTTCGATGTATTTGTTGAGCGTGCGAGTGAGGGCCGCGCGATAACCCGCCAAGTGCGTTCCGCCATCCTTCTGCGGAATGTTGTTGGTATAGCAGTACATGCTTTCCTGATACGAGTCGTTCCATTGCATGGCGACTTCGACTTGCGTATTGCCATCGCGAGTCTGGAACCACAACACGGTAGGATGCACAGCCGTCTTACTGCGATTCAAATAAGTCACGAAGGCGGACAAACCTCCTTCGTGCTGGAACACTTCGGATTTCTCATCGCGCTCATCGATGAGCTCGATGCGCACGCCGGAATTCAAGAACGATAATTCGCGCAGCCGCTTCGCGAGGGTCTCGTAGTTGAACGAGATGTTCGTGAACACTTTCGCGCTCGGCCTGAACTTGAGCGTGGTGCCGCGCTCGGTCGTGTCGCCGACGACGGCGAGCGGTGCGACGGGCTCGCCGAGCCGATACTCCTGACGATGGAGCTTACCCTCGCGGCGAATGTTGAGCTCGAGGAAATCGGACAGCGCATTGACGACAGATACGCCGACGCCGTGCAATCCACCGGAAACCTTGTACGAGGTGTCGTCGAATTTTCCGCCCGAGTGCAGCACGGTCATGATGACTTCGGCTGCGGACACGCCCTCTTCTGCGTGCAAATCCACCGGAATGCCACGACCGTTGTCCGACACGGTGACCGATTCGTCGGCATGGATGGTGACCACCACGCGATCACAGTGGCCCGCCAGGGCCTCGTCGATCGCGTTATCCACCACCTCAAAAACCATGTGATGCAAGCCGCTCCCGTCATCGGTGTCTCCGATGTACATTCCGGGACGCTTGCGAACGGCGTCGAGACCCTTTAAGACTTTGATTTTACTGGAATCGTAGACGTCGTTAGCGGCCATCATTGGGTCCTGAATTTCAATCGCACATTGTAACAGTTTTGGGCCTTGATAACGAGTCAAATTGGCGAAATAAGGATAGAGTAATCATAAGGTTACGCGCGTGAAGTTCGCCCCGTGACACATAGTGTGAATGACCTCGGTTTCGAGGCTCGAAAGCCCGGCATAGGCGATGGCGCGACCCGAGCCCGGGCAACTGCTCGCTCTCCGCGACCTCAATGTTCCACGTGGAACATTCCTCAGACCGCCCGCACCTGCCCTGCTTCGATTTCAAACCTCCGCCCAGGACTACCGAACACCCCCAGCTCCATATTCCCAGCCTGAAGCGTCGTAACAACGAGCTGCAACGGCTGTGCCCGCACCTCGTCCAGCAGCGCCGTTAGATGCGCACTATCGAGCTCGGCCGCCGGATCATCGAGGAGAAGCGTCGGCTGGGCGCGCGAGTCTTGGGGAAACAGTTTGATCTGCGACAGCAAAAGAACCGCGGCCAGAAGCTTCTGCTGTCCCCTCGAGACTCGATCGCGTACGGTGGCGCCTTCGAGGCGAATCGCGAGATCCGCGCGATGCGGCCCCGGCTGAGTCGCGCCCAGTTCCAGGTCCCGCGCGAAGCTCCCATCCAATGCAGCGCGGAGATCGATATCCGCGGACCACCCCGCTCGATAGGTGAGCACGAGCTCCAGATCCAGAAGACGACGCGCGACGGTGGCCGCTATGGGCGCCAGCAACGCGACGTACCGCCTGCGCGCCTCCGTGATCAACTCCCCGTACCTTACGAGTTCGGCGTCCCAGGCCGTCACCACCGCCCGACCCTGTCGGGCTTTCAGCGCCGCATTTCGTTGGCGTAAGGTCTGCTGGAATCGCTGCCAGTGCTCCACGAAAGAATGTTCCACGTGGAACACTCCCCAGTCGATGAAGCGACGACGCCGATTGGGCCCCTCTTCAATCAACCGATGGATCTCCGGATCGATGATTTGCACCGGGAGCACCCATGCTAGTTCCGCGAGCGACGCAACGCGCTCGCCTCCCACCCGTGCGCGCAGCCCCTCGATGGTGCCCTCGATCCCCAGGGTCACGTGGCGCTCCGGTAGTGCGGCATCCCCCACGACCATCATCCGCTCGGCGCCGGAGCGGATCAGGGGATCGATACGTCGCGTGCGAAAGGAACGGCCGCGACCCAGCACATAGATCGCCTCGAGCAAGCTGGTCTTGCCCGAGGCATTGGGGCCGCTGATGAGCGTGAAGCTTGGATCGAGATCCAGATCGGCGCGATGCAAGCAGCGGAAGTCCGTCACTTGCACCCGCCGCAGAGTCATCCCGTCAGAGCCTCATGGGCATGACGACGTCG
>Ga0302324_100018029_pt1 | contig 13955 bp, 10 predicted proteins | sample Palsa_T0_1_FD_201949 | JGI IMG/M metagenome (GOLD analysis project Ga0302324, IMG submission 201949) | Peat permafrost microbial communities from Stordalen Mire near Abisko, Sweden - Palsa_T0_1 | ecosystem: Environmental > Terrestrial > Soil > Palsa > Peat permafrost | place: Sweden: Abisko... | reverse complement strand
CATGAAACTCGCAAGCAGTTCCCCTACAACTTTCGTTTTTGAAAATCCAAACGGTACTTATCCCAAGCGCAGTACGCTAACTCGCACCGCCGACGACGAATTCCATTCGCACATCGAGTTAGTGGACAAGCAAGGCAAGGCCAGCACGATCGATGCATATTGGAAGAAAACAAAGTAACTACTGCGCCAGGTGGCTCACGCTTTTGACCTCGTGGGCACAAGCAACACAAGGGGTGCCCCATTCCTGCGCGTACTTTGCGCAGGATTGGGATTCCACGAACGCCGCGAGTGTAGGCTCTCTTTCAAAGAAGACAGAGCCGACTGAATACGCCAGCACCCTTTCAACACATTTTCCCTGTACACAGACACCCACCCGCAACCTTTGCGAAAATTCTCCGAGAGTGCAACATCAAGAGTTGTTTCCGTCTCCAGAGACAGGTGTCAGCGATCTTTGAAAAGTCAGGGAAAGCGGTGAGCCCGCCGCTAAGTCCTTTAGAAGGGATGTCTTACATTCAACTCTTTTAATTTCAATATTTTAGCGGGAAATTGGGGGGGGGTATCAAAACGAATTTGCCCGAAGTTTTTCGCCGGGGTCGGTACGCCTTGCAATCACCTCGAGCATCATCGGCAGGGAATGATCCCAAAACTCCCAACTATGGGCGCCTGGATATTCGTGGTATTCGTACCGGACACTTTTTGAGGAAAGTTCCTTGACGAATTTGCGATTCGAGGGGAGCAATGGATCCTGCGAGCCGCACTCCAGAAAGAGGTAGGGAGCGGTTTTTTCATCCGCTTTCGCGATAAGCGAATAAACGTCGTTGTCGATGCGCGTCGCGCTCTCGGCCGGCCCGTAGGCGCGGTCGGTGCTTTCGCGGACGTCAGGCAAGACATGCTCTATTCCATCGGGACCGTCGAAAGCTCCGCTGACGCTGCCAACCACCGTGAACAGGTCGGGATGCTTCAGCCCGAAGAGAATTGAACCGTAACCACCCATGGAGAGCCCCGCAATCGATCTGTGCTCAGGCGATGCGAGTGTGCGCCAGTGAGAATCGATCTCCGGAATGAGATCGCTAATTATGTAATCCTCGAAACGATCTCCCGGCACCGTCGCCGAGTTCACATACCACGAGTTCTGCGCATCCGGCGTGACGATGATGATCGAATAGCGTCGGGAGTATTCCACGAGCTTGGTCAGCTTCACCCAGTTCGTATAATCGCCCGCCCATCCGTGAAGAAGATAGAGAACAGGAAACCTCCGTTGCGAATTGCGATAATCCGCGGGTAGGACGATGGTGTAGTGCATGTCGCGATTCAACGCTTTACTGTGAAAGATTTTCTCTTGAACACGCGGCGAAAGCGCCTTCGCCGCAGGAGTGCGCGATTGCGCAAAGGCGGACTGGACGGCGATCAGCAGGATGAGACTTAGGGCGACACGAGTCGCGCACTGTGAATGTAAATCGGTAGCTCGCCTGAGAGTTGGTGGGGTTGCTGTTTTAGGCATGGTCTGTCCTGACGTGAAGTTACAAGCGGTTGCGACTCGATTTGATCTGGATTTCACCGGCTTCATTGCGAATTACAAGACCACCGTCTGACGGCACGACGTCAGAAATGGACTTCCAGGATAGCGGAACTTGACTGACGAACATTTCATAGGCAGCGTTCAATTGCGAGTTGGGTGGAATCGTTGCCAGCACCGGCGTGTCGTAGAGAACGCGCATTTCTCGCGCCTGATCCAGTCCGAGCGGCATGGGGCTCGTGCCGAACTCCACTCCCCGAGCCCGAGTGATTCCGTTCCATGGAGCGTAGGATCGAGCGTGATTTTCCTCCCACAGCGCAATCCAGGGGAAACGCGAGCGCTCAAAAGAATAACCCGCAACCAGTCCATGGCGCCGGTTGTGTATTGCGATGTAGGCATGGCTGCGTTCTGGCGGGATAAGCAAGGACGCGACGAATCCCGTCCCATCCTGCACGAATGGAATCGTAAGATCGACTCGCCGGCCATCCACTGTCGCTGCGTCGGGCCACTCGAATTCCATGTCGCTCGGAAGCAGTTCGTGGCCCTCGTATCCGATCGGCCAGGTGCGTGCGCGGCACACCGGAACAAAAAGGGACGCGTCGGCCTTCGTGTAAAACGGTTCGCCAAAGGCAGCGTGCTCAACCCACTGCAACACTATTTCGGCGTCACTCCGGTTGACGACGCTTTCATCGATGGCGGCCGTCAAGGCGTTCGCTCGCATGGTGATCTTTCGGCGGAAACGCAGAGTGTAAACGGGCAGTTCAACTTCCAGTGTCAGCGAGGCGAAATCCTCGCCCTGTTCTGTGGCGACAGCCGTCCATTCAGCGCTGGCAGCCTCACCGTGCAGCGGAAGGCCCTGCGCAGCCTCATCCGGAGAAGGCATGCCGAAGTAGCCGAGCGCGAGAGCGTGTCCGGTGTAGCCGGAGAGAAATTTTCCGGCTATGCCTTCGCCGTAAACGGCCCCATGCTCAGCTAAGGAAAAGGTATGCGGATCGATCGTTTCCCACGGCGATTCCCAAAGAGTATTGAGCGGAGAACCGGCGAGCCGGAAATCGGCAATGTGGCCGCCGCCGAAAAGAATCGTAATCTCGATCGATCCGTTCGAAAGGCGACATGCGCTGCGATTTTTCCACGACACGAGTTGGCATTCGCATTTTGGCATCGCAGAGAAATAAGTACCCGCCGAATTCAGCGGCGGCATAAATGGCGTGACACGCTCGCCAGTTTATTCTTTCGTCGCCGCTCCCGTGCCGCCTTCCTGAAAGCCCATGCCACCGGCCGGCACAAGCATGCCACCGTCCACGACCAGGGTGGCGCCGGTAATGAACGAGGCTCGAGGCGAGGCGAGATAAACGATCGCGTCGGCAACCTCTTCGGATCTGCCGATGCGTCCCATTGCATGGGCATGACCGCAACTGGGGATGACATTTTCGGGATTGGGATCCAGGCTCACAGCCCAGCGAAACATCGGAGTGTCGATGGCGCCGGGGCAAACGCAATTTACACGGATGCCTTTCTGCGCATAATCGAGCGCCATGGCTCGGGTCAGGCCGAGGAGTCCGTGTTTGGCGGTGACGTAGGCAACCGAATTACCGAGCGCCGTCATACTCTGCACCGAGCCAACCACGACGATGGCGGCATCGCCACTTTTTACGCCGCTCTTTAGAAGATGAGGAACGGCGAATTTCGATGCCAGAAAACAGCCCTTGAGATTGACGCCCATCAACCGATCCCAGGCTTCTTCAGTCGTGGTGACGGCGTCGCCATAATCCTGGATTCCGGCATTGCTGACCAGGATGTCGAGATGGCCATGCTTCGCGACGACCGCGTCCACGGCGCGCGACACCTCGGCGGCATTGCTGACGTCGCAAGCAAAGAAGTCACAAATTGCCCCACCCTTCGCGATCTCGGCGGCGGTCTTTGCGCCGGCATCGGGATTGAGGTCGAGGATGGCAACGGAGGTTCCCTCCTCTGCCAGTTTGCGTGCCGCGGCTTCTCCGATTCCCATGGCGCCACCGGTGACGATGGCGACTTTGCCTTTGAGGTCGAAGTTCATCTTCAGTCACCTGCGTTCTGCGAGCGGTTTTGTTCGGATTCTGACGGTGATCACTTGATACGGTTTGATCGGAATGTTGAGAGTATCACCGCCGGTCGTGAGTTCCGACTGGTTGTCTTCGAGAACATTGCACAGCCATGATTTCTCAAATACGAGGAATTTGCTGCGGACACCTACATTCGACGATTTGCCCGCCGATTCCTGGATGCGCAGGATAGATCCGTCCCCGTCTTCGGCGGGTTTCCACGTCAATAGAGTTACGCTCGGATCGCCAATCTCAAGCAGGCTGGCCTGCTGCTCGGGAAGGGCGGACACATCCTGCGAAGCGGAAACATCGTCGCGTTCGAGCGGGCTGAGCGCATTCCATCCAAAACGCGTTGCGGCGACGGGATCCAGTTGGGCGTTGCTGGTAATCGCATAGCGAAAGGTGAAGTCCCCACCCTGCCATGCCGGAAAATTCGTTCCCCAATAATTGTTCATCAGCCAGGAAAATATCGTGCCGCTTTTTGGTTTAAACTCCGCCGGCCAATCGGCGCGCACGATGTCTCCGAAATTTGTCAGCGGTGCATCGAGCGGCACAACGATCGCGGCCAATTGCGGATTCGAAACCGAAGCAAACGTCGTGGGAAGATACCATTCGCGGCTTCCTCCGGCGAGTTCGTCCCTGGCAGGATTCACCCATCCGGATTGCGAGCCGTAGCTGAATTGCGGGTTCGAAACGTCGAACGGAAATGCGATGTAGGCGGACTCGCGCGCAAGCACACGATCTTTGTGCAGCCGATAGGTAAGGAGAATTTTCTTCTCCGCATCCAGCAGCAGGACTTCCGTTTGAATCGTCGGGGTGTTTGGCGCAGTGGAAACGAGCCGCACGAGCGTGCCGATCGGAGTCTTCTCGGCGGTGACGATATTGCCCGCGTGCGCCGGGTGGATGGTCAGAGCCGGAGGCCGGAGGCCCGCGCCATAGCGGTAAAGACTATTCCTGGGATAGTCGTCTCCACCGGTCACGTAGAGATAGGAACCGAATTTGTAAGGACTGTGACGGTCGACGAGTTCACGGCCGAGTTGCTTGTCAAAAATGCTCGCAATAGCGCCAGCTTGCGGGTCGAGGACGACGCGGTAGAACTGGTTCTCGACGACATTCTCTGTGATGGAAGGCAAGGCTGCGGCGTGCGCGGATGCGGCGGGTTTAACGGTATAGAGTTTGTATCCGACTGCCGGAACGTTCGCCGCCATGAAACGGACTCGAACACTTCCCGGACCAAAGCCGGGCAGCGGGATTCCTTTGCCTTTAAACAGCACTTCGACGGGAACATCACTGCCGGTGGCGGGGTCGATGATTTTGGTGTCCGAGGGAAGATCGGTCTCGATCAGGCCGTTGCGAGCCCAGTTCAGCGAATTGAAAATGGCAATCGAATTCTCCCTCGGCTTGACCAGCGCTTCGAGTTGCGCCCAGCCGCGCTGAATCGATTCGTTGATGTCATCGCGGGCGCGGACTACGCGCGATTCCTTAAGCGCAATCTGATCCTCGCTCTGGTGGTTCTCCGGCTGCGTGGTCGCGCCTACATAGGTCCAGGTATGTTCGTCGTAGAGCAGTTCGTTGCGCCACGCATCTTCCAGCATTACCTTATCGGGATGCACTTGCGGGTCGAGTGAGGACACAGCCGAGCCCAGCACCTCTGCGGTTGCGATGCGATGCTGATTTTCGCGATGGATAGCCGTGTACGCTGCGTCCGAACCATAGCCGTCTTCCCAGTAGGGACCGAAGTCGCCGCGAACGACGGGGATCTCGCCCTGCCATTCGCGCTCGATCTGCTGCATCGCGGAGTGCACGGTTGAAAATTCCAGCCTCGGCCATGCGAACTGCTGATTGAAGGTGGCCACGATTTCGCTTTGCTCTTTTGCCAGCGGCGTGTTCTCCAGTTGCGTGCCGAAAATGATGGCGGTGCCAGCGGTGTAATCGGGGCGAGTGTAGGCCTGCAGGAAAACGGGGAGAGCGTCGCGCACCGATTCCATGCGCCACGGGCTGCCGAAAAGTGTGTGAGCCTGGAGGTAGGCGCGCGAGCACCACATCAAAACGCGGCCGCCATCAGGGCCTTCCCAATAAAAAGGTGACTTCTCATTCCAGCGTCCCAGCAGCATCAAGGGAGCCCGCCAGCTGTTGCTCGCGGCGACAAAATACTTGATGCCCGCGTCGTGCAGCACCGACGCATAGGCCCATGTGTATGCGGGCACGTCCACGATTTGGGCGGCATCCTCGCGCGGCAACTTAAACTCAAGTTCGAGGCGGCGTTCCTGGTACAAAGAGCGGGCGAGGCCCGCCCATGACGCATTGCCGGTGTGCTGGTTGGAAATCTCGGGTGGAATCACGATGTTTCCCGCGCGGACGTGATCGAGGAATTGTTCCTGGGCTGGTGAGGATCTTGTGTTCAGGTACTGGTCGGCAACCCAGCTGCCATCGAGTGTCCAGCGAAAATCCGGCGTCTTCTTGATCAGGTCCATAGCCGCGTCAATGGACTGGGAATGGAGCTCGGCGATTTTCGCGGGATAATCCGTGAACCCGATGTCGAGGTGCTCGTGCGGAATGATGGCGACGGTCCACTTCTTTGCCGGAGCTATGGTCACCGCGGGCGAGGACAGATCGCCGAGATGAACGGTCGCTTCGGCAGTTCCGGTCCATTCCGGCAAATCGAACTCGAACCGCTGCTCTCCAAATTCGTTGGAAGTCGTGAAGGGTTGTTTGTAGGAATGCCCGCCCACAACGAGATCGACCGTGCCCTCGTGTGAGAGCACCGCGGCCTCGGTAAGAACGTCAACGACTTCCGATAATCCATTCGCCGTCTGGCGATAGAAAATTGTCGGTTCAATGCGAACCTTGAATACGCGCGAATCGTACTGCTCCTCTTCCCGCTGCGTCAGTTCAAGCGCGTCATAAATCAGGCCGGTGTGGCCGGGCGCGATGGCCCCGAGTGAAGCTTGCGCGGTCGCGGGATCATCCAGGGCGGTGAGAACGAATTTGTTTTCACCCTGGCGAAGCCATGCCGCCGGGATGCCGATGGTCTTTTCGTCGGTTGAGGTTTGGGGCACGAATGTGCCTTCCCAATCGCCGGCGTGAAAATCGAGATGTGGATGGAAGTAGAAGTATCCGGAATGGCCGTTGACGTCGACTTGCAAAAATGAAAGACGCGGCGTCTCGTACAACATCGCAATCCGGAGATTGTAGATGCCCCGAGGCGTGTCTTTCAGTGTGAACTTTATGGTAAAGGGATGCCGACGGCCACCCGTCATGCCGTTGGCGGGTCCCGGTTGAAAGCGGTACCAATCTTTGTCGACGCTCTGACCGACGACAAAAACCGGATCGGTCTCTGGATCAGCATAGTCGATGCGCTCACTGCGAAATTCACCAGAAGAATAATCGAAGCTGCCGATCTTCCATACGGAACGCTCCGGAAGAGAATGCTCCGCAGCGAGGCCATGCAAGGATGAGAGCAGCGCAATCGGAAGCAGTCCCGCGCGGATTATCCCGCGAAGAGCTTTACCAAAATTTGCCATGCTTACCATTTTGGCTGGGTGGTAATGTTCCCCGGCCGCCTTGGATCGTCGGTCCAGGCGCCCATCTCCTGGCGCTTGGAAAGTTCGTGATAGCGGGCCAGTTTGTCGCGATCGAGCGAGACTCCGAGCCCCGGTCCGGTGGGGACCGCCATGGCGCCGTTCTTGTACTTCAGTTTGCCCCCCTCGATGACGTCGTCGGTGAGATGGTGATAGTGGGAGTCGGGAGCGAGCACCATATTCGGCAGGCCCGCTGCCAGATGCAACATGGCGGCTTGGGAAATTCCGAATTCTGCGCCGCTGTGCATGCCGGCATCCACGCCCATGGCCTCGCAAATCTGGCCGGCGAGCTTGGCGCGATGAATGCCGCCGTACCAATGCGGGTCGAGCAGAACGACGTCGAGAACATCCGCCATGACGGTAGGAGCGAGATCCTCAAAAGCAAACACCGACATGTTGGAAGCCAGCGTTACCCACGGCGCTTTTGCATTCACCCGCTGCATCGCGCGCAGACCCCACACCGGATCTTCCAGGTATTCCATGTCATAGTCATGGAGGCTCCGGGCCACGTGGATGGCGGTTGTCACCGTCCATGCGGCGTTCGGGTCGAGCCGAATGCGGTGTTTGGGGAATGCTTCGCGGAGCGCGATGAAGGTTTCGATCTCGTCGTCCGGCGGCAGGACGCCATTCTTATACTTCAGGGTCTTGAAGCCATATTGCTTGACGAGATCGCTGGCGAATCCGACCATCTGCTCGGCGTTGGATACTTCGCCCGCACCCGCATCGTTGGCGTAGCGGTAAAAGAGGTAGGCGGAAAACGGAACCTCATCGCGAATTCTGCCACCCAGCAGATCACAGACCGGCTTTTTCAAGGCCTTGCCTTGAATGTCAAGAATGGCGAACTCAATGCCGGCAAATCCAAGGACATGCCCGAAGAGCTTCAGCGAACTCGGCGCTGCCACCTTCCAGCGAATTTTTTCGAGGTTCATCGGATCGGCGCCGATCAGCAGCGGCCTCATCTCGGTAAGCTGCCCGGCGCGGCTCGCGCCGCCGTAGCATTCTCCCAGGCCGGTGATGCCCTCATCGGTCTCGACCTCGATAATGAATCGTGAAAACCCAGGATGCGATCCGAAGGCATAGCGAAGGGGCGCTTCGATCGGAATGAAGGCGGGCGTCCAGCGGATATCGGTGATTTTCATAGGATGATTTTCCTTCAAAACGTCCGAGCGGAATCTCGGCGGCGCATTTTCTAATTCTCTTGCTAAAACTTGTCGTATACCACTTGTTTATCCAGCATTCGAAATATAAAGTGTTTGTTTGTCCTGCAATCGAACATATATAGTGAGTTCAAGGGCAAGTCAAGGGTTCCAGTCACTTGGGGAGACAGGGGTGCGTCTCGCCCGCACCTCGTCGGTGTGACGCTGTATTCCTGAGGGCGAAAAATAAAATGCGATTCAAATTGTCATTATCCTTGTTGCGATTATCGATGCAGTCTTTCTGCCTCTTCGTACTCTGCGCCGGCTCCATATTCGCACAATCCGCGCCAAAATATGACTGCCAGCCCTCCTTCCCGTTGGCCCAGGGGTGGCTCGGAGCCGATGCGGCTTACTCCATACCGCTCGAGGGTGGACGCGACCTGTGGATTTTTGGCGACACCTTATACGGGGACGAGCGTACGGTTGTAGGCAACGACCCGCGGATGGTTCGCAACACCGTCGGCATATCAACCTGCAACGATGGACATTGGAAGATCGACTACACAATTCGCCACGATGCCAATGGGAAGCTGATCGACTTCTTCCCATCGCAGCATAAGAACGCGTGGTATTGGGCGCTAGACGGCGCGGTACATGGCGACGATCTCTGGGTCACACTCTTATGCGTGCGCAATACGCCGAAGGCGACGGTCTGGGAACTCGGTTTCGAAATATGCGGAACCGACCTCGCACATGTGGCTGGCCTCAATCAAAATCCGCAGGACTGGAAGGTGTCGATCGCCCCGCTGGTGCCGGAGAGCCTTCATGCGAACCCGTCCGCATCTACGGTAATTGAGGGCGACTACCTTTATATCTTCACCTTGGATGAGAGCAAAAAGCGGCCGGAAATCTTGACGAGAATTCCGCTCTCCGGGCTCGACCAGGCGGCGAAAAACATGCAATATCTGGATGCGGAAGGAAAGTGGCAACCCGGCCTCGACCCTGCCAAGGCACAAACAGTGATGGAACATGGCGCCAGCGAGATGACGGTGCGCTATCATCCGGAACTGAAGAAATGGATTGCGTTGCTCGTCGATCCCAACATCTTTTCCGCGAAGGTGCTGCTTCGCACCTCGCCAACCCTCGCGGGCCCGTGGACGGATGGAGACGTCATCTACCAGATTCCCGAGCTGAGCAAGGATTCGCCGGGATACGATCCTGACACCTACTGTTATGCGGGCAAGGAACATCCCGAATTCGAGGGCAAGGACGAATTGGTCTTCACCTACGTTTGCAACACCATGAAGCCGCAAAAACTGCTTAAAGAGTTGAATATCTATTTCCCGAAGGTTGTTCGCATGAAATGGCCCGCGACTGGAAACGGACAGCAATAACAAGTGGAGATGACCAACTTCGCCATCGTGAACTGGTTAGACGGCAGCTTGGCTGCTCCTGCGACGCGGTCATCGGTCGAGAAATCGATCAAGAAATCGGTCAAGAAGCTGGGTCAGCTGAAGGGAATCTTCCGTGACCAGGAGTCCTGGCAGCAGATGGATCACGAGGCCGTGGTCTATCGCGTCTGGTGGTGGGAGCCAGTGTCCCCGGGTACGGAGGGCGGGCTGTTCTGGGGTACGACCGAGATTTCTCCCGGCCGGGTGGGCAACGAATATTTCATGACCCACGGCCATCAGCACGCCATTTTGGATCGCGCCGAATTTTATGGGACCGTCGCTGGAACCGGGATGCTCGTTTTGCGCGATGCCAATGGCAGTACGCGCCATGAAGAAATGACGCCTGGCAGCCTGCATTATATTGCCGGCAGAGTCGCACACCGCGTGGTGAACACGGGCGACGTTCCGCTTCGTTTTGTCGCTTGCTGGCCGAGCGATGCGGGTCATGATTATGCCTCCGTCGCCGAGCAAGGATTGGGATTACGAGTAATCGAGGACAACGGAAAACCTCGTGTCATCGCAGCGGAAGAGGTCTGAGGTCGTGATTTCTGAAACCACAGTTCTCCCCGGCTTTGATCCGAGACTTGGTGTCCGCGCCGATCACGACAACTTGACCTTCTCTTATGACATTGGCGTTTTTGGCCCCGAGCCTGAGTTGCGCAAGCTCGACGATATTCGCCGGAGTTTGCGCGATCCGGAATGCGATGGTCCCGATCCCGTCTATTCAATTGTGATGGATGTTGGACGCGATGAGCATCGCGCGGAACTGGCGCGGCGGATGCTTCTGTTTGGCGTGGCCGCCTATGCGAGCGGCCGTCTGGCCGACGAGCCGGTACGAAGCCAGGGTCACATTCACTCCATCGCGCCGCACTGCGGATGGTCCACGCCCGAGTTGTTCGAGATTTGGGAAGGGCGGGCCATCGTCTATGCGCAAGAGTCTGCCACGGACGAACCCGGACGGTGCATCGCGGTGGCGGCCATGCCCGGAGATCAGGTTGTGGTTCCGCCGGGGTGGGCGCATTGTGTGATCAATGGCGATCCGCAGCGTCCCATGGTCTTTGGCGCCTGGTGCGATCGCCAATACGGATTCGTGTACGACCATGTCCGTGCCCATCAGGGACTGGCATGGTTTCCCGTTCTTGATGAAAATTGCGCGATCCAGTGGGAAGCAAATCCGCGTTATCGGGCGTCCACCCTCTCGCTTCGGAATTCGCGCACCTACCCGGAACTTGGGCTCAAGCCTGACCTGCCAATCTACGAGCAATTCGCCCGCAATCCCCACACGGTGCAATGGGTTTCGGAACCTGAGACGGTTGCAGCGGTGTGGCCCAACTTCGAGCCTTAGAGTTCGGTTCGTCGCGGCTTGTTCTTGAACTGAACCAAATAAAAAAGTTGTCATCCTGAGCGAAGCGAAGGACCTGCTGTTTGCCGGCAGCAATCGTCCACGTGGCTCCCTTCCCTTTTCAAACTGAGCCAACCTTTCAGTTTGCAATACCCAGCTTTTCCTCCAGCGCTTCCAGCGACACGCCCTTCGTCTCCGGATAGACCGTCGCGACGAGAATGACGTCGACAAACATCATGGCCGAAAAGAAATAAAACGGAGTCGCGCTGGAATGCTTCGCCAGGACGGGAAAGGCGAAGGAGATGATGGCATTCATCACCCACAGAACCGTGGTGGCGAGCGCCTGCCCCTTGGCGCGAACACGCGTGGGAAACACTTCGCTGATGTAGACCCAGACAACCGCTCCCTGCGAGATGGCGAAGAAAGCGATGAACCCCATGACCAGCCATATCAGCAGGTCTTGATGCATTCCGGTGTGAAAGATCTGGCCGATCCCCGCGAGGCAAAGGCAAACGCCGCCGGTGCCGGCGAGCAAAAGTTTTTTTCGTCCGAACTTGTCGATTACCGTCATGGCGATCGTGGTCGCAATCAGGTTGGTAAATCCGATCGCGACCGACTGCATTCCTGCCGACACTTTACTGGCGCCGGCGGCCGCAAAGATGTCGTTCAAGTAATAGAGACACGCATTGATACCGGTCAGCTGATTGAATGCGCCCGCAGTCACCGCGAGAAATATCGGCAGGAAGTACTTCCGCGCCAGTAGCGGCTCCGCTGCCGACGTGCGCTCCTGATGAATGGAGTGCATGATTTGAGAGAGTTCCAACTCCGGATCTTTGATCCCTGTCAGGCGCAGGACTTCGACCGCCTCAGCGGTGCGATTCTGCATGGCCAGCCAGCGCGGACTGCGCGGTATGAAGAACAGCAGCGCCAGAAAGAACAACGCCGGAATCGCCGCGACGCCCAGTTGCCAGCGCCATTCCGATGCGCCGAGATTCATGCGGTCAATCAGGTAATTGGAGAGATACGCGATTAGAATTCCAGCGACGATGTTGATCTGAAAGAATCCAACCAGGCGCCCACGCCACTTGGCGGGGGAAAGCTCCGCAATATACATGGGCGCGAGCACGGAAGACCCACCGATGCCCAACCCGCCGATTATGCGGAATGCCAGCAGCGATCCCCAACTCCAGGCAAAAGCGCAGCCCAGCGCACATAAGATGTAAAAAAGCGCCATGATCCGTAAGCTGTCGCGGCGTCCGATGCGTTGACCGGGATAGCCGGCGGTCATCGCACCGACGACAGTTCCCCAGAGGGCGCTCGACACAGTAATGCCGAGCATATAAGGCGTTAGCGCGTAAACCAGGGTGAGTTGGTGGGTGGTGCCGGCAATGACAGCGGTATCAAAGCCAAAAAGAAGACCGCCGAGTGCGCTGACAACAGTGCTCTTCAGGAGATGGCCGTTCAATTCCATGCGTGTTGTCTCGATAGCCCAAGTGAACGAATACTAGCGAAAAAAACATAATCGGTCTATTAAATTGATCGATTGTCGGGTACAAAACTTACGATATCAGGGCAAAACGCGACAGCGCACAAACGTGGAGAAATGGTTCAAGTGAAGTTCCGGGTGAAGAAGCAGAGCAATTTGTTGTCGCAATTGCGGAATCGGGAGGCGCTGTCATGACAGGAACGAGCGACAGAGGTCATTCACCACCAAGGGCACGAAGGGGCACGAAGAAGTCTGTTTACCTTCGTGTTCCTTCGTGGCCTTGGTGGTAATCGCTCAGACGCGCATGACTTCAATGCCGAGCTTTTGAAAAGGCGCAATCATCTCATCCGTTGCGCCCGTGTCTGTGATCAGGACGTTCAGTTCCGAGGACTGGCAAATTCTCCAATTCGCTACTACACCAAATTTTCCGCTGTCCACCACCGCGATGCGGCGTCGCGCCAGCTTCAACATAGTCGAATTGAGTTCCGCTTCGTCGACACTAAAGCAACTGGCGCCCCAGGTAGCATCGATGCCGTCCGCCCCGATGAACATGGTATTGATCAGCATGTTTTCCAGAGCGCGTATGGCGGCGGACCCGACCAGCGAAAACCACTCTCCATGAAGATGCCCGCCCGTGACGAACACGTAGACATCCCTCCGCTTCGAGAGTTCCATGGCGACGTTCACGGTGTTGGTTACAACGGTGATGCCGTAGTTCATAGGCAGACCGCGAATGACCTCTGTCGTCGTGGTTCCCGGCGTCAGAGCGATGGTCTCGCTGGGAGTGATTAATGCTGCAGCTGCCCGGCCGATGCGTCGTTTTTCGTCGGCGGCGCGTTCCACCTGGGCCACAAAAGAACGGTCTTTCCGGAAGGGCTCGTAGAACAGAGGCTCCATGGAGACCGCGCCGCCATGCGTGCGGCGGAGCAATCCTTTCTGCTCCAAAACGTCCAGGTCTCGCCGCACGGTTACCAGCGAAACACCGAGCTGTTCGCTCAACTCCTCAACCACGACCTTGCCATTTTGCTGGAGCGCGGTCAGGATCGCCGTGAAGCGAACTTGTTGTTTGCCTTGCGAGACTTCCACTTGCATCGGGTTGGTGGGCGCGGTCAATGCGGGCGAGGGCGGTTTAGGATGAGGCACGAGTTCCCCTCCATGGGGGCACTTTAGACAAAACGAAGCTAACGTCTTTCGTCACGGTGTTCGGTTTCGACTAAAACGAAAGCGCTTGCGGAGCATGATATCGCAGACACCGCCGATTAACGGATAACTTTAACCTGCTCTCATCCTTGTGGTGTAGCCTAAACAAAGGATAGCGAGCGATTCCATGACCTTTTTAGCAAGAATAGAAAAAGTTCGTTT
>Ga0302324_100018027_pt1 | contig 13956 bp, 15 predicted proteins | sample Palsa_T0_1_FD_201949 | JGI IMG/M metagenome (GOLD analysis project Ga0302324, IMG submission 201949) | Peat permafrost microbial communities from Stordalen Mire near Abisko, Sweden - Palsa_T0_1 | ecosystem: Environmental > Terrestrial > Soil > Palsa > Peat permafrost | place: Sweden: Abisko... | reverse complement strand
GTCGCCGGCTTTGCCCTGGTCGGTTTTCTGATCGCCACGATTGGCCGCTCCTTGTCGACGCCCGATCTTACACAGCGGCGCACCATACTCGAAGAGCCTTACAGCTTCGCTACAGCCCTGATTATGGGGGCAGCGGCTATCGTCGGGCTGCTCTACTGTCTCGAAGCGCTGCACGGCGAGCGCCGCGATCGCAGCATCCTGTTCTGGAAGTCGCTGCCGGTCTCCGATCTCACCACCGTGCTTTCAAAGGCGAGCATTCCGTTTGTCATTCTGCCGGGGATTGCCTTCTTGGTCACCGTTGCCACGAACTTGATCATGCTGCTGCTGAGCACCGTCGTACTGAAGGGGAGCGGTCTGAGCGCTGCGGCGCTGTGGGCGCAGTTGTGGTCGTTCCAGGGGCAGCTTCTCTACCACCTCGTGACCGTGCACGTGCTCTGGTATGCACCCATCTACGCCTGGCTGCTGCTGGTCTCAGGGTGGGCGCGGCGACCGGCATTTTTATGGGCTGGCTTGCCGCCGCTAGCGATCTTCATCATCGAAAAGCTTGCGTTTAACACGTCGCATTTCGGCGCCCTGCTGAGGTACCGCTTCTCAGGGCCTGAAGAATTCGTCTTCACGGAGCCGGGTAGCTTTGCCTTACATCCGATGATGCACCTCGATCTGGGGAAATTTCTGAGCACGCCGGGTTTGTGGACAGGATTGCTGGTGGCCGCAATTTTTCTGGCCGCAGCGGTGCGGCTGCGCCGCTATCAGGGACCGATCTGATTCACAGTGTCTTGATCGGATCGACCGTATCTGCTCAACAGTCACGGAAAGGAGACATCACATGAATTCAACGAAGAAGGCAGCACGAGCCGCAGGTACGCGGTGAAGAATGAACCATTGGCCGCCCCTTCGGCATGCTCAGGGCAGGCTCCGGCATAGTCGCACGCCAGCGTCACTAAAGGAGGAAAAAATGTCGCACTCACCGATACTGCTTCTTCACATTGCGTCCGGCACGCTGGGGATGCTCTCCGGATTTGTCGCAGTGTTCCTCCGCAAAGGATCCCGTCGGCATGGCCTTGCTGGAGACGTATTTGTCATATCAATGATGAGCCTCGGCGCAACCGGCGTGTACCTGGCGGCACTGAAGCACCAACCGGGCAATATTTTGGGCGGCACGCTAACGTTCTATCTGGTGACAACCGCCTGGCTCACCGCCCGGCGCAAAGACGCGGGGACGGGCATTTTCGACTGGGGAGCGCTTCTGATTGTCCTGGCTGTCACGGCTGCCCAGCTGACCCTGGGGTTCGAAGCGGCGATTAGTCCGACGGGACTGAAGTACGACTATCCCCCTGGGCCTTACTTTTTCATTGGTTCCGTGGCTCTGCTCGCTACCGTGGGCGACGTCCGCATGCTCGTGCGCGGCGGCATTGCCGGCACGCAACGTCTCGCGCGCCATCTTTGGCGCATGTGCTTTGCGCTGTTCATCGCGGCAGCGTCCATATTCCTGGCGCGGCAACAACTATTTCCCGCGCTATTACAAAGGACAGGCGTACTTGTTTTCCTGAGTGTCCTGCCGCTGCTATTGATGATCTTCTGGTTATTGCGAGTTCGCTTCGCAAATGCTTACAAGAGAACAAGGCCGGTGGTGGGCGTCTCACAACCATCATTGGCACATCGAAACTGGATCTGGCAGGAGCGACGACTATGAACACGCCCGTAATGAAGCAACGGATTCGAGAGGTGTCACCGTTTCACAAGGCCGGGATTGCCGGTGTCTTTTATTTGCTCACCATACTGGCGGGAGGAGTCTTTTTCTTCGTTCACGGCAGGTTCGGTTTCGCAGTCGACCTCTTCGTGGCTGCGGGCTACCTCGCTGTGGCGGCTCTTTTTTATGACTTGTTCAAACCGGTGAGCCGGGGCCTCCTTTGGCTCGCGGCGGCCCGCAACCGAGTGCGACAGATGGCAGAGCGTTCCCCAAGAGTTCACGAAGAAGTTAGGAGAACAACATGAAAAGGAAATGGATTTTCATCGCTCCGCTGGCGATCCTGGCGATGCTGCTATTTGCTGTCATCGGCGGCGAGATAGTGCTGCACCTGTGGAATTGGCTGTTGCCCCCGCTGTTCGGATGGCGCCAGGTTAGCTTCTGGCAAGCGCTCGGCCTTCTGATCCTTTGCCGGATCCTCTTCGGAGGATCTCGATGGCGCGGTCCCGGCCGCTCCGGTTTCCGCCGTCGCATGGCAGAGCGCTGCGAGTTCAGGACGCCGGAAGAGCGGGAACGATTCCGCGAGCGCGCGCGCGAATACTTCGGCTTCGGTTCATCCGCCTGCGAGAACAAGGCGTAATGACGCTATCTCGGCGCGGAAGAGCAATGGATTTGTCCGGCGGCGGCATTCTGATTGCGCACCGTGTTCTGCGCGTTTGCGCGTGCACGGCTCGCGAATTTGAGTTCTTGGCTGGAGGACGCAATGATTCGGGAACGAGCGCTGAAGGTGGTGTTGGTGATCGTAGGCCAGCTCTTCGTAGCCCTGGTTTACGCGATCGTCCAACTGCGGGAGGAAGAAACTCTGCAGATGCTGCTCAGCATTTACGTCACACTCGGAGTTTTCCTGCTGCTTGCGGTACGCAACCCCTCGGCGAATCGCAGCCTGATCGCCTTCACGGCGTGGTCGAGTTTCGCGCGTGCCTCCGGCACGGCCGTGCAGTTATTGCATAATGTGGGCGAACGTGTACATCTGCTGGCCGGCACGCTTGCGTTTGCTGTCATCGGGTAACACTGATCGCGCTCGCGCCCGCCTAGCAATGCACGACGCCGATCGCCGGCGCGCCGCTGGGGCAGCCGCTTTGTGCCACGGGGAGGGGCAGGTCGCCGAGCGCTACTTCAGCGAAACCAATCTCTCCACCAGCTCGGAATAATCCTTCTTCTCGATCCCGTGCACCTGCTTGTTGTACTCGTCCACCTTCGACGAGTAATTCATCGAGCAGAATTTCGGGCCGCACATGGAGCAGAAGGCTGCCTCTTTGTAGAAGTCGTCGGGCAGGGTTTCGTCGTGCATGGAGCGGGCGGTTTCGGGGTCGAGTGAGAGCGCAAACTGCTTCTCCCAATCGAACTTGTAGCGGGCGTAGCTGAGAGCGTCGTCACGGTCGCGCGCGCCGGGGCGTCCGCGAGCGATGTCGGCGGCGTGCGCGGAAATCTTGTAGGCGATAATGCCGTCCTTCACGTCTTTTTCATTGGGCAACCCTAAATGTTCCTTGGGTGTGACGTAGCACAGCATGGCCGCGCCGTACCATCCGATCATCGCCGCGCCGATTGCCGACGTGATGTGGTCGTAACCGGGAGCGATGTCGGTGACCAGCGGCCCGAGCGTATAGAAAGGCGCTTCGTAGCAGAGTTCGACCTCTTTTTCGACCTGCTCCTTGATCTTGTCCATGGAAACGTGGCCAGGGCCTTCGATCATCACCTGCACGTCGTGCTGCCAGGCGATCTTCGTCAGCTCGCCCAGAGTTTTCAGTTCGGCGAACTGGGCTTCGTCGCTGGCGTCGGCAACGCAGCCGGGACGCAGGCCGTCGCCCAGCGAAAAGCTGACATCATATTTCTTCAAAATCTTGCAGATGTCCGCGAAGCGTTCGTAGAGGAAATTCTGCTTGTGGTTGTATGCCATCCACTGCGCCAGGATCGCGCCGCCGCGGCTCACGATGCCGGTAATGCGCTTCGAGATCAGCGGCAAGTACTGGATCAGCACGCCGGCGTGAATCGTCATGTAATCCACGCCCTGTGCGGCCTGTTCTTCGATCACTTCCAGCATCACTTCCGCGTTCAAATCCTCCACGCGCTTCACGCGCGCAATCGCTTCGTAGATCGGAACCGTGCCGATGGGAACCGGCGAATGGCGCAGAATCGCTTCGCGAATTTCGTGAATGTTGCCGCCGGTGGAAAGATCCATCACGGTGTCGGCGCCGTAATGGACGGCGGTGTGCAGCTTTTTCAGCTCCTCGTTGATTTCCGAAGTGACGGCCGAGTTGCCGATGTTAGCGTTAATCTTGCAAAGCGACGCCACGCCGATCGCCATCGGTTCCAGTTCCGGATGGTGGATGTTGGCGGGAATAATCATGCGGCCGCGGGCGACTTCGTCGCGCACCAGTTCGGGCGCGAGCTTTTCGCGGTGGGCAACGTAGCCCATCTCTTCGGTGACGACACCCTGACGCGCATAGTGCATCTGCGAAAAGTTGCCATCGGTGTTCTCTTGCTTACGCCGGGCCAGCCACTCTGCCCGCGGCTGGGGGACGCTGTAGCCGTTATTGCCGTTGCCGGAATTGCCATTCGTGGGGGTCATGTCGGAACCAGCTTTCATGGAGTCGGTAGGGGCGATTATACGCGGATGGGCGGTGGGTGTGGTGGGTCGGGCACCCAAGCGGGTCTCCCCCCAACTTCCGTCGCGCGGGCCGCGCGGCTGCCATCCTTGCCTGTAGCGTGAGTCGCGCTTAAACTGAACCGTTCCTCGAAGAAGGAGAGCCTTTTTATGCGATGGTTCCGTCTCTTGCCGGTCTTGTTGCTTTTCATGACTGCCGTCAGCTTCGCCCAGACATCTTCCTCCACGAACCCCTCCTCGATTAAACCCGCCCCTGGATTCAGTCTGGACACTATCGACAAGAGCATCGATCCCTGCGTGGATTTCTACCAGTACGCTTGCGGCAACTGGATCAAGAACTCCGAGATTCCTCCCGACGAGTCGCGGTGGGTCAGCTTTGTGGAACTTCACGAGCGCAATCTCGATGTCGAGCACGATATTTTGGAGAAGGCTGCCGCCGGAGGCGCGAGCCGTAATGCTGTCGACCAAAGAATCGGCGATCTCTATGGTTCGTGCATGGACGAGAAGGCCGTGGATGCAAAAGGCATCGCCGTGCTCCAGCCCGAGCTCGACCGCATTGCGGCAGTGCAAGACAAGAGCGCGCTGATCGATGAAATCGCCCGCCTGCGGCTGGTCGGCGGCACCTCGCTCTTCCATTTCTACGCAAGGTCCGATCTGCACAACGCCGACCAGGTTATCGCCTATATCGATCAGGGTGGCCTGTCTTTGCCTGACCGCGACTACTACCTCAAGGATGACAACCCGAAGATGAAAGCGATGCGGCAGCACCTGGTGGAATATGTCACGCAGTCGTTTACGCTGGCTGGCCAGAAGGCGCAACAGGCAGCCGATTCCGCGCAAACCGTGCTGCGTATCGAAACCGCTTTGGCCAAGGCGTCGATGGACCGCACCGCCCGCCGCGACCCGAAGAACCAGGACCACAAGATGAGCCGCGACGACGCCGTCGCCCTCGGACCCAATTTCTATCTGAATCGCTACTTGACGGCAGTGGGTGCGCCTACGTTTTCCCAACTTAACGTGACGAACCCCGATTTTTTCAAGCAGGTGAATGGCGTTCTGGAATCCGAATCTCTGGACTCGCTCAAGACATACGTGAGTTGGCACGCGCTGAACGCCGCGGCTCCGTGGCTTTCCCAGCCTTTCGTCGAAGCCAACTTCACGTTTCAGCAGAACCTAACCGGCCAGAAGGAAATTCAGGCGCGCTGGAAACGGTGCACGAACCTTGCCGATCGCGAACTAGGCGAAGCGCTGGGGCAGAGATACGTGGATGTAACCTTCGGCCCGGAAGGTAAGCAACGCATGCTCAAGATGGTGGACGCTCTCGAGAAGTCTCTCGCGGAAGACATCCACGATCTTTCATGGATGAGCGACGAAACCAAGAAGCAGGCCAAAGTGAAGCTCGATGCCATTCGCAACATGATCGGCTATCCCGACGTGTTCCGCGATTACAGTTCCGTGGTGATCAAGCCTGACGATCTGCTGGGAAACGTGGCCCGCGCGAATGCCTTCGAATCGAAACGCGAGATCGCCAAGATTGACCGGCCGCTCGACCGCAAGGAGTGGGTCATGACTCCGCCAACGGTGAATGCCTATTACGACCCTTCGTTCAACGAAATCGTTTTTCCGGCCGGGATTCTGCAGCCACCGTTCTTTGACAAGACCATGGACGACGCTGTTAACTTTGGTGGCATCGGCCTGGTCATTGGTCACGAACTGACCCATGGTTTCGATGACGAGGGTCGCAAGTTCGATCCGCAAGGCAACCTGCACGACTGGTGGACGGAAGAGGACGGCAAAGAATTCGAGAAGCGTGTCAGTTGCGTGGCCAACGAATACTCAAACTTCGTCGCCGTCGACGACCTCAAGCTGAACGGTCGCCTCACGCTAGGTGAGAACACTGCCGATAATGGTGGCGCGCGCGTCTCTCTGATGGCGCTCGAACACATGATCGCCGATGACAAGACTGGAAAAGAAGGTCAGAAAATCGACGGCTATACGCCCGAGCAACGCTTCTTCCTGGGATTCGCGCGCGTGTGGTGTGAGAAGCGGCGCCCCGAAATCGCGCGCACCAGCGTGCTGACCGATCCTCATTCACCAGGCAAGTACCGCGTGGATGGTGTGGTGCAAAACATGCCGGAATTCCAGAAGGCTTGGGGCTGCAAAGCCGGGCAGCCTATGGTGGCCGAGAATGCCTGCCACGTTTGGTGAGGCGCTTCTGGAGCAACCGACAAGGGACGGGATGAAGGTCCGGTCCTCCAAACCTTCGATCGACGTATTCTCTGCCGGAATGGCGCGGCGTGCGCGTCGGTCACCGCGGCTGATCCCAGCCCCGCAGACGCGGCCACCAGCGACCTACATGGTGGAGATACTCTTCATACTCCGTCCCGAACTTTGCACCGAGCGTCGGTTCTTCGTAAAAGACGACAAACAGGTGCACGCCGAAGGCAACCGCCGCGACGACAGCGATCGCTGCCCAATTAGCACGCCCGAAAATTATCCACAGCCCAATCCACCCCGTTGCGAAGCCTACATACATGGGGTTACGCACATGGCGGTAGAAACCCACCACTACTAATCGCTGCGGCGGGGCGAGGGGTGCCGGGGTGCCGCGTCCCGTCCAGCCGAAGTCCCAGACGCAGCGCATGGCAACCGCGAACCCCAGCACGGACGGAACCGCCGCCAGCCATCGCCAGCGTGCCGCCCCTGCCATTTCCAAGCTGAAACCAAGCCATCGCGGCAGCAGCCAGAACCATAGGGCGAAAAACGACCCGCCTACGGCTAGTGAAAAGACCGCCGGCAGCCAGCGATTGCCGTGCCCGTCTGTGTTAGCCCGCGTAAAGTGTGCATCCGTCATAAGTCACCTCCACGCCTGCGGTATTGCCGGGGAGCTGCCCCATGTGTTGATTCTTACAGGCCGCCAGTGTTTGGTCGAAGCCTATCCCCCGCTCGCGCCAACGATTTGCCGATTTACAATTCCGACGTGACTAGAACGACGTGCGCTTCCGTCGAACGGCACATGTCGATCACGTGCACAACCTGTGCAAATGGCAATCGGCCGTTTGCCTTCACTAGAACCACTTTCTCAGTTCGGTTCTGGAGGAGCTTGCTGAGTGTGCTTTCGAGAGCAGCCCAGGGTATCTGCTCATGGTTGATCTTCAGCGTCGGCCATCGCGCGTCCGAGTTGAGCACCTCGACGACGGTCGACTCCGAGCCAGAGGGCGATGGCGGACCAACCAGCACTTCCAGACCTTTCGGGGCTACTACGGTCCCCGGTCCCGGAGACTCTGGTTGGGTTGTCAGCAGGATCGGCGCTTCCACACCGGCTGTACGCGCTGCGCCTAGAACCGTCACCACGTCGGCATAAGGAGCCCGAGCGTCGGCCTTAATGTAAACCTTCTGCTCCCGGCCGGAGAGACGACTCTTGATCTGTTCCGCCAGGGCTGCGGGAGTGCTCGGATTGATTCCAAGGTACACGCTACCGTTGCTGGTTATAGTCACGATCAACGAGTCTTCGTGATCCGCATCGGGCGATGCCAAGGCGTTGCTGGCGGTTGCTAACTCTACACGGATCCCCTTTTGCATTGCTTGCGCCGTGCACAGGGGGGCAGCGAACATTCCAGTCATGAGTGCCACGAAGGTGGCGCCCCACACTCGGCGTGGGTTCCCGCAAAACTCATTCCAAGATAAGTCATTTTCTTCTCCTTGCATGATCGTACTTTTCGTGTTGACTCTCAATCACTCGCGTTTTTCACTGGGCCTTCGCTCCGCCCAGTGATGCGGTCGCAAGCGTTCCGCCCAGGCCCATCGTTTCTACCGCGGATGAGGGCACAATTACCATCGAGCCTTTTTCTTTAATCGCTTCGTAAAGCATGTTCATGGCGCGCAGGTGCAAGGCCACAGGATTTTCCGCGTAGGCCGCGGCGGCCTGCACAAAGCTGTTGGAGATTTCGGTTTCCGCCTGGCCCAGAATGATTCGCGCCTGCCGCTCGCGCTCGGCTTGAGCTTGGCGGGACATGGCGTCTTCCAACCCTTGCGGAATTCTTACGTCGCGGATCTCGACCGATTGCACGGTAATGCCCCAGGGATTGGTTTTCTCGTCGAGAATGCGTTGCAACTCACGGCCGAGCGTCTCGCGCTCGGTGATCATCTGCGCCAGTTCGTGACGGCCAATCGATTCGCGCAGCGCCGTCTGGGCGCTCATGTTGATGGCCTCGATGAAGTTCTCCACCTCCAGAATGGACTTCTCCGCATTCCAGACCAGCCAGAACACGATGGCATCCACGTTGACCGGAACGGTGTCGCGGGTCAGCGTCGATTTCCGCCGAGACGTTGGCCACGCGCACGCGCTGGTCGACATAGGGGCTCAGAGTCTCGACGATCGGCACAATGTGGAAGAGTCCCGGCCCGCGCAAACCGACATAACGCCCCAGTCGGAGCACAGCCACCTTCTCCCACTGCCGCACCACTTTGATGGCGAATAGGAGGTAGATGCCTAGAGCGGCACCCGCGATGATTCCCGCCGGATAACGAGTGGCGGCGGTGATGATTGCACCGGCCAACAGACAAATGACAAACAGTGATCTTCCGATGCCGCTGATCTGACCGATTTCGATTTTCGTCATGGCTTCTATCTCCTTTGCTTCGACTGAGGCGCCAACTCGCGCAGACGCTCAAGCAGTTCTTCCACAGAAAACCCTGCCGCCCCGGCACGGGCGGCAAATTCGTTGGCTAACTGCGCAAGTTGCCGTTCCCGCTCCCCGCTGTTCTTGACGATCTTTTTGTTGCTGATGAATGTCCCGGTTCCCTGGTGGGTTTCGATCATGCCGCCGAGTTCGAGCTCGCGGTATGCCCGCAGGACCGTATTCGGATTGATGGCCAGATCGACCGCCAGCTGCCGCACGGTGGGAAGTTGATCGCCAGCGGCCAGCGTTCCCGCCGCAAGACCGGTCCGGACTTGGTCGATGATCTGGCGGTAAACGGGAACTCCGCTGCGCAGATCCAAGGTGAGCTGGAAACCCTGAGCGTTGGGGGGAGTGCGTCCCATGTGTGTCAGTGTACTATATATATAGTACACTAAGTCAAGAAAAAAGTTAGAAATATTTCATTTCTTTTTCGAAAAGAAGCTCGCCTTCAAACCCGAGCGATCAGAACAAAGAGAAAGAGAAAGAGAAAAGGCCCGGCACTTTATGCCGGACCTTTTTTCTCCTGAGCCTCGAATCGATCGCGAGATCGTCGAAGTTGCGAAACCCTGCCGGTACCTTAGTAGTTGGCCGCCTGAACGATCAGGTGATCGACGATGCGGTGCGCTTCGTCGATGTGATGGAGGGCGCGATCCCGCAGACCGCGCACGGACGGGTCATCTTCCTCGCGAGCGATATCATTGTGAGCTTTATCCAGCAGTTCAAGCGCACGATGATAGCGGCCGGCGCGTTCCATATGAGCATCGACCGGAGGATGGTCGTTCAAGTTCTTGCCATCGTCAATCGAGGCCTGCTTAATCTCGCCAATGGCTTTGTCGATCTCGTCCATGGCGTGCTCTTCTTCTTTGTCCATGTGATGGGTCGGAGCCAGGTTCTCCAGGTGGGCGCGCGCATGCCGCAGGTCGGTAAGTGCGTGCAGGTACGCCGGATGCCTTCCTGGTTCGTCGGCAAAACTCAGGGCGGCGCAGACAGCAACAACAAACACGAGTAGGGTGCAATGTCGTGCAATTTTCATGGTTTTCTCGAAGCCTTTCTCCAGAATGATATTCGTCAGTAATTAACCCGGAACTGCGGTCTTAGACTCGCTGAATTCTACGCGACGGCGCAAGGCCGATGGAAGTTACTTCGGTACAAGGAGATACAGGACAATGGGACGTCGAATCGCGCGCCCTCGCTTCAGTGCTTGGCTGGCTGGAAGCCCTTGCGGCGTTGTTCGCTATAGCGGCGCAGGGCGTCGAGGATGATGGGATACGCCTCGCTAGCCGGGCGAATCTCGTCCACCTCGACGGCCTTGCCTTCGAGCTGTTTGTAATCCTGAAAGAAGCGCCGCAGCATGAGCATACGGTGCGCCGGCATCTCCGCGGCCTCGTGGTAGGAGTTGAACTCAGGATCTTCGGTGGCGATGGCTATGACCTTATGATCCGGCTTGCCAGCGTCGATCATGGTCATCAGCCCAATGGCGCGGGCGTGAATGATGGTAAGCGGCACCACCGCTTCCTGGCAGAGCACAAGGACGTCGAGCGGATCGTCGTCTTCTGCCAGCGTCTGTGGGATGAAGCCGTAGTTCGCGGGATAATAAACGGCGGAATAGAGAACGCGATCGAGCTTGATCAAGCCGCTGGCTTTGTCGAGTTCATACTTCACGCTCGATCCGAAGGGAATCTCGATCACGCAATCGAATTCCTGCGGCAGCTTGTCGCCGGGAGTTACGTCGTGCCAGGGATGAATCATGGAATTGTCGCAACTTTTGTCATTCTAGCGGATGAACATAGCAGGTCCCTCGAAAATCTTGATTCTGGGCCTGCGGTCGCGTAGAGTCATGAAGGAAGGGCATTTGGGTGGTTTTATGTCCAGCCAGGGTAAGACTTATCTCAAATTCGGCGCGGCCACGGTCGTGATTCTTTTCCTGCTCGGCTATCTTGCTTATACCGGCGTCGAGGACAGCAAGAGCTATTACGTCACGATCAGCGAGCTGCACAAGATGGGAAACGGAGCTTACTCCAAGCGCCTGCGGGTCGCGGGGAATGTGCAACCGGGCTCGATCAAGCGCACCGGAACGCACGTTCAATTTGTGTTGATGGAAAAGGATCAGTTGCTCTCGGTGGACTACACCGGAACCGAAGCTCCTCCCGATACTTTCAAGGACGACTCTCAAGCCCTCGCCGATGGCAGCTTCGGTCGCGATGGCGTCTTTCACGCCAAGGCCCTACAGGCTAAATGCGCATCGAAGTATGCGCCACAACAGCCGGGCACGCCCACCAACGGCTCGCCCTCCAGTGCACCGCCAAGAACCATGACCGAGGTGCAGAGGCCGTCACTCCCATCGAACTGAATCTTCGATGTTGCGGCGCCCATCAAGCCGGTCGGCTCCGGTGACGGTCCCATGGACCGATGGTAGTGGCCCAGTTGCGCCATGGCATTCTCGCCGACACCGGCACGACCAGCAACCCAACCCAGCCCTGACACCTCGTCGGTGAATTTTCAGTCACCCGTTCCAACGCCTCGAGCCCCGTCGTTGTAGGGGCCCCGTTCGCCATAAGCGCTACGGCTAAGGCCGCGCACAAGTTCAGCCCAGTCTAGTTCAGCCCAGTTAAGATAAGGCCGAGCAAACATAAAACGTCCGCGTAAGCGACAGCGCCCGGAATCGGATTCCAGATTCCCGGCGTTGTGGTTGCAGCGATTGCGGAAGAAACACTTTCTACCTTTGCAAAAAAGCGCGAAAATCCATAGATTCTTTGCAATGCTCGCAACCAGACAAATTCGCGTGGTGCTCTACTCCTTGTGACAAATCCGCCTAGGGCGCCCGCAGGCGCCCCCCTCATTGTCGTCAAGGGTCTCATCAAGCAGTTCGGCCGGTTCGCCGCATTGCGTGGCGTGAGCGCGGAGTTTGACGCCGGCAAGTTCCACGTCATTCTCGGAGACAACGGAGCGGGGAAGACGACTCTGATGCGAGCGCTGGCGGGATTGGCTCATCCCACACGCGGCACGGTTTCCATCCTGGGCAAGACTCCGCACGAAGCCTGCCGCGATATCGGCTACATGGCCCACCCCTCCCTGCTCTATGACGAGATGAGCGGGTTGGAGAACTTGCGCTACTTCGCCCGCCTCTACGACATCTCGGGCAACGGCCGCTCGGAGCAGGTGATTCGCTCTGTCGGGCTTGATCCCGCGTTGTTGCGTCCCGTGGGAGCGTATTCGCAGGGCATGCGGCAGCGCCTGTCGCTGGCGCGGGCCATTCTGCACGATCCCAAGATACTGTTGCTCGATGAGCCGTTTGCCAGCGTGGATGTGCCTTCGGCGCGGGAAATGGTTGGCTTGCTGCGGGGCATGCGCGACGCGGGCAAGACTATCTTTGTGGTCACGCACCAGGCTCCGCTGGTCGAAGGCGTGGCCGACGAATTTGTGTGGATGCAAGCCGGGCAGATCGTTGACCGCAGCGATCGTCTCGTCCCGGAAATTACGCGATCGGAGCGGCCATGAAATCGTTCTGGTCGATCACGCTCGCCACGCTGGCCAAAGACATCCGCCTGGAGTGGCGCTCCAAAGATGCGCTCAACGCCATGCTCTTTTTCTCACTGCTGGTGGTCGTGATCTTCTCCTTTTCCTTCGACCCTTTGGCAGAAGAATCTCGCCACATCGCCGGCGGGTTGATTTGGGTGGCATTCTTGTTTGCGACCATCGTTGCTCTTCAACAGACGTGGGCCCGCGAGCTGCGCAACCAGGTGCTCGATGCCTACCGCGTGTCTCCGGCGCCGTCTACAGCGTTATTTCTGGCCAAGGCGCTCGGCAACTTCATTCTTGTCAGCCTGCTCGAAGCCCTGATGGCGCCTCTATTTGTGATCTTCTATAACTTGCGCGTACTCGGCCCGGCATGGCAGTTAATTCCCGTGGGTCTGCTCGGAACCTGGGCGCTGGTGGTGAATGGAACATTTTTCGCAGCCATGTCCATCCGCACGCGCAGCCGCGAACTCATGCTGCCGCTGCTCCTGTTCCCCATTTCTATTCCCGCCGTGGTGGGGATGGTCGCAGCCACGACCGGCATTCTGACCGGCGAGAATCCCGCGCACTTCTACATCGTATTGCTTCTCACCTACGATGTGGTGTTTACTACAGCGTGCATCGGCTTGTTTGACATGGTGTTGCAAGCGGAATGAAAAAAGCGTTTCCCATCCTGGCTGTTCTGACCGCGCTCTTGCTGGCGTACGCTTTCTACCAGGCGATGTTCGTCGCGCCCACCGATGCCTTGCAGGGCGACGTTTACCGCATCATTTATTACCACGTGCCTTCGGCGTGGACCGCCTTCCTGCTGTTCTTCATCAACTTCATCGCTTCGGTCCAATACCTGGCGAGCGTGAAACCCTCGACGCGGCGCGCCGCAAACTGGATGGTGGTTGCGATCGGGATGGTTGGCGCCATCGCGCCTTTTATCCCTCAGATGCGAGAGCAGCTACCCGCAGGGTTGTATCCCAGTTCGATCGCGACCACAGTTTTGGCGATTCCAGTTTTCTACTTCTTGATTGGAAAGTATTTCCCGGGGCAAGATCTTGACGTGCTCGCGGTGACCGCGGCGGAAGTAGGCGTAGTTTTTTGCACCATCGTTCTGATTACCGGACCCATCTGGGCGCGGCCGGTGTGGGGCATCTGGTGGGCGCCGGGAGACATCCGCCTCACCTCGACGCTCGTCTTATGGCTGATTTATGTGAGCTACCTGGTGCTTCGCCGTTTCTCCGACAGCGCGCAGACCCAGAAGCTGGCCGCCGTCCTGGCCGTCTTTGGCGCGCTCGACGTCCCGCTGGTTTATTTCTCCATTTGGTTTTTCCGCACGCAGCATCCTCAGCCCGTGATCGGCGGAGGCGGCTCAATCGACCCGCGAATGCTTCACGTGCTGCTGATCAACTGGATGG
>Ga0302324_100018025_pt1 | contig 13957 bp, 9 predicted proteins | sample Palsa_T0_1_FD_201949 | JGI IMG/M metagenome (GOLD analysis project Ga0302324, IMG submission 201949) | Peat permafrost microbial communities from Stordalen Mire near Abisko, Sweden - Palsa_T0_1 | ecosystem: Environmental > Terrestrial > Soil > Palsa > Peat permafrost | place: Sweden: Abisko... | reverse complement strand
CTGAACCTATTGCCCTGATGGAGTCGAGTTGCTCGCGAATAGAAACGCCAGCGAGTTGCGAACCCGCAGTCCGCAACTCGCTGGCTTAATAGTTTGCTGAAAAACTCAGGATCACATCGCGTTTTGAAAGGGTGACGGCTTCCAGCCGCACCGTAAGTCAAAATCAATGTCGGCTTCAGCCGCTGGGGGAACGCTGCCCAGAGCGAAGCGAGTGTCTCGGCAAACCGCTCAACTTTACCCCGCTTACATCGCTGCGATTCCGTTGACCCCGGCAGCCGCGGACAGACCGTCCACATCGCCGAGGCTGGTCAGAGTTCCGTCCTGGTTGATGCCAAAGACGCTGATAGTTCCCGTACCGGAGTCCAGCGTGTACAGGAATTTGCCGTCAGCACTCACGGCAACGTCGAGATTGACGCTGCCCGCAGGATTGGTTCCCACGACCGTCCCCGAGACCGGTGTGAGCGTCCAGTCGTCGCCAATGGCGAAGCCGGAGATGGTGGATGACGCCGAGTTCGAGGTGTAAACGAAGCGCCCATCCGGTGTGATGACATGCCAGCAGGCGGCCGCGCCCAAAGTGGGCACGCTGGCGCTGATCGTGGAAACAACTCCGTTTGCCGGAATCGAGTAGGAGGAGATGGCCGACGCGTTGGTTCCTCCCGCCGGTCCGGTTTCGACAACCAGAGCAGCTCCGCTGGGCGCAAACGCCTCGGCAAAGGCTCCGGGACCCGCACTCGCATTGACTTTGATCGGACCCAGAGTGCCATCGATCTGAACATGGAAGACATCGATGCTATTGGTCACCCTTTCGACGACCACCAGGAATTGACCGTCGGGGCTGAACGCAAGCGACCCCGGCCCGGAATTGCCCGTGCTCAAATAGGCCAGGGAATGAGGAATCGGTTTGAGTTCGCCGTCCGAGCCCAGCCGGAATCCGACCACGCTGCTCGCGCCTCCGCCATTTACGACATAAACCAGATTCCCGTGCTGCGCCACGGCGACAGGCTCGCTGCCGCCGCAGGGCACTTTTTCGAGCAGTTGTAATCCCGCTCCATTTACCCGGAATACGGAAATATCGCCGCTGCCGGCGTTCACCGCGAAAAGCAAGGGACGATCCTGACTAAGCGTGAGCGAACCCTGCGACGCCAAAGGATCGGTAACCCCGCCGCTGCCTCGCCCCTCCGTCCAATAGGTGCGACCTTGCTTCAAGAGGCCATCCGTACCGCGCTTATAGGCAATGATTTGATTGTGGTCGGCGGCGTTGGTCATGACAAACACCGCGCCGCCGGCGCTGCTCGAGGTTTGGGCGTAGCTACGGGCTGGCAATACCGAAATCATTGCCACCACAGCGGAAAGGAGAAGGTGCGAAGTCCTGAGGGAAGTCCGGAGGGAAGTCCTGGTCGTGGTCGTGATCATCGAAATGCTCCTTGATGTAGCGATTGTGCGAGCAACCAACCATGGGCGACGGCAGTCAGAGCGGTAGCAGTCCTCCGCCTGGTCGTGGGCTGCGCGCTGATCAGAGCATCCGCAAGAAAGAAAGTTTCAGGCCTGCCTGTAAGTCAAAGCACTTTAACCGCTGAGTTCGCCAAAACTCGCAAGCCCGCCAAGAAACGCAACGACCCACTATCCCGTGTTTCCGATCCAACATCTCATAGCGCGGATTTCTCATCCTATGGTTGGCGGGAGGGACAATGCTTCAAGGGACTAACGCCTCGTAAGCCCAAGATTTTCAAAGGGAAGGGGATACGGAATCCCACAGAAACCTCCACAAACCCGTAGGCCTTGTTCGAAAATCCATTTATACTCGCGGAAGTGATTCGGTCTATGGGACTTAGTCGTCCCCAAACGGAACTCGACATGGCAGCGAAGTTGCTGGACGAGGATAGGCGAAATAGTAGTCGGCACCTTGTCGCCGCTCAGCCTCCCCGACTCCCAACCGGTTCGGGGTCGGTGACGAAGCCAATGAATCGAGAAAGCCAAGCTCGTTTTGTCGCGGTCCTGCTCTTCGTTCTGACCGTGAGCGCGGTCATTTTCGCGGGCTTCAACTTCGAAAAAGAACGTGAGTACGCCGTACCCTACGACGGTGTGTGGTGGGTTGAGCACAGCGGTCGCCTGGTCGCGAACCGGGTTGATCCCGAGGGCTCGGGTGCGCGGGCTGGAATCAAGCCTAACGATCAGCTAGTTTCCGTCAATGGTCAGGAAATTCGAAGCACTCCCGGTCTGGAGCGGGCGCTCTACCAAACCGGTGCCTGGTCCAAGGCGACCTACTCGCTGATGCGCCAGTCCATTTCGGGCCAGGCGGTGAGTCTGGACTCCAGTGTCATCCTGGTTCCCGCCGATCGTTCGCTCAACACTTTCCTGCGGCTGATTGCGCTGATTTACTTGAGTATCGGCGTCTACGTCCTGCTGCGCCGCTGGACCGCGCCCGGTTCCACGCATTTTTATATTTTCTGCCTGGTCTCTTTCATCGCGTTCTCGTTCCACTATGTGGGCAATCTCAGCGATTTTGACTGGATCGTCTACTGGAGCAACATTGTGGCCTGGGTGTTGCAACCGGCGCTGTTTCTGCACTTCGTGTCGGTTTTTCCCGAGAAGCGGGAGTTTGTCCGCCGCCGTCCGTGGCTGCTGACGTTAGCTTATCTACCGGGAGCTGTGTTGTTATTGCGGCACATTCTGGCCTTGCGCCTGGCGCAGGCCACGGGCGTGCTGCGCTGGGACATGGATCGCCAGGAAATGGCCTACGGCGCGGTGCTTTTTATGGCCGCTGCCGCGATCCTGTGGTCGAGCTACCGCCTTGCCCGCACCACCATCCTGCGCCAGCAATTGAAGTGGGTCACGCGCGGCACCATTCTGGCGGTCGTACCTTACACGCTGTTTTATGTGGTGCCTTACCTCATGGGCTCCATGCCCGGCGCCTGGATGAAACTGTCGGCGCTTTCGCTGGCGCTGCTGCCGCTGACCTTCGGGTACGCCATCTTCCGCTACCGCTTGATGGACGTGGACCTGATCTCGAAACGGGTTGTGGTCTACAGCCTTGCGGTGACGACTGTAGTCGGCGTGTATTTTGCGATGGTAGCGGGCGTGGCCACCCTGGTGCAGATGCGCCAGCCTGGTACCGGACGCGTGGGTCTGATTTTGGCCGTCGTGGTCACCGCGCTGCTCTTCGACCCGGTTCGCAAGTGGATCCAGGATCGCATCGACCAGTTTTTCTATCGCACCCGCTATGACTACCGGCGCACGCTGATCGAATTTGGCCGCGAACTCAGCTCGGAAACCGATTTGAACGCACTGCTTTCGTCGCTGAGCGACCGCTTATCGCGGACTCTGGCGGTGGAGCACATTGCGATCTTCCTGCGTGCTGGCGAGGAATCTGACCAGTTCACGCTTGCCAAGTCGGTCGGCATGAATCCCAGTGGCCCGCTTGACCTGACCTTCCTGACTGCGCCGCGTCCGGAGCCGGCCGGGCATATGTTCTTCGAAAATACGCATCAGGTTCTGCGCGAGACGCCAAGCTCGCAAGAAGCTATCGCCAAACTCGATCTGAACTATTACATCCCCTGCCGCGCGCAGCAGAAAACCATCGCCGTACTTGGACTCGGAAAAACCGCCAACGGGGATTTCCTCTCCAGCGAGGACGTTGAACTGCTCGAAACGCTGGGCGGATATCTGGGAATCGCCATTCAGAATGGACGGCTCTACGCGTCGCTACAGCAGAAAGTCGCGGAGTACGAACGTCTGAAGGATTTCAACGAAAACATCGTCGAGTCCATCAACGTGGGCGTGATGGCGCTCGATATGGAAGACCGCATTGACAGCTGGAATGCACAGATGGAAGTCATGTACGCCATGCCGCGGTGGCAGACTCTCAACCAGCCTGTACCCAGCATCTTTCCGCAGGAATTCGTTGAAGAGTTTTACCGGGTTCGGCAAAATGCCGGTATCAACAACCTGTACAAGTTCCGCCTGAAGACGCCGGCAGGTGAGATCCGGACCGTCAACGTGGCCATCGCTCCGCTGGTGACGCGTAAGTTCCAGGTAATCGGCCGCCTGGTCATCATGGACGACATTACTGATCGCGTTGAGTTGGAAGGCCAGCTTTCGCAGGCGGACAAGCTTTCGTCGATCGGCCTGCTGGCGGCGGGCGTGGCGCACGAAGTGAACACGCCGCTGGCTGTGATTTCTTCCTACACGCAGATGCTGGCCAAGCAGCTGCAAGGCGATCCGCAGAAGTCCGGCTTGCTGGAAAAGATCACGCGGCAAACTTTCCGCGCCTCCGAGATCGTCAACAACTTGCTGAACTTCTCCCGCACCAGCGGGACGGAATTTGCCGACGTCGACGTCAACAAAGTGATCCTCGATACGCTGGCGCTGCTGCAGCATCAATTCAAGACGGCGAAGATTGAGGTGCAGTCGGATCTAACTCCGGCGATCTCGTCGATTCAGGGCAATCCAGGGCGACTGCAGCAGGTCTTCCTGAACCTGTTCCTGAACGCCAAAGACGCCATGCCCGGCGGCGGTCGGCTGAGCGTCGCTACTAGCAACGGGGATCTGGTCAGCGTACGCGTCTCCGACACCGGATCCGGCATCGCGCCGGAAAACGTACATCGCATCTACGATCCCTTTTTCACTACCAAAAATGCACCCAAGGAGGGTCAGAGCCGCGGAACCGGCCTGGGCCTCTCTGTGACCTACGGGATCATCCAGGAACATGCGGGCAAGATACGCGTCGAAAGCCAACCCGGTGCGGGGACGACTTTCGCGCTCGATTTTCCTCTGAGTACGACCAGGAAGGCTCTGCATGTTTGAGGCAAATCATGTTTGAGGCAAATCATGTCTGAAGCGGCAGTTATTTCGCGAAGCACGGTGCACGGCAATCCGTCGCCGGCGGGCTCGGTGCTCATCATCGACGATGAGGCTGAGATTCGCGAATCGTTGCAGACCTTGCTGGAGATGGAAGGCTTCGAAGTCGAGACGGCGGTCACCGGCGAGGACGGTCTGTCGCAGATTGGCGATCGTCCCTTTGACCTGATCCTGCTCGACCTCGCGCTTCCCGGCCGCGATGGCATGGACATTCTGGCGGAGATCCGCTCCACGGACTCGCGCCTGCCTGTGATCATGATTACCGCCTACGGCACGGTGGAGAACGCAGTGCGGGCCATGCAGTCAGGCGCCAATAACTTCGTTCAAAAACCCTGGGACAACGAAAAGCTTCTCGCCGATGTGCGCGCCGCCGTGGGCTTGCGCCGCGTGGTGGAAGAGAACGTTCAGCTCAAGCGTGCCCTGAAGCAGCGTTATAACTTCGAAAACATCGTGGGCAAGAGCGAGCCCATGCTGAAGATCTTCGATCTGGTGGCGCAGGTTGCCAACAGCCGTTCGACCGTACTTCTACAAGGTGAGAGCGGTACGGGAAAGGAAGTCATCGCCAAAGCGGTTCACTTGAACTCGCCGCGCCGAGACAAACCATTCGTTCCCGTCAATACCGGCTCCATGCCTACGGACCTGCTTGAGTCCACGCTCTTCGGCCATGTCAAGGGAGCGTTCACCAGCGCCATCGCGTCGAAGAAGGGATTGTTCGAAGTCGCCGACAAGGGCACGCTCTTCCTCGATGAAATCGCGACTATGGGCCTGGAGACGCAGGCCAAGATTCTCCGCGTCTTGCAGGACCGGCGCTTCATGCATCTCGGCGGAATCCAGGAAGTGCAGGTGGACGTACGCATCATCGCCGCCACTAACATCGATTTGCGCCAGATGGTGCGCGAAGGCCGCTTCCGCGAAGATCTTTTTTACCGACTTAACGTCATCACCATCGAACTGCCGCCGCTGCGCCAGCGCAAGGAAGATATCCCGCTGCTGGTTGAATTCTTTCTGAAGAAGTATGCCGAGGAAAATGGGCGCGCGACACCGCACATCACCCCCGAGGCGCTGCGTCCGCTGATGGGCTACTCCTGGCCGGGCAATGTGCGCGAACTGGAAAATGTGATCGAACGCGCCGTCGTGCTGTCGTCGGGCATGGAAATCAGCATGGACCTGCTGCCCGACTCCATGATGGGACGGGGCTCGTCACTCACGCTGCACGATCCGCCATCCGATGCGTCGTTATTCGAAATTGTGGAAGATCTGGAGCGCCGCGTCATCGCCGACATGCTGGAACGCTGCAACTGGAACCAGACCGAAGCTGCCGAGAGATTCCACGTGCCGCTCTCGACTCTGAACCAGAAAATCCGCCGGCTGAATATTGAGATCAAGAAAAAGGGGCGGGGATAGGAAGCAGCGCCGACCCACTTCGGGGATGACACCTCTCTACCACGAACACCTTAGCCGCGGATGAGCCCCGCACTCCGAAAGTAGTACGCATAAACACCCACATCTGGTGATGTACTGGCCCTCGTTATCGCATAGTATTGGTGGGTAAACGGCTACGGGCTGCCACGCGCCACAGACGCTCAAGATCTGGACGCTTGCGGATTCCATCTCTCTCCCATTTCTTCCATTTCTTCCATTGAGTCGCCCGCAGTTTGAGGCGGCGATTTTCACTTTCACTTTCACGTTGACGTTTTCTTAAGGAGAACTCTATGCAGGGAATCAAGAACATCGTTCTGGTACACGGTGCCTGGGCCGACGGCTCAAGCTGGTCGAAGGTGCTTCCGTTACTGCAGGCCAAGGGACTTCACGCGGTCGCGGTTCAAAATCCTCTAAACTCGATCGCCGATGACGTAGCCTCGACCAATCGCCTGATCAACGCGCAGGATGGTCCGGTGTTACTGGTGGGTCATTCCTATGGTGGAGCGGTCATCACCGAGGCGGGGAATAATCCCAAAGTGATGGGCATGGTTTACGTAGCAGCTTTCGCTCCCGAGGAAGGCGAGACTCTGGGTGGGATGGCGTCGCAATATCCGACCCCTCCAGCCTACAGCGAGTTTCGCCAGGTCGAGGACGGCTATCTGATGCTGACAGAAAAGGGTGTAAGAGAGAGCTTCGCCCAGGACCTGTCGCCGGCGGAGCAGAGCCTGGCATTTGCAGTGCAGGGCGCGACCCACAGCTCACTCCTGGGTACGCCGATCAAGAAGGCGGCCTGGCACTCGAAACCCAGCTGGTTCGTCATCGCCGCCAACGATCGCACGATTGCCCCGGAGCAGGAGATCGGCACGGCAAAGAGAATGGGCGCGAAGACGCTGACCGTAGCCAGTAGTCATCTGGCTATGCTATCGAAACCGGCGGAGGTCGCCGCGTTCGTGATGGAAGCCGCCGCTTCCCTCAACGCGAGCGTGGCAGCTTAAGCACAGGAACCACGGAAGACGGTTAAGGACACAGGGAAGTCTCGCGCTTCTCTGTGTCCTCCACGTCTTCTGTGGTGAAGCTGATCCCCGTCACCCTTCTCTGTTATAGTTCGGTCAAGCCAGTTCCACGTGCGCGCGGTTCTGGCCTTCCGAATCGCATGGACTTTACCTCGCCAACGGAGTTCGCCAAGCAGAAAATCCTGGCGGTTCAGGACTACACCTTGCTGGCGGCGCAAGCCGTCGCCAATTTATTTCGCAAGCCGCTGTATTTCGGGGACATGGTGCAGCAGGCCGACCTGATCGGCGTAGGCTCACTTCCCATCGTAGTGCTGACGGGATTCTTCACCGGCGGTGTCCTGGCGCTGCAGACGGCGAATACGCTGCAGCGCTTCGGCTCGATCACATTGATCGGCCAACTCGTCTCTACGTCCATGGTGCGCGAACTGGGCCCCGTACTCACCGGCCTGATGGTCGCCGGACGAAATTCGTCCGGCATGGCCAGCGAACTCGGCTCCATGGTAGTGACCGAGCAGATTGACGCCATGCGCGCCCTGGGCACGGATCCCATCAAGAAGCTGGTTACGCCGCGAGTGACGGCGACGGTGTTCATGTTGTTTTTTCTCAGCATTATTTCCGACCTGGTCGGACTGGCTGGCGGACTGATGGTGGCCAAATTATTCCTTAGCCTCGACGCGCGCCAGTATTGGAGCAATGCCTGGCAGGTGCTGGTGCTGCAAGACGTTTTCATGGGATTGCTCAAGCCCACTCTTTTCGGCTTCATCATCGCGACCGTGGGCTGCTACTACGGCATGACCGCCCGTGGAGGTACGCAGGGCGTGGGCCGCGCTACAACACAAGCCGTGGTCGCTGCCTCCGTGCTAATACTGGTGACCGACTTCTTCGTGACCAAGCTCTTGATTTCGATTCTGTCGTATAAGTAATCTAGATGCAGTTCTCAGTTGTCAGTTGTCAGTTCTCAGTCGGTTACTCAAGGTCTGAGGTGACCGAATGGTTTTAACTGAGAACCGAGAACTGAGAACTCGCCCTCGCATTTCATGTCGACTCCAACTCAGCCCGTCGACCTCGCTGCCTGCGTTCCGCAGCTCGCCAATGCGGTCATCGCGTTTGAAGACGTGCACATCTCGTTTGAAGACAATGCGGTGCTGCGCGGGGTTTCGTTTCGACTTCCGCTGGGTGAAACCAAGGCTCTGTTCGGCGTGGCCGGGTCGGGAAAGAGTACGATCCTGAAGCTTGCGCTCGGCCTGATGCGCCCGGATTCCGGACGCATTACCGTGCTGGGCAATGAAGTCACGCATATGCCGGAAGAGGAACTTTTCCCCATGCGTGGCCGCCTGGGCATGGTTTTTCAAGAGAGCGCTCTCTTCGACTCGCTCACGGTTCGCGAAAATGTTGCGTACCGGCTCACTGAAGAGCACGGAATTTATAGCGAGGATATCGACCGCCGGGTGCGCGAGGCCCTGCGCTTCGTCGAACTCGAACACACTCTGGATTTATTTCCGTCAGAACTCTCTGGAGGCATGCGCCGCCGCGTGGCCATCGCCCGCGCCATCATCACCCAGCCCGAGCTGCTGCTCTATGATTCGCCGACCGGCGGCCTCGATCCGGTCACCTCGAATACGATCGTCGAGCTGATCATGAAACAGCGCGATGTTTATAAGACCAGTTCCCTGCTGGTCACGCATCGCCTGCAAGACGCCTTCACCATGGCCACACATCAGTTCGATCCTAAAACCAATCAGATGCGGCATCTTCCCCGCGGACAATATTGCGACGTCCCCATGAGTTTCCTGATCCTGCGCGACGGCAAAGTAATTTTCGATGGCGACGTCCGGCAGTTGACCCACACTAAAGACGAGTACATCCGGGAATATATTTCCTGAGAATTGGGCCACGGATTTTCAGGGATCAAAACCCTGCATCCCTCGCGTTATCCGTGCTGATCAGTGTGAAATCCGCGGCCATGCCACCGCTTTTCAGCGCAGAGTTTTGTCGAGAAGCGCCGCAATGGTGTTCTCGTCCACTTCGCCGGAAGAGTTGTAAACTGCCGACCCGGAGGCGTCGAGTACCACTACATGCGGAATAAATCCGCGATAATATTTTTTCTGCAGTTGCTGCTGAGCCGGAGACACTGGATGGTCAAGGTCTACCGCTACGAACTGCACTCGTCCCTTGTACTTTTCATAAAGGCTCACAGTGCGTCGAGCCTGCCGCTTGGAGTTGTAGCAGCCTTCTCCGTACAGGATGACGTAGGTTGGCTTGCCCGCGACCACGCCAGCCTCCATGTTGTCGCCCGTGATCAGCGGCCCGTCCTGGCTGTCGCTGGTGTAGTCAAGTTTAGGATTGAGCTTCAGGTTATCCGCGGCAAATCCACCGGAGACCGTTGCCAGCATCGCTACCATCAAAACAAAAGCAGATTTCATGACTTACTCCCCCTCCAACCTTCGGATTTCGATGTTCCGACTGCGAACGGAATGCCATCAACGAGAATAAGACGTGCCAACAGGCCATAAGTTTCACGGAGAGCGGACCTCGTCAGATAGCGGCGTCGGCCGTTAATTTTCCTTCACTCGCCACACGTTTGTCATTCAATGACTTCAGATGCACATTGATTGCGCTTATAAGGGCCGCCTTCACAGTCAGAGAAGGCTAAGATCTGACGACGCATTCCGGAGTCTCCGTTATGTCTTTTCCCGCTCGCAGGTTCGCGCTGGCGATCTCGGCGGCTGCCGCTGTTCTGATCAGCGCCGCGACGACCCATGCCACGGCCCTGGCGTCCGCTGCCTCTGCCGACGAGGGGCTCAAGTGCCATGTGATTCCGCTGCACGATCCGTCTCCTGCGGAAAAGGCTTATCTCTCCGGCAACGCCAGCCAGGCGGAGATGCTTTATCGCGAGGCGCTCGCCAAATCGCCGCACGACGCGGCACTCATCGCGGCGCTGGTGCGTACGCTGCTTCGCGAACAGAAAGTCACTGACGCCGACTCGACCATCACAGCCGAACTCCCATCCGCACCCAACTCGGCGCCACTGCTCACTGCCTTCGCCGAGGTGGAATATCGGGAGGGCAAGCTCGGCGAAGCGGCCACCACGGCTGATCAGGCCTATCATATCGACCCTTGTAACCCGCGTCTCTACCTGGTCCGCGCACGAATCTACCGCTTGAATTCCATGTACGCCTCCGAGCGCCGAGCCATCGCCACGGCCCACGCCCTTGACCCCTCGGACATCGATATCCGGATGATTTGGCTGGGACGCTTCCGATGGCGCAGCGCATCGACCGACAAAGAGAATTTCTGGCTTCGGCTAACGCCCTCGACCCTGAAGAGCGAACGCGCTTTGAGAAAGGTCTGAGCAGACTGGAGGAGTGGGCGGCCCATCCGCCCGACAAGACCTGTCACGTCGCCTCGGCTACCACTTCCACGGAGCTTCCACTGGTTCCGCTGATGACGGATGGCAGCGGGCGGCACATTCGAGGCTGGGGACTTCACGTACTTCTCAACGGAAGCGAAGCTGGTCTCGAGGTTGATACCGGCGCTTCGGGGCTGGTCATCGGCTACTCCATCGCGCAACGGGCCGGGCTCAAGCCTGATTCCCGAATCCAGATCGGAGGGGTGGGAGACAAAGGACCGCAGGGCGGATTCGTGGCTCAAGTCGACTCCATCCGCGTGGGGTCGCTGGAGTTTCACGACTGCACGGTGCAGGTGAGCGATCGCGAGGACATTGTCGGCGTGGACGGCCTCGTCGGCACCGACGTGTTCAGCAACTTCCTGGTCACCCTCGACTATCCCATGCGGAAATTTCTGCTCTCGCAACTTCCGCCACGACCATCCGACGCCAGCGGGCCGGCCGAGACTCTCAACACCCAGGGCGGCGAACAGGGGGCCAGTGCTGCGCCCGCGGCATCTACAGGCACGCCTTCCCCCGGCGCGGCACTTGCCGGCGTTGCCTCCGGCGGCCCCCAGGACCGCTACGTCAGCCCCACCATGAAGGACTACACGCCCGTATTCCGCTCCGGGCATCTTCTAATCATACCCACGGTTCTCAACGGCACGACCCAGCGTCTCTTCATGGTAGACAGCGGCGCCTTTACATCGAGTATTTCGCCTGAGGCCGCCCGAGCCGTCACCAAGGTGCGGGGGGGTTCACCGGTGGGTGTCCAGGGAATCAGTGGCGAGGTCAAGAAGCTCTCGACCAGCGACAAAATTGTTTTGACTTTCGCAGGGATCGAGCAACGAAACAACGATCTGATCTCGTTTGACACGGCTGGCATCAGCCGGTCGGCAGGCGTGGAGGTGTCCGGCATTCTTGGTCATACCGTCCTCCGAGAACTCACGATCTCCATCGACTACCGGGATGGATTGATGAAGTTCGACTACGATCCGCACCATGGCAATCACAATTTCTGAAGACGCTAACTGGGCGCAAAGAAAACAGCCAGAGAGATCGGGTGGAACAGGAGTCCCCTGTTTCGTGGCGATTCGAGTCTCGGATTACCAGCGGTGTGGCCTGCTATCCGTGGTTTTGGGACCAGAGTAGGCTCAAATACTGGCGGAGAGAGAGGGATTCGAACCCCCGATACCCGTTAAGGTATACACGCTTTCGAGGCGCGCGCCTTCAGCCACTCGGCCATCTCTCCGCGCTCACTCGTTTCGTTTTTATTTTATCAGGAAGGCTCTTGGCTTCGATCTCCGCGCATCATTGAACTGGGCTCGGCAGAACTTCCTCACTTCAGCCCGGGATCCGGTTTGTGACTTGGTTCACCCGAAGCCATTGACGTAGAATCGCCTGCATGCGGATCAGGGCCGCGTCGAAAGCGCGTATACCCTAACGGGTATTGTGGGTTCAACCCATCGTCGCCGCAATATTTTTAGGCCTAGCGTAATCCACAACCGAGCACAGTGCCCAGATCGAAATCGGCTCCCGATCCCGTAGACCACCCTTCAGGCTCCAATCCCATGCGTTCGCCGCTTGTGATCGCGCTGATACTTTTTCTGGGCACCATCGTTCTCTACCTCCCTACTCTGGATAGCGCATTCGTCAACTATGACGACCCGGCCTACGTCACCGCCAATCCGCATGTCCTGCGAGGACTTTCGTGGAGCGATATCGCCTGGGCGGGCACCACTACGGTCGAGGCCAACTGGCATCCCCTGACCTGGATTTCCCACATGGCCGACGTGCAGCTTTTTGGGAAGAATCCGCGCGGACACCATGCGGTTAGTGTCAGTATTCACGCTTTGAATGTCGTGCTGCTTTTCTTCGTGCTGCTGCAGAGCGTGAGGCATGTACTTCGCAGTGCAGTCGTGGCGGCCTTGTTTGCGGTGCATCCTCTGAATGTTGAGTGTGTAGCCTGGGTCGCGGAACGAAAATCGCTCATTTCCATGCTGTTCCTGTTGCTGGCATTGGCAGCCTATGGGTGGTACTCGAGCAAAAGAAATCTTTGGCGTTATGCGGCCGTGGTCGCTCTCTTCGCGTTGGGGCTAGCTGCTAAACCGATGATCGTTACGCTGCCGCTCCTGCTTTTGGTGTGGGACTATTGGCCGTTGCGGCGATTCTCCTCTGAACAGCATGCATCAAGCGCACGCTCGACAATGCTGCAACTCGTCGCCGAAAAGATTCCTCTCCTCGCCCTGTCAGCCGCCAGTTCGTGGATCACGCTTTACGCGCAACGCGTCGGGGGTGCGCTAGGCAACGCCGATCTTCTGCCATTTACACAACGCCTCGAGAACGCCATCTACTCTTATGCGGCTTATCTGGGAAAAGGTCTTTGGCCTGCGGGCCTTGCGGTTTTTTATCCACATCCCGAGGGCTCGTTGGCGATGTGGAGAGTCCTGGCTGCCGCACTACTGCTACTGGCGATCAGCGCGCTGGCCTGGCTCGATCGTGAGCGCCATCCTTTTCTTTTGGCGGGGTGGGTATGGTACTTGATCGCGATGATACCCATGATCGGCATCGTGCAAGTTGGGCGGCAGGCAATGGCCGACCGTTACGCCTATCTGCCGTTCGTGGGACTGTTCGTAATCGCGGTGTGGGGCGGGGCCGAATTGTTCACGCGCCTGAAGCTTTCGAAGTTTGCCCAGGGAACGATCACGGCCGCGGTGCTGGTCGCCTACGCCTCCATGGCATTTCTGCAGATCAACTACTGGCACAATAGCTATACGCTCTTCTCGCACGCTCTGGCTGTCACCAGCCACAACGGTATTGCCGAAGACAATCTCGGCACTGCACTCATGGAAATGGGACGACCCGACCTGGCCGAACCCCATTTCGAATCTGCAGCCGAGTACATCCCCCAGCTTTCGACCGCGCATTACAACCTCGGCGTGCTGCAGCAACAACAAAACCATCCCGACGCCGCGCGCCGGGAATACGACGTCGCGCTCAAATACAGCTCCGACGCAACCGAAGCCGCACAAATCCACAGCAACCTGGGATTTTTGCTGCTAGACCAAAATGATCCGAAATCCGCGGCCGAAGAATTCACTGCCGCTTTGCAGATCAATCCTGACAAACAAAATAGCCTGCTAGGCCGCGGCATCGCAGAGTACCGGCAGGGCGATCCGGACTCAGCTGTGACGGACTTGTCCCGGGCCGCTGCTATCGCGCCGCTCGCTCAGGCCTACTTCTGGCTAGGCCGCGCCCTCGAAGACAAGGGGCAAACCCA
>Ga0302324_100018024_pt1 | contig 13957 bp, 13 predicted proteins | sample Palsa_T0_1_FD_201949 | JGI IMG/M metagenome (GOLD analysis project Ga0302324, IMG submission 201949) | Peat permafrost microbial communities from Stordalen Mire near Abisko, Sweden - Palsa_T0_1 | ecosystem: Environmental > Terrestrial > Soil > Palsa > Peat permafrost | place: Sweden: Abisko... | reverse complement strand
GGCATCGGCGCCGACGTCATCCTGCCGCCGCATGCCTACGCGCCGTACTTCGAGGCCTACGACACCACCGACGGCGGGCTGGCCCAGCTGTCGGCCGAGTCCGGGGCGAAGTACGTGTCGCTCGCCTTCCTGCAGACCCCGACCGCGGGCTCGTGCGCGGCCGACTGGAACGGCGACACGTCGACGCCGATCTCCGCGACCATCGCGGGCAGCTTCGGCGCCGACATCGCCGCCATCCAGGCGCGGGGCGGGACCGTCATCCCGTCCTTCGGCGGGTACGGCGCGGACACCACCGGCACTGAGCTCGCGGACAGCTGCACCAGCGTCAGCGCGATCGCGGGCGTGTACGAGAGCCTGGTGACCACGTATCACGTCACCCGCATCGACCTCGACGTGGAAGCCGACTCGCTGACCAACACGGCCGGGATCGAGCGGCGCAACGAAGCGGTCGCGCAGACCGAGGCGTGGGCGGCGGCGCACCACCAGGTCGTCCAGTTCGACTACACGATCCCGGTCAACCCGACCGGGCTGACGGCGTCGGGCCTGGCCGTGCTGCAGAACGCAGCCGCCGTGGGCGCCAAGGTCACCGAGGTCAACATCATGACCTTCGACTACTACTTCGGCACGACCCAGGACATGCTGGCCGACGCGGAGGACGCCGCTACCGCGACCTACGGGCAGCTCCAGTCGATCTACCCGCAGGAGTCGTCGCTGGCGCTCTGGCACTCCATCGGCATCACCGTCATGCCCGGCATCGACGACTTCGGCGCGGCCGAGACCTTCACCACCGCCGACGCCCCCGCCCTGCTGGGCTGGGCGGCCACCCACAACCTGGGCCTGATCTCAATCTGGGCCCTGCAGCGTGACAACGGCGGCTGCGTCGGAACCAAGGGCGCCGGCAGCTGCTCGGGCGTCGCCCAGCCGACCTGGTACTTCAGCCACGTGTTCGGCCTGTTCAACTACCTGCCCTAACCAGGTGCGCAGGCCCCGGGCCAATTGTGCAGCGTCGCGTTGCACAATTGGCCCGGGGCCTCGTCGCTCTCAGGTGGCAGGCACCTCGGCCGGGAGCCTGCCAACCAGGGCAGAGCCCTCGAGCTCGATCGAATCCGGCGGCTGCGGCCGGCGGTAGCGCCTGGCGAGGGCGACGCCGCCGATCGCGGCCGCGAAGCAGGACACGCCGCCGACCGCCAGGCCGACGCGGGGATCGGTCAGGGCGATGATCAGGCCGATCGCGGGCCCGCCGACCGGCGTCGTGCCCTGGAAGGCGACCTGCCAGAGCGAGATCACCCGCCCGCGCATGCCCGGCTCGGCGGTGAGCTGGATCGTGGAGTTGCCGATCGCGATGAAGGAGACGCTCGCCCAGCCCACGAACAGCAGCGCGGCATAGGCGAGGCCGAGGAACGGCGCGAACGCGCAGACCAGGATGGCCGCCCCGAAGCCGACCGAAGCCAGGATCATCGGGCGCAGCCCGGTCCGCCCTCGCGCGGCGGTGAACAGCCCGCCGACGACCGCGCCGACGCCCATTGCCGCGGTCATGAAGCCGTACGCTTCCGCGCCGCCGTGGAAGGTCTGCTCGGCCAGCACCGGAAGCGAGACGCTGAACTCATAGGCGAGCAGCCCGACCAGGCCCATCATCGCCAGCGGGATGGCGATCGTCGGCGTTCGGGCCGCGTACCGCAGCCCCTCGCGCAGTTGGCCGGCGGCCCGCACCACCGGCGCACTCGGCCGCAGGGCGGAGCGGTCCATCATCAGCAGCGAGGTCACGACGGCGGCGAAGCTCGCCGCGTTCAGCAGGAAGCAGACCCCGATGCCGACCGTGGCGATGAGGACCCCGCCGATGGCGGGCCCGACCGCGCGGGCGGCGTTCACCGTCACCGAGTTCAGCGTGATGGCGTTGCGCAGCTCGTCCTTGCCGACCATCTCCCGCACGAACGACTGCCGGGCGGAGTTCTCGAACGCGTTGTTCAGGCCGAGGACGACGGCCAGGACGCAAATCTCCCAGAAGCGGGGCGAGCCGAACACCACCAGCAGCCCGAGCGCGAGGGCCTGGAAGCCCATGGCGATCTGCAGCGCGACCATCAGCCGCCGCTTGTCCACCCGGTCGGCGATGACGCCCCCGTACGGGCCGAGGAACAGGACCGGCACCGCCTGCAGCGCCACCGCCAGCCCGAGGTCGGTGCTTGAGTGGGTGATGGTCAGCACCAGCCAGGACTGCGCCGTCATCTGCATCCAGGTGCCGGTCATGGAGATCGACTGGCCGGTAAAGTAGAGACGGTAATTCGGCACCTTCAGCGACGAGAAGGTGCTCCCCCAGAACGCCCCTGGCTTGATTTTCACCAATCATCCCCACCGTCGCCGACCTGCTAGTTGCTTAGCACAACTAACTATACGGCGCCGATGTTCCCCGGCCCGGCCGCGCTGGAGATAATGCCGGGACGATGAACAAGACAACACCATGGATATTCGTCGATTGCGAGGCCCGCGGCGCCAGCCCGGTGCACGGCGTGCTGACGGAGTTCGGGGCGGTCCACTACGACACGCGCGAGACGTTCCACGGGCGGCTGTTCGAGGCGACGCCGGACCCGGCCAACCCGGCCGTCAGCATCGTCGGCGAGCGGGTGGCGACCGATGCGGAAGTCGCCAAGGATTTTGCCGCCTGGCTCCGCCAGCGCCTCGGCGGCAGACGACCGGTCTTCGTCAGCGACAACCCCGCCTACGACTGGCAGTGGATAGCGGGCATGTTCGACCGGGCCGGGCTGGACAACCCGTTCGGGCACTCCGCCCGCCGCATCAGCGACTTCTGGGCGGGCCTCAACCGGGACTGGAGCGACACCCAGAGCTGGAAGCGGTTCAGGAAGACCGCTCATGACCACAATCCCGTCAACGACGCGATGGGCAACGTGGAGGCGTTCGAGGAGATCCTGCGGCTGGCCAAGGAGTCCTGATCCGCCGCCGGGCCGTCAGTGGCCTCCGGCGCTGGGCAGGCAGCCTCCCTCGCGGGTAATCCCTCCGGAGTCCACCACGACGGCTTTCACGCTGATCGTGCCCCACGCGCAGACCGGCGGGCGGGTATTGAGCAGCACGTACCCGCCGAACGTGGCCGACCTGAACGGCGAGCCGCCGTCCAGCACGACCAGATCGGCGCTCTGCATGCCGCCTGCGAGCAAGGCCGACTGGACGTCAGCTGCGTGCGACCGCTGCGCCGCGGTGAGCTTCTCGAGCGATTCCCCGATCCGCCGGATCAGCGGCGCAGCCTTGGCCGCGACCGCGGCCGAGAGCGGGATGCGGGAGTTGAACGTCTGGTTAGCCTGCTGGTTCTGCTCCGCGCCAACGGAGACGCAGGGCGACGTCGCGACCACGCCGGGAACCTCCGGGCACTCGGGTACGGAGGGCTTCGCCGTCGGCTCGGCAGGAGACGGCCCGGTAGGCGAAGATGACGGCCCGGACAGGGGAGACGAAGACGTCGCGTGCTCCGTTCCGCACGCCGCGACCAGAACCAGGATCGTCGCGGAAACCCCTGTCAGCAACAGCCTTCCGGATCGCCGCACGGACCAACCATAGTCAACCGCCCGCCCGGGATCGGGCCTTTTCCGGATGAGGCGCACGGGACGCCGCGTGACGCCGGTGGGCTCTCGAGGTTGAGCGGGTTCGCGGCTGGGAAGACGGAGGGAAGCCGCAGGGGGGCGCGGCAGGGGGTGCGGGGGATGACGGGCAAGAGGGTTCTTGGCATTGTCTTGGCGGGGGCGCCCGGACGGCGGCTGACGCCGCTGACCGCGGAGCGGGCCAAGGCGGCGGTTCCGTTCGGCGGCGTGTACCGGCTCATTGATTTCGCGTTGTCCAACCTGGTCAACGGCGGGATGCGCCGGATCTGCGTGCTCACCCAGTACAAGAGCCACAGCCTGGACCGGCATCTGGCGACGGCCTGGGGGCTGAGCAGCACCCTCGGCGATCAGGTGATCCCGGTGCCGGCCCAGCAATGGACGGGTCCACGCTGGCAGGCAGGCTCGGCCGACGCGATCTACCAGTCGCTGAGCCTGCTCGACGAGCACCAGCCGGACCTCGTCGTGGTCTGCGGAGCCGATCACGTCTACCGCATGGATCCGGCCCAGATGATCGACCAGCACGTGGCCAGGGGAGCGGGGGTCACGGTGTCGGCCATCCCGATGCCGCGGGCGCGGGCGTCGGACTTCGGCGTGGTGCAGGCCAACGCCGATGGCTACTCGATCGAGGCGTTCCTGGAAAAGCCCGCCCGGCCGCCCGGCCGCGCTGGCCGCCCGGACGAGTCGCTCGTGTCCATGGGCATCTATGTGTTCGACCCCAACGTGCTGATCGAGGCGCTGCAGAAGGACGCGGCCGACGATGACAGCGGCCACAGCCTGGGCGGCGACATCATCCCTCGGCTCGCGCGCGATGGCGCCGCGCAGGCCTACGACTTCCGGCAGAACGAGGTCCCCGGGGCCGGGCCGCGCGACCGCTGCTACTGGCGCGAGCTGGGGACGATCGATTCCTATTTCAACGCGCACATGGATCTGCGCGCGGTGACTCCGCCGTTCAACCTGTACAACGAAAGCTGGCCGATCCTCACGCGGTTCTCGTGCCAGCCGCCGGCCAAGTTCGTCCACGAGGACGGCGACCGGCCCGGACTGGCAGTCAACAGCGTGATCAGCAACGGCGTCATATCCGGCGGGCTGATCAGCAACTCAATCCTGTCGCCGGGAGTCCGGGTCGACGGCCGGTCCCGGGTGCACCGCGCGGTGATCTTGGACAACACCCACGTCCACCCCCGCGCCGTCGTGGAGAACGCCGTCCTGGACAAGGACGTGACGGTCGTGGAGGGCGCCACGGTCGGGGTGGACAAGGAGCATGACCGCGCCCGCGGATTCGTCGTGTCCGCCGGCGGGGTCACCGTGGTCAGCAAGGGACGAGTGGTGCCACGGTGACCCGCCCGGCTTTACGGGGTCAGCGCAGGCACGCTACTCCGGCCGCGACGGCGACCGCGGCCAGGGCCAGCGCGCCGGGGCGGATTCCGGCGATGGCCACGATCGCGCCGGCCAGCGGCATGCTCGCGGTCTCGGTCACCGACTCGGCGGTGGAGATCACGCCCGCCACCCGGCCGAGCGCGCCCGCCGGGGCGAGGCGTTGCAGGGTGGTGGCCGCGACAGTGGAGAAGACGGTGCCGCTGGCCCCCCACAAGAACGCGCCCAGGTACGCGGCCGGGATCCAGGCGGTGCCGGTGAACAGGGCCGCCGCCAGCCCGTAGCCGATCGCGCCCCCGGCCAGCGCCTTCGTCCTGGCCCCGGTCCCCGACCAGCGGTCGCGGACGCGGGGGAGGGCCAGACCGGTCACGATCGCCCCGATCCCGATCGCGGCCTCGAACAGCGCGAACTGCGACGGCGGGCGGCCAAGCACGTGCCTGGCGTACAGCGGCTCGACGACCAGGAAGCCCCCCGACGTGAACGTGACCGCCATCAGGGCCAGCGCGACCAGGCGCAGCCCGGGGTCGCGTGCGACCGCAGCCGCGCCCGCCGTGGCCGCGCGCAGCCGCGGCCGCCCGGCGGCGGAACAGCTCTCGGCCTCGGCCGGGTCTCCGGAGTCTCCCGCAAGGCGAGCCGGCCGGACCGGGACCGGAAGCAGCGGAAGCGGGAGCAGGACGATGACCCCCGCCAGGTAGGTGGCCGCGTCCGCTGCGAACGCCGCCCCGAAGCCGACCGTCGCCAGCAGCACGCTGGCGGCTAGCGGTCCCGCGACCTGCCCGATCGAGCTGGCGGCGCTCAGCAGGGAGTTCGCGGCGAGCAGGTCATCGGGCGGCACGACGCGGGGCGGCAGCGCGCTGCCGGCCGGGCCGGACAGCGACCGGGCGGCGCCGTAGGCCGCCGCCATCACATCAAGAAAGGCCAGCGAGCCGGCCCGGGCCATGGCGAGCGCGGCGGCCGCGGCCGCCAGGTACCCGGCGATCATCATCGCGCGCGGGCCGAACCGGTCCGCGAGCGCGCCCGTGAGCGGGCTGAGGATCGCGGGCGGGACGGACCAGCAGATAACCGTGACCGAGATCGCTTCCGGGCTGGCGCTGAACCGGTAAGCGGCGAAGCCCCACAGCACGATGGCCGAAGCCCAGCTGCCGACCGAGTTGACCGACTGCCCGGCGAGCAGGAACGCGAACCGCGGATCGCGGAGCGAGGGACGGACCCGGCGCGCCGGAGCGCGGCGCAGGCCGGAGAGAGCAGACATGACAGAACCTCCACGCGAAGCTGCGACGGTGAACGCTGCAGCCGCGGTGCTCCGCGCGCGAAGGCTTCAGAGCTGCCCCAGGCCCGGACTCAGCGCGGGAGGGGCAGCGGCAACGCCAGGTTCAGGCGAGTGGCGCGGGAGACACGGCGGCGTGGACGGCCATGGTGATTGTCATTTTTTCTCCTCCCGCGACGAACGCGACATTTCATTGTGACACAAACGCGGCCGGCCGGCCGGCCGGAAGGCGACGATCCATCTCTCCGATCAGACGGCCACCACCGGGCCGGTTAGCGCAGGCCGTCCACCACCTGGCGGACGAGGGTGACTCCGAACTGCGGGTCGAGATCCTGGTGCCCGAGCAGCAGGCGGTAGTAGATCGGGGCGAACAGCAGGTCGAGGACGACTTCGACGTCGAGGTCGGGGCGAAACTCGCCGTCGGCCATCCCCTTCCTGATGATGTCGGCCGACACCGCGCGGCGGGGCCGGAGCCACTGGTCGCGCAGTGCCCGGGCGATCTCGTCGTGCGATTGGGCGTCGGCGATCAGCGAGCGCATGAGCGCGCCGGCCTGCGTCGCGGTGAACAGGTTCACCGCGGCCACGACGTGCGCCTCGAGCGATTCGGCGGCGGTGGCGTTCTCGGGCAGGCTCCAGGAGGTGGCGGCGCGCCGCATGAAGCCCTCGAGCGCCACGGCGCCGCGTGACGGCCAGTACTTGTAGAGCGTGCGCTTGCTGACTCCGGCCCGGGCGGCGATGGCCTCCATGGTCGCCGCGCCGAGGCCGCCCTCGAGCACCAGCTGCCCGGCCGCCTCCAGAACCCGGTCCCGCACCTGCTCGGTGCGCGGGGAACGGGTCCTCTGGCCTTCATCGCCTGCTGCCTGCTGCACCTCTCCCGCCCCCTGATCATAGGTAGACACATCGTATACCGGCATGCTCTCACTGCTTCACGGACCAACCAGCGACGCTGGGAATTTATCCCATGGATCGATGATTCACAGTAAACGCAACGTTTACTTGTTGAGTGGAGTTCAGATGACTCAGACGGGTACCCGCGCTGGGACCAGCGACGTGGGCAGCGGTAGCCGGCGGCTCGAAGGGCGCAGCCTGCGCCTGGTGATCCTGCTGCTGGCCATCGCGTGCGGGGCGAGCGTCGCCAACCTGTACTACGCCCAGCCGCTGCTGGGCCTTATCCGCGCCTCGTTCGGCATCTCGTCCGGGTCGGCCGCGCTGGTCGTCACGGTCACCCAGGTGGGCTACGCGGCAGGCCTGGCTCTGCTGACGCCGCTCGGCGACCTGCTGGAGAACCGCAAGCTGGCCTCGCGGACGCTCGCCGTGACCGCGGTAGCGCTCCTTGCGGCGGCGGTGGCACCCAACTTCGGCGCGTTCCTCGTCGCGGCCGCGTTCATCGGGGTGACGTCGGTCGTGGCCCAGGTGCTGATCCCGCTGGCGGCGCACCTCGCGCCGGCCGGGAGCCACGGCAAGTACGTCGGACAGGTCACCAGCGGCCTGCTGCTCGGCATCATGCTCGCCCGGACGGCGTCCAGCCTGGTCGCAGTGGCCTGGGGCTGGCGGGGCATCTACCTGATCTCCGCCGTCTTGATGGTCATCGTCGCCTTCGCGCTCGCCCGGCTGCTGCCGCGGCGGCAGCCCGCGCACTCGGCCAGCTACCCCCAGCTGGTGAGGTCCACCCTGGCGGTGGCCCGAGCCGAGCCGCTGCTGCGACGCCGCGCCGCCGCTCAGGCGCTGATGTTCGGCGCTTTCACCGCGTTCTGGACCGCCATCGCGCTCGAGCTGACCAGTCAGCACCACCTCAGCCAGGCCGGGATCGCCCTGTTCGCCCTCGTCGGCGCGGCCGGGGCGATGGCCGCGCCCGTCGCCGGGCGGCTGGGCGACCGGGGCTACAGCCGTCCCGTCCGAGGGGCGGCCGCCGTGCTCGGCGTCGGCGCCCTGATCCTGGCCGGCCTCGGCTCCGCTAGCCTCATCCTGCTCGCGGTCGCGGCCGTCCTGCTCGACTTCGCGGTGCAGTCGAACAACGTGCTCAGCGTGCGCGACATCTACGCGCTGCGCCCCGAGGCCCGCGCCAGGATCAACTCCGTGTACATGACCACCGTCTTCGTCGGCGGAGCAGTGGCGTCGGCCCTGACCGGGATCATCGACCAGCGCTGGGGCTGGAGCGGCGTCAGCATGCTCGGAGCGGTCTTCGTCGCCGCGGCCGGCCTGGTGTGGCTCCTCGACCTCAGGCGTCGCTAGGCGCTCAGAGCCGCTCGATGATCGTGGCGGTCGACATCGCGCCGCCCGCGCACATCGTGATCAGCGCGGTGCTCGCGTCGCGCCGCTCGAGCTCGTGCAGCGCGGTGGTGATCAGCCGGGCGCCGGTGGCGCCGACCGGGTGGCCGAGCGCGATCGCCCCGCCGTTGACGTTGACCCGTTCCTCGTCCGGCGACAACACCTGCAGCCAGGACAGCACGACCGACGCGAACGCCTCGTTGACCTCGAACAGGTCGATGTCCGCGAGCGTCATCCGGCTGGCGGCCAGCACCCGCCGGGTCGCGTCAACCGGGCCGTCGAGGTGGAAGTACGGTTCCGCGCCGATCAGGCACTGCGCGACGATCCGCGCTCGCGGCCGCAGCCCGAGCGACTTCGCCCGGTCGGCCTCGACCAGCAGCACCGCGGCCGCGCCGTCGGAGATCTGGGACGACGTGCCCGCCGTGTGCAGGCCGTCGTCGAGCACCGGCTTGAGTCGCGCCAGCCCGTCGAGGCTGGTTTCGCGCAGGCCGCCGTCCCGGTCGATCGTCGCGTCGGCCGCCTTTACGGAAATCACCTCGCGGTCGAAGTGCCCGGCCGCCCAGGCGGCCCCGGCCAGCCGCTGCGAGCGCAGGCCGAACGCGTCGATCTGCTCGCGGGACAGCCCGCGACGGGCGGCGATCCGCTCGGCCGCGACGAACTGATTCGGCAGGTCGATGTCCCAGCTGTCCGGCCGCGGCGACCCGACCCCGGTGCCGACGTTCGCCCGCAGCGGCACCCGCGACATGGCCTCCACCCCGCAGCCGACGCCGACGGTGATCGCGTCGGCCGCGATCAGGCCCGCGATCAGGTGCACGGCCTGCTGGGCGGAGCCGCACTGGGCGTCGAGGGTCAGGCAGCCGGTCTGGTACGGCAGCCCCGCGTGCAGCCAGGCGGTCCTGGTGATGTTGCTCGACTGCTCGCCCGCCTGCGTCACGCAGCCACCCGCGACCTGCTCGACCGCGTCGCCCTCGACACGCGCCCGGTCGAGCAGCGCGGTCTGCGCGGCGCCGAGGATCTCGGCCGCGTGCAGACCGGACAGCGCGCCGCCGCGCCTGCCGACCGGAGTGCGCACGGCCTCGACGATCACCGCGGTCCCCACACCGACCACTCTCCGTCCATCGGTTCCATCGGCGTAGCCGATGTGTTGTAATCCATTAGAACACGTTCCAGTTTTAGCCAACCGGAGGCAGCCGTGGCCGTACCGGATCTACCGCCCGGGTTCGACTTCACCGATCCGGACCTCTACGCCAACCGGGTCCCGTCGGAGGAGTTCGCCGAGCTGCGCCGGACGCAGCCGGTCTGGTGGAACGCCCAGCGCCGAGGCTCGGCCGGGTTCGACGACGAGGGCTACTGGGCGGTGACCAAGCACGCCGACATCATCGACGTCTCCAAGCGCAGCGAGGTGTTCTCCAGCTGGGAGAACACCGCGCTCATCCGGTTCGACGAGAGCATCGAGCGGGACGCGATCGAGATGCAGCGGGTGATCCTGCTCAACATGGACCCGCCGCAGCAGACCAAGGTCCGCGCGATCGTGTCCCGCGGCTTCACCCCCCGGTCGATCATGAGCATGCGGGGCAACCTGCAGGCGCGAGCCGAGCGCATCGTGGCCACCGCGCTGGCCGAGGGGACCGGAGACTTCGTCGCTGACGTCGCCTGCGAGCTGCCGCTGCAGGCGATCGCGGAGCTGATCGGGGTGCCGCAGGAGGACAGGAAGAAGATCTTCGAGTGGTCTAACCAGATGATCGGCTACGACGACCCGGAGTTCTCCGACGCCGGCACGATGGCGGCGATGGAGCTGCTGAGCTACGCGATGGAGATGGCCGAGAACCGTAAGGCCGAGCCGCGCGACGACATCATCACCAAGCTGGTCAACGCGTCGATCGACGGCGAGGAGCTGTCGTCGGACGAGTTCGGCTATTTCGTGCTGATGCTCGCGGTGGCCGGCAACGAGACCACTCGCAACGCGATCTCGCACGGCATGCAGGCGTTCTTCGACCACCCGGACCAGTGGGAGCTGTTCAAGTCGGAGCGGCCGGAGACAGCGGCCGACGAGATCATCCGGTGGGGGACCCCGGTGACGGTGTTCCAGCGGACCGCGACCGCCGACACCGAGCTCGGCGGCCAGCAGATCAAGCAGGGCGACCGGGTCGGCCTGTTCTACCGGTCCGGCAACTTCGACGAGGACGTCTTCGACCACCCGGAGGAGTTCGACATCCGCCGCGACCCCAACCCGCACCTCGGCCTGGGCGGCTTCGGCGCGCACTACTGCCTGGGCGCCAGCCTGGCCAAGCTCGAGATCGGGCTGATCTTCAACGCCATCGCCGACGCGATGCCGGACATCCGCCAGGCGGGCGCCCCCGAGCGGCTGCGGTCGGGCTGGCTCAACGGCATCAAACGGCTGCCGGTCAGCTACGCGGCTTCCTTATGGAATCCGCGGCGGCGGCGCCGCGAACGTGACCGTGCGCCCGGCTGCTGTTTAATCTTTATCCGGAACGGACGCGGCTGATTCCCCCACCGAGCCCGTATCTCACACCGGTGGCAACGCTGTGCCGCGGGCATCAGCGTTTCCGGCCGCCACCACAGGGACGACCTGCCCGTGGTGGCGGCCGAGGACTCCGAGCGCCATTCCTCGACGCGCACCAGCCCGGGCTCCACGAGGTCCGTGCCATCGAAGAACCGCGCCACCTGCTCGCGGCTGCGGAATGCGGGCTCCAGGCGCACCATCTGGACGGTAATCTCCTCGAGGCCATCGAGCGCTTCCCGGTCGAAGAGATCCGAGCCCGCGTGAGAGATGGCGAGGTAGCTGCCGGACGGTACAGCGTCCATCAGCCGGGCCACGATCGCATGCGGGTCATCGGAGTCCGGTATCGCATGCAGGACGGCGAGCAGCGTGACCCCCACCGGGCGGGTGAAGTCGAGCACCTGGCCGGCCTGGCTAAGGATCGCGATCGAGGCGCGGCTCAACGGGCGCATGGCCAGGCAGCGGAGGCTCTTCCGCGAATACGGCCCGGCCGTCACCCTGCTCGTGGACATGGCCTCGCTCTACCGCGCGATCGGGTCGGCCGCTGTGATGGCGGCGCAGTGCGCCCGCCTGGCCGAGCTGGCCGGACGACCCAACGTCGTCGTGCAGGTCGTCCCGCCCGTGACCATCCCGCTGGCCACCGCCTCGCTGATGATCACCGACGCCGCCGCCTAAACCGAGAATGCGCTGAGCGGCAGCGTCTACACCGACGAGGAAACAGTTCGGTGGCTGCGACGGATGTTCGATAGCGTGAGAGCGCAAGCCCGCCCGGCCGGCGAGACACGGGCGATTCTCAGAAGGGCCGAGACATCATGGACTGGCGCAAGTCGAGCTACAGCAGCAACGGCGGCGCGGACTGCGTAGAGACGGCCAGCGGCAACGGCGTCATCCTGGTCCGCGACAGCACCGACCGCGACAGCCGGGCCCTGGCGATCACCGCCGCCGCCTGGACAGAGTTCACCGCCTCCCTCAGGTAGGGCCCTCACGTCGGCCCATGAGGAGTTCGTCCGCAGGTTCCGGGACAGGCGGAACGTGCTGGGCGCCGCGGTCCAGCTGTGCACCCTGCCATGGCTGGGGTTCGTCCCGGAAGACGTGCCCTCCGCCCCGGCCGCCGCGGTGGCCAGGCTGTCGGAGAGGCTGGGCATCCCGGTCGGCGAGCTGCGCGGCTACGGTGCCCGCGAGCAGACCCGCTCTGATCACCTGCGCGACGTGGCGGCCTACCTCGGCTGGCGCCAGGTCGACGGGCCGCGGTGGAAGGACCTGGAGAAGTTCCTGTTCGCGCGGGCGCTGGAGCACGACTCGCCGAAGCTGCTGTTCCGGCTGGCGTGCGAGTACCTGTCGTCGTCCCGCCTTGTCCGGCCGGGCGTGGTGCTCATCCTGGAGCGCGTCGCGACCGCGCGGAAGCGGGCGCGCAAGGAGACGTGGCAGCGGGTGGAGCCGATGCTGACCGGCTTCCTGCGCGATGAGCTGGACGGGATGCTGGTGCCCGACCCGCTGCTGGGCCGTACCTGGCTGGCCTGGCTGGGGACCGGGCCGGTCTCATCGACGCCGGCGGCGGTGAAGGGCGAGCTGGAGAAGCTGGCGTACCTGCGGGGATGGACGCGCACACGCTGGACCTGTCGGTGCTGCCGGCCGAGCCGCGCCGGTTCCTGGCGGGCCTGGGCCGCAGGCTGACGGCGCAGAACCTGGCCCGAGGTCCCTTCCGGCCGCTGGGCCAGACGACGGCCTCGTGACCACGGGCGATGCCCATGAGCCGTGCGCCAGGAGGAGCACTCGCGGCACCCGCATCACGCCTCCCCTGCCTCATCTGGCCACCGCCCCATTGCGCGGTCTGTGACCGCAGCCACGCGCGCCTCCGCAGCCAGAGCCCGGACATCATGCCGGCATACGGGCGGGCGAGGCACGCGGCCGCGTGACCGGATCTCCGTTCCCGGCGGGCCGGCATCCTTTCCGGCCAACGCCAAGCACTTGCCGGGCGGCGAGGCTTACCGCCTCGCGCGCCGCGCCCGGGCGGCGGTCAGGGGCTTCGCCGGCGTGCGAGCTGGCAGAGGGCTGCCGTGAAAAGCCCCCTGAGCTCGCCTTCCCCCGCTCCGGAAATGAGGTCCTTTACGTTCGCGAGGGCCCGGGGCTCGCCGACCTCGGCGGTCCTGGTCCGCAGGACGGCTGTGAGAAGGTCGACCTGGTCGGTTGCGTCGGCGTGCGCCTGGTCGCGCCAGGCGTTCCGCGCCGCGTCCATCTGGTCGGGCATGGCCTCCTCCTTCCCGCCGGGCGGTCCTGCCGCCCGGCCGCGCTGGGCGGCAGCCCCTGGGCTGGGGCCCCGTCATGTGACTATCTTGCCTCTTCGCGCGCTGATGCGGCAGGCCAGCTGCGGCCTGGCTGGGGAGCGGTGATGCCGGCGGCAGGCGGGAGTCGGCCAGCGCCCCGGCCAGGCCGTCCGCGGCGCTCACGGAGGACGGCGCCCCAGGCGGCGGGCTGCCACCCCGGCCATGAACACCTTGTCATCGGGGCCAGCGGTTACATCGGCTCGCGCGTCGCCGCCTCACTCGCCGGCGCCGGGCACCAGGTGACCGCGCTGCGCCGCCCTGGCGGGAGCGCGACGGGCTACCCGTCGGCGGCAGGCGACCTGGCCGACCCGGCCGCCCTGACGTCAGCGGCACGCGGGCACGACCGGGTGATCCACGTTGGCGCGCCCATCGATGACGCGACCGACATGGCCAGCACCGGCGCCCTCATCGCGTCCGGAAGCCCGGGCAACAGCAGCAGCAGCTCCATGCCCGACACGGCCCGGAGCCTGGCGACATGCGCAGCGACACCCACCTGCGCGACCCTGCGGCCTGCACTCCGAGGAGGAACTCGCCGCCATGATCACGGCCGCCTTCACTGAGACCCGGAGCGCCGCCAGCTGATTAAAGCGGAACTCGGCAG
>Ga0302324_100018023_pt1 | contig 13957 bp, 14 predicted proteins | sample Palsa_T0_1_FD_201949 | JGI IMG/M metagenome (GOLD analysis project Ga0302324, IMG submission 201949) | Peat permafrost microbial communities from Stordalen Mire near Abisko, Sweden - Palsa_T0_1 | ecosystem: Environmental > Terrestrial > Soil > Palsa > Peat permafrost | place: Sweden: Abisko... | reverse complement strand
GCCTTACCTCCGCGGGCGCGCACCTGGGCGAGCACCGTCTTCACGCGCGCGATGTTCTTGCGCACTTTCGCAAACTGATCCGGCTTCGCGGCCTGCCCCGTGGCCCGCGCCATCCGTAGATTGAATTGCTCGCGCCGCAGCTTGAGCAGCTCCTCGCCGAGGGCCTCGGGCGCCTTGCCATGTAGTTCTTTCGCCTTCATACCCGCACCTTACCTATGCCCGAACTTGGCGCTTGACGAACGCCGTCGACACCGAGAGCTTCGCCGAGGCGAGCCGGAAGGCCTCGCGCGCGATCTCCTCGCTCATGCCCTCGATCTCGAACAGCACCTTGCCCGGCAGCACCTTGGCCACCCAGTACTCGACGTTGCCCTTGCCCGAGCCCATGCGCACTTCGAGCGGCTTCTGGGTAATCGGCACGTCGGGGAACACACGGATCCAGATACGGCCGCCGCGCTTCACGTAGCGCGAGATGGCGCGGCGCGCGGCCTCGATCTCGCGTGCCGTCATGCGCGCGCGGTCCGTGGCCTTCAGGCCATACTCGCCGAATGCCACGGAGTTGCCGCGCTGTGCGCTGCCCGAGATCCGGCCCTTGAATTGTTTGCGGAACTTGGTCCGCTTCGGCTGCATCATGTGTCGTTACCTAAGCTTCAGCTCTGCGCGGGCGCCGGCGCCTCGGCCGGCTTCGCCGCCGCCGGCGTACCCTCGCCCTCGGTGCGCGTGGTCTCGACCTCGGCGGACTCCACCTCGGGCTGATCGAATACCTCGCCCTTGAAGATCCAGACCTTGATGCCGATCACGCCGTACGTGGTCATCGCCTCGGCGAGACCGTAATCGATGTCGGCGCGGAAGGTGTGCAGCGGCACGCGGCCCTCGCGGTTGGTCTCCGTGCGCGCGATTTCCGAGCCGTTCAGGCGGCCGGAGATGCGCACCTTGATGCCGAGCGCGCCCGAACGCATGGTGTTCGTCACCGCACGCTTCATGGCGCGGCGGAACATAACGCGCTTCTCGAGCTGCTGCGAGATTCCTTCGGCGACGAGCTTCGCATCGAGCTCCGGCTTTCTGATCTCGGCGATGTTGAGACGCACGTCCTGCACAGTCATGCCGAGAATCTTGGCCACGGCGCCGCGGAGTTTCTCGATGTCCTCGCCCTTCTTACCGATCACGATCCCCGGCCGCGCCGTGTGGATCGTGATGTTGGCCCGGCGGGCCGCCCGCTCGATGTGGATGCGGCTCACCGAGGCATCCGCGAGCTTCTTCATGAGGTACTGCCGCACCAGAAAATCGGTGTGGATGTTCGAGGCGAACGTCTTGGAGCCGGCATACCACTTGGATGTCCAGTCGCGCGTGATCCCCAGGCGGATGCCGATCGGATTGACTTTTTGACCCATGCTAGTTTCCTTCCTTGCCGTCGGACACCTGCACCAGGATGTGGCTGTTGCGCTTGGCGATGCGCACGCCGCGCCCCTTGGCGCGCGCATGAAAGCGCTTGAACATCGGTGCCGCGTCGACTTCCACGCGCGTGACCTTGAGTTCGTCCACGTCGGCGTTGAAGTTGTTGTAAGCATTGGCGATTGCCGAATCGAGCACCTTGAGCACGATCTTCGCGCCCTTCTTCGGCATGAACTTGAGCGTGTTCACCGCGAGCGTGGCGGACTTGCCGCGGATCGTGTCCACGACGAGACGGCATTTCTGCGGTGAGATGCGCGCGTAGCGCAATACGGCCTTGGTCTGCATGACTACTCCGCCGCCGACACTTTCTTGTCGCCGGAATGGGATTTGAACGTGCGCGTCGGGGCGAACTCGCCGAGCTTGTGCCCGACCATGTTCTCCGACACGAGCACGGGCACGTGCAGGCGGCCGTTATGCACCGCAATGGTCAAGCCGACCATGTCCGGAATGATCATGGAGCGCCGCGACCAAGTCTTGATCGGACGGCGATCGTTTTTCTGACTCGCGGTCTGCACTTTCTTGGCGAGGTGCAGATCCACGAACGGGCCCTTTTTTAGCGAACGAGGCACTGTCGGTACTCCAAATTAGATGCGTTTGTTCTTGCGGCGCTGGACGATCATGCTGTCGGTGCGCTTGTTGTGGCGCGTCTTCTTGCCCTTGGTCTGCAGACCCCACGGGCTCACCGGATGCGGGTTACCCTGTCCGGACTTGCCCTCGCCGCCGCCGTGCGGGTGGTCGACCGGGTTCATCACGACGCCGCGCACCGTCGGCCGCACGCCCAGCCAGCGCACCGCGCCCGCCTTGCCGAACACACGCAGGTTGTGCTCGTCGTTGCCGACCTCGCCGATGGTGGCGCGGCAATCGATGTGGATCTTGCGGATCTCGCCCGACTTCAGGCGCACGCTCGCATACAGTCCCTCGCGGGCCGCGAATTGCGCGGAGCCGCCGGCCGAGCGGGCGAGCTGGCCGCCCTTGCCCACCTTCAGCTCGATGTTGTGCACGGTGCTGCCGACCGGAATGTGCCGCAGCGGCAGCGCGTTGCCCGCCTTGATCGGGGCATCGGCGCCCGAGCGGATCTCCTCGCCCGCCTTGACGCCCTTGGGCGCGAGGATGTACCGGCGCTCGCCGTCCGCGTACTTGACCAGCGCGAGGTGCGCGGTGCGGTTTGGATCGTACTCGAGCCGCTCGACGACGCCCGGAATGCCGTCCTTGTCGCGCTTGAAGTCGATCAGACGATAGCGCTGCTTGTGTCCGCCGCCGATGTGACGCGTGGTCTGGCGGCCGGAATGATTGCGTGCCCCGCTGCGATTCTTCTTAGTGGTCAACGACGCGAGCGGGCCGCCCTTGTGCAGGTGCGAGCGGTCGACCTTGACCACGAAGCGCGTGCCCGGGGAGGTCGGTCGCATTTTGATGAGTGCCATGGCCTTCCTCTACTTCGCTGCGCCGGTGAAGTCGATCGACTGCCCGGTCTGGAGACGCACGTAAGCCTTCTTGTAGCCGTTGCGCCGCCCTTCGACGTTTTTGAAGCGCCGGCTCTTGCCGGGCTTGTTGAGGAGGTTCACGCCCTCGACCTTGACCTCGAACATGAGCTCCACCGCGTGCTTCACCTCCTCCTTGGAAGCATCGCTCAGCACGCGGAACACGTACTGGTTGCTCTTGTCGGTGAGCGTCGCCGCCTTTTCGGACACGTGCGGCTGCAGCAGCACGTTCATCAAGCGTTCCTTATTCATCGGCGCCTCCGAGACGCTGTTCGAGCATGCGCAGCGCGCCGACGGTGGCGATCACGGTCTGGTGCTTGACGAGGCTCACCGGATCGAGCGAGCCGACCGGCATGACCTCGACGTGCGGCAGGTTGCGAGCCGCGAGGAAAAGCTTTTCCTCGAAGGCCTCCACCAGGATCAAGGCGCGCGCGGTACCGAGCTCCTTGAGCTTGCCCAGCAGGAGCTTGGTACGCGGAGCGGAGAGCTCGAGGCTCTCGACCGCCACCAGCCGATCCTGGCGAATGAGCTCGGACACCATCGACTGCATCGCGGCGCGATACATCTTGCGATTCACTTTCTGCGAGAAATCACGGGGGCGGGCGGCAAACGCCCGGCCGCCGCCCACCCAGAGGGGGCTGCGAATGGAGCCGGCGCGCGCCTGGCCCGTGCCCTTCTGGCTCCAGGGCTTCTTGCCGCCGCCGCGTACTTCCGCGCGCGACTTCTGCCGCTTGGTGCCGGCACGGCCGCCGGCCATGTATGCGGTCACGACTTGGTGGACGAGCGCTTCGTTGTAAGCGCGGCCGAAGGCGACATCCGAGAGCTGGATCTCGCTCGCGGCAGCCGCATTTTTTAACTGGAGCTTCATGACATCATTTCTCGTCGGCTATTTCTTGTCGGGCTTGCCCTTGGCGGCCGGCGCGGGCTTGCCGGGGGAAGGCTTGCCGGCGGCGGCCGGCGCCTTGTTCGGCGCGAGCCGGCGGCGGCGCGTTTGCGCTTGCGCCTTCACCGAGGGGCGAACGACCACGCGGCCGCCCTCCGAACCCGGTACGGCGCCGCTGATCAGCAGCAAATTGCGGGGCACGTCGACCTCGACGATGCGCAGGTTCTCGATGGTGCGGTTGCGCACGCCCATGTGTCCGGACATGCGCTTGCCCTTGAATACCCGGCCCGGCGTCTGGCGCTGGCCAATGGAGCCCGGTGCGCGGTGCGACAGGGAGTTGCCGTGGGTCTTCATACCGCCGGCGAAGTTGTGGCGCTTCATCGTGCCGGCAAAACCCTTGCCGAGCGTGGTGCCGGTGACGTCGACGATCTGCCCCGGCTTGAACATGTCGACCTTGAGTTCGCCGCCCACCGCAAGCCCCTCGCCCTCGCTCTTCCCCAAGCGGAACTCCCGGGAGGAATCACCGGCCGCAACGTTCGCCTTGGCGAAATGACCGGCCAGCGCCTTCGGTACCCGCGACGGGCGGCGGCTGCCGATGGTCACCTGCACGGCACGGTAGCCGTCGGGCTTGTCGCTCTTGATCTGCGAAATGCGGTTGGGCAACGCCTCGACAACCGTCACGGGGACGGTAACGCCGGCGTCAGTGAATACGCGGGTCATGCCGCATTTGCGGCCAACCAGACCGATGGTCATTGTCAATCCTCGTACCGCGGGAACAGCTCATGGCGTCCCGGTTCGTTGCAAACAGGCCGGCGGTTTGGGTACGCGGGACCCCAGGACCCTTGGTGCCCCTCCAAAAGAGAGGCTTCCTTGGATAACTGGCGTCGGCACCCACGCGCTCCGACCCTCAAAATGGACGGCGGAGTATACCGGACTTCACACGGAGCACAAGTTCCAGGGGGGATTGCGGCGTCGGATCAGGGCCCGGATTGCGGCATGCTGCGCCGCACTTAAGCCGTGCGCTCAGCCGCCGCCCGCGAGGCCACGCGCGGAAGGGACTTGGCGTCGCCTGTACATGTGCGCCGTCAAGCCCCGTGGTATCCGCGCCGTTCGTCAACCGTCAACGCTGCAGTTCTGCCAGGCGGACCTTGCTGGTCTGCTGCGCGGCGACCCGCTGCAACCCCGGCTCCGCCTTGGCGATTGCATCGGCGAGGCAAGCCACATAGTTCGGTTGACGAGAAAGGCTGAGCGAGTCCGCGAAGTGGTTGCAGAGCTTGTGGGCGAGGCGGTCGATGCGCTGGCGTGCGATTGCAACATCCGCCGGTTTCGACAGGTCGAGGTCGGCCAGGGACGTGCTGGCGGAGATCGTGTTGCCTGTGTAAGTCGACGGAGTGGCGGCGGACACCACCGATACGCCGGACATGAAGAAAACGCCGGTGATCGAAAGGCCGGCCATGACGAAAGCGCTGGCAACGGTCGTGACAACGCTGCGCGGCGCATATTGGGGGTTGCGGTTCATGACATCTCTCCTTGTAAATCGATTTTTAGTGGGACAACTCGCAGGCATTTGCCCGCGATGGACCAATTGTTTCCCCGGGTCCCTTGAAGCGCGACGGAATTGCGACCAGTCGCATCTGGCGGGAGTAAACGCGGCGAACTCGGGAGCGAACGCGGTGTAGCTTCGCCGTCGGCGAATCCACGAAAGCCGCGGCCGTGGCGGCGGCGTTGCGCCGACGGCAGCCTCAGACGGGGGCTCTCCCCCTCGAATTCACTCCGCGAATTCCCCCGCTCACGCCGTAAAAACACCCATCCGTCGGAATTAGGCGGTGCCGCCGGGGAATCTGCGCGAGTTTCCCGTTACCGGGACCGGGTGGTCACGGACGAACGACTCACAAACTCAAGGGAAAAACATCATGACCAAGAACTCTATCTTGACCCGCGCCCGCAGAGCGTTGGCAACGAATCTTGCACTCGTCGTAGTCGGACTCGCCTTCATGCAGGCGTCCCATGCGGGTTGCGGCCAGTACGATCCTGCCAAGAAGTTGGTCGACTCGCTGTCGCCCGCATCGCTCGGTGCGCCGCGCTTCATTCGCGCCGCCTATCAGTTGGTGGACGATGAGTCGTCGGAGTGGCGCGACCATGCACATCCGGCCATCACGGGCCTCTGGTACTTCCAGTATCTCAGCAAAGGAAACAAGGCGTTGGGCATCCCCGACGGCGCCATCCTCGACCAGGGAAACACGATCTGGTTTGCCGATGGCAACGAAATGACCAGCTCGGCCATGCGGGCACCGGATACCGGCAGTATCTGCCTGGGAATTTGGGAGCGCACCGGCGAGTACACCTACGAGCTCAACCATATCGGCAATTCGTGGGATCCGGTCCACAACGTCAGCGCCGGCCCGGCGTTCATCAAGCAATACGTCACGCTGGAGAAGGGTGGCGACAAATACACCGGCGTGGTGACCATCATCCAGTACAAGGCCGGCGGCAAGAGCGTCGACGTCGAGCTGAAAGGGATCATCACGGCGACCCGCCAGACCGTGAATACCAAGACGCAGCCCTAGAGGCGTGCCGCTCTCCCCGCTCGCCGCGGGGAGAGCGGCGCTCAGGCTTCCCCTGTGCGACCATGTCCGAGTTTCCCCTCAAGGCAGAGCTGCGCACTCCGGGGTTTCGCCGTGGAAAATAACCACAACACCGCCGTTGACGACCATGCGTTCGCGCTCAGAGAGCTTCGCGCAGGCAATGCGCGCGGCGCGGAACTGCGGCTTCGCGCTTTGCAATCGGCCGCACCGGGCGAGATCGAGAGCTTGCGCCTCCTGGGCGTTGCTCTATTGATGCAGGAGAACGTCGCGGGGGCGCTCGCTGCACTCGAGCGGGCCGTCCGGGCCGCGCCCGACTGCCTGACAGCGCGCATCGACCTCGCCCGCGCCTACCGCAAGGCGGAACGCACCGAGGCTGCTTACGCGGAACTTCGAGGGGTGCTGAGGCGCGACTCCTCATTGCACTTGGGTTGGCTCGCGCTCGGCGATGTGCTCGTGGATCTTGGCCGTCCTGCCGACGCTCGCCAGGCATTCCGCCGGGCGCAGGTGTCGGACCCATTCGCCGACCAGGTCTCGCGGGCCTATGAGGCCTTCGGTAGCGGCCGGACGGCGGTCGCAGAGCGGCTGTTTCGAGACATCCTCGAGTTGGACGCGAGTCACGTCGGGGCTTTGTGCGGCTTGGCGGCGATTTGCCGCGGCGCTGCGCGGGTGGCTGATGCGGAACGCCTGCTCCGCCATGCGGCTCGTCAGACCGAGCACGCACCGCTTGTCTGCCGCGGCATGGGTCAAATGCTTCTCGAGGCCGGCAGGCTCGCCGAGGCGGAGGCGGCGGTTCTCCGCGCCCTGTTGGTCGAGCCGGACAGTCCACGGTGCTGGATCATTCTCGCGACCATCAACGGACGGATGCAGCGTCCCGAGGCCGCGCTGGCCTCGTACCGAGAAGCGGAGCGCATCTCTCCGGATGAGCCGCTGGTGCATTTGTCGATCGGGCACGTGCTCAAGACCCTCGGCCGCAGGGCCGAATGCGAGCGGGTCTACCACGAATGCATCGCGCGTGACGCTGTCGCAGGCGAAGCCTATGTGAGTCTGGCGGAGCTCAAGAACTACGAATTCACCCCCGGGGAAATCGGCGCCATGGAAGGCCTGCTCGCTGGCGGGACCGGCGGCGAAAGCAACGCCGTTCGCCTGCATTTTGCGCTCGGACGCGCTCACGAGCAGCGCGGCAGCACATCCAGCGCCTTCGCTCACTACGCCGCAGGCAACCGCCTGCGGGGGCGCGAGTCGCCGTTCGACTTTGCAAGCTTCGAGCTCCAATCGCGCCGCGTCATCGCCTACCTGGGTCAGGCCTTTTTTACCGCCGCCGCGGGTGGCGGCTTAGCGGATCAGGCGCCGATCTTCATCGTCGGGCTGCCCCGCTCGGGCTCGACCTTGGTCGAGCAAATCCTGGCGAGCCATCCGGCCGTCGACGGGACCATGGAGCTGCCGAACATCCCCGCCTACGTTCGTGAGCTGGAACAGTTGAACGTGCGCGGAGATGCCTATCCCCACAGCCTGGCCGTGGCGCCCCCGGCCGTGCTGAAGGCACTCGGCCGCCGCTACTTGCGCGAGACCGCTCCGCTGCGCAGCGGGCGATTGCGCTTCACGGACAAGTTGCCGAACAACTTCCTGCATGTGGGCCTGATTCACGCCATCTTGCCCCAGGCGACGATCATCGACGTGCGCCGTCACCCCTTGGACGCGTGCTTCAGCTGCTTCAAGCAGTATTTCGCGGCCGGCCAGTCCTTCACCTACGACCTCGAGGGGCTGGGCCGCTACTACCGCTGCTATCTCGACGTGATGGACCACTGGGACGGGATGCTTCCCGGCCGCGTGCTGCACGTGTCCTACGAGGATCTCGTGCGCGCGCCCGATGAGCAGGTGCGGCGACTGCTCGCGCACTGCGGTCTCGAATTCGACGCCCGCTGCCTGGAATTTCATCGTACGCAACGGCCGGTTCGCACGGCGAGCTCCGAGCAGGTGCGGCAGCCGCTCTATACCTCGGGCGTCGGATATTGGCGCCGCTTCGAGCGCGAGCTTCAGCCCCTGCGCACCAGCCTCGGCGATTGCCTCACGCGATTTCCGGAGTACTGATGGCGCCCCGCTCGAAGAATCCCGATCCGCCGCGCACGAGTCTGACCGCAACTTCGGCGCTGGGCGCGGCCATCGCCGCAGTGCTTTATGGAGGAGACCTGCGCAGCGCCCCCGCCGACAGCGCGGCGGACGTCTTGGAGCAGGTGATCGTCACCGCTCGCAAGCGCACCGAGAATCTCGAGGAGGTGCCGCAGAACATCGATGTGTTCGGCCCGCAAGACATCCACAACCTCGACATCGAGCAGCTCGAGGACTATCTGACTCTGTCGCCATCGATTGCCTTCATCAGCACAGGTCCCGGTCAGCAGCGGATATTCATGCGCGGCGTATCGGACGGCAGCAACCCCAACTACGGTCACAGCAACGTGCCGACGACCGGTTATCTGGTGGACGACCTTGCGTTCAACTATTACGGGCACATTCCCGACCTCCATCTCTATGACATCGAGCGCATTGAAGTGCTGAACGGTCCCCAGGGGACGAGCTTCGGACCGGGTGCCTTGTCCGGCGCCGTCCGCATCGTCACCAAAAAGCCCGATCCGGCCGCGTTCGGTGCGGGCGCCGATTTCGACGGCGGCCAGATCGACGGCGGCGCCAACAACTGGACGTACGAAGGCTTCATCAATGTGCCCCTCGTCGAGGGTATGACCGCCCTGCGCTTGTCCGCCTACGACGTGCAAGATGGCGGATACATCGACAATCTCCTGGGGACCCGGCACTGGCTGAACGGCACGGTCTCGACCAATGGCGCATGGGCCGGCGACAACTACAACACCCGGCACATCATTGGCACGCGCCTCGCCCTGCAGCAGAACCTGCCGCACGATTGGGGGGTGACCGTCACCGGCTTCTATCAGCGGCAGCTGTACAACGGATCCTGGGAGGAGGATCCGTCGGGTTTCGGACCTCTGAATCTGGAACGCTTCTCGCCTCAGGGGGGCTATGAGTACGATCGCTTCCTCGATCTGCACGCCGAAGGCGACGTCGGGATCGGCGATCTCGTCTATGCCGGCGGATACGAGGCCGACAGCAAGCGCCGGCTGTACGATTATTCCGAATATGCGCAGTACAGCTACTACGCGACGGCTGCGAACGCGAGCGCCTGCTCCACCGATCCCGTCAATGGCAAGGGCTACAGTGGCTGCAACGTGCCCTACATGTACGCCGTGACCAACGCGCTCGTCCAACAATGGTCGAACGAATTGCGCCTGCAATCGAAGCCCGGGGGACGAGCGCATTGGACCGTCGGCGCGTACTGGGAGAAGATCTACAATCCCTATTCGGGATTCATTGCGCTTCCCGGCATCAAGCTCAGCGGCGAGGAGGCCCAGTATCTCATCGGCACCTACGGCGGCGGTCACGCGACCCCGCGTCCCGAAGAGTGGTACAGCGATTACGGCGACGATCATTACCGGCAGGTGACCGAGTTCGGCGACCTGACCTTCGATCTCGACCCTCGCTGGAGCGTGGAAGGCGGGATTCAGCATTATCACTCCAGCCACACGGAAGCGGACACTGCCAGCCCCTATTTCGAGACCCCGGCGCCGGTATTCCACTCGGTTGAATCGAACCGGACCAATTTCAAGGCAGGCCTCAACTTCAAACCGACCCGCGAGCAACTGCTGTATTTCTCCTTTGCGCAGGGTTATCGCGACGGCGGGTTCAACTACATCTCCCAGTCCGATAACCGCGCCTACCCGCGCTACTTCAAGCCCGACTACCTCGATAACTACGAGCTCGGCAGCAAGAGCGAGCTTCTCGGAGGACGCGTGGTCTGGAACAACGCGCTCTACTACATGCGCTGGATCGACTATCAGGTGCCGGTCAGCGTCCCCGAGAAACCCTTTAATTTCAACGCCAACATCGGGGCTGCCCGCATCTACGGTCTCGAATCGAACATCGTCGTTCACCCCCTCACCGGTCTCACGTTCTCGTTCGACGGCAACTACAACGATTCCCGGGTGCAGAGCAACGACTACCAGAGCTCGGTTTATCCGGTGGTGCCGGGCGAGCGCTTGCCCGAGGCGCCGTATTTCAATTACAGCGCCGTCGCACGCTACGAGCACCTGCTCGATCCCGCATTGCGCACCTTCGCGCAGTTCGACATCGCCCACAAAGGCGACATGTGGAATGACTTGCGGGAGGACGTTCGCACGCTGCAGCCGTCCTACACCATCGCCGATCTGCGGGTCGGACTCGGCTCTGCCAGGGAAGGATGGACGGCGGAAGCCTACGTCACGAATTTGTGGAACACGCGGGCTGTCATTTTCGCCAACTACACCGGATTTTCTCATACGGACATTCCGAATCAACCACGTGTCTTCGGACTGCGGCTGAGCTACCGCTGGGGGAAAACATGAGTACCGAACCTGGTTTCTCCAATCTCGATTGGAAAGCTCGCTGGAAAAGGAACGTTCGCAACGCAGTCCCCGGCATGAAATACGCGACTCTGGTAACGCTCGCCTTGATGCTGGGATGGGACAGCGAAAGTTTCATCTGGGACGTCGCCTCGTCCGGCTGGTTGCCCGCCCTTAAAGGCGCCGGCTCCTTCATGCTCGTCATGTCGATCCACCAGTTGCCCCCGATCCCCGCGGTCGCCATCGCGGTGGAGCTCGCGCCTCGCTCCGGCAGCCGTCGTTATCTGTGGCTCGTGGCCGTGGGGGTTGCGCTGTGGGGATATTGCACGCTGTTTTGGTGGATTCTCGGCGAGCTCGAAGCCATGAACATCGGCTACGGCTTCATGGTCGCTCTCATCGTGGCTGCCTGTGCCTATCGCAGCTCCGCGCGCAACGCGGCGAGCGAGTATGTGCGCAAGCAAATCGAGGGCGCGGCGCTGGACGCCGACGTGAAGCGCGCCCGGCTGCAGCTGTTGCGCGCGCAGATCGAGCCGCACTTTCTCTTCAATACGCTCGCGACGGTGCGGGCGCTGGCGCGTGTCGACCGCCCGGCCGCGGTGGAAATGATCGACAACCTGCTCCGCTACCTCTCCGAGGCGCTGCCGAAGCTCCGCCAAGAGGAGTCATCGCTCGCCGATGAGCTGCAATTGGTGGATGCGTATTTGCGCATCCATCAGATCCGCATGGGCAAGCGCCTGTCCTACGAGCTGCTCGTGCCGCCGCAGCTGGGCGCGGACCGCATACCCACGATGATCCTGTTGACGCTGGTGGAGAACGCCGTGAAGCATGGGATCAACCCGATGGTGGCCGGCGGCTCCATCCGGGTAACCGCCAGCCATGAGCATGCGAGTCTCGTGCTCAAGGTTGCCGATTCAGGCGGCGGTATGGCGGCAACCGAGGGCCACGGCATGGGATTGGCCAACATCCGCCGCCGGCTGACGATGCTTTATGGGGACGGCGCCGTGTTGTCATTGGCCCGCGCCGCAACTCGGGGCGTAGTGGCGACGGTCTCGATCCCTCTCGCCGGCGCCACCTGAAGGCAGCGCCTCGGGGCATGGCATGAGCTGGTGGCGCCGAATCGTGCTTACGCAGGCAATCGTTGCGCTGTCGGTGTTCGTCAAAAGCTTCGAGGGAAAGCCGCTGGGCAGTTGGATGGGTCATCCGAGCCTGGCATATGTCGCGACATCGCTCAGCGCATTACTGCTGCTCGGAGTGACCCTCTACGCCGACACTATCGTGACCCGCGGCGCCTCGGCTCGCCTCGTCTATCCGCTCACGGTCCTCAGCGCCTTTCCACTGGCGTTTGTCGTCACGTGGGGCGCAGAACAGCTTTATTACGCCGTGTTTTCCGTGCCGGCCGCCGCCGCCGAGGCCCAGCGCTGGAAATTCATCAGCTATGCCGTGGACATTGCCCTCATCTGCGCCTTCGGCATGGTGATTTTCATGAATCGACGCACGGCCGAACGCATGCTGGAGCGAGTCCAGAGCGCGGAGTTGAAGCGCGTGCAGCTCGAAGGACAGCTCATCGAATCGCGCCTTGCGACGGCTGAGGCACAGGTCGATCCGCAGATGCTGTTCAGCGAACTCGCCGAGATCCGCGACGCATTCAGCCGTTCCTTGCCGGACGCCGACGCAAAGCTCGAACGGCTGGTACAGCATCTACGCACCGCGCTGGCACGCACCGTAGCGCTCGGCGACGGGTCGGACAAATCGTGAACGCACCCTGCGCCTTGATTGCCGAGGACGAGCCGCTTCTGCGGACCGAGATCCGCGACGCGCTGCTGACCCTGTGGCCGCAGTTGCGCATAGTCGCGGAAGTCGGCGACGGAGTCGAGGCCATGCAAGCATTGGATCAGCTGGCGCCGGACATCCTGTTCTTGGACATACAGATGCCCGGCGCCAGCGGCATCGACGTGGCCCGTCACGCGAGCGAGAAAGCGCACGTCGTTTTCATCACGGCCTTCGATGCTTATGCCGTCCAGGCGTTCGATCAAGGCGCGCTCGATTACATCCTCAAGCCGCTGACCATGGACCGCATGAAGCTCACCGTGCAGCGCCTGCAGCAACGCTTGCAGGAACCACCGGCCGACTTACGGGGACTCACCGATCTATTGAAGAACGCGCTGCAAAGCGAGCCGCGCTACCTCAAGTGGCTCACGGTCCCCAAGGGGCACGACTTGCACGTCGTGGCAGTTGCCGATATTTCCTATCTGCGTGCGGACAACAAGTACACCACGATTGCGACGCGCGCATCGAGCTTCCTCTGCAACTCATCGCTCAAGGAAATGAAGGAGAAGCTCGATCCAACCATGTTCTGGCAGATTCATCGGAGCGTGATCGTGAACGTCAGCGCCATCGAAACCATCTACCGATCGTTTCGCGGCAGCCTGGAAGTCAAGCTCAAGGACCGGGAAGAATTGTTGCCAGTCAGTGCTGCGTACGCACACCTGTTCAAGCAGCGGTGAATCCGCGCGGCGCGGCCCCGGCGGCCACCGCTCGCGGGCCGTCGCTCCGACGGCCGCTCTTGCGCCTAATTCAGCTTGATCTGGACGTCGACGCCCGCCGGAAGCTCGAGCTTCATCAGGGCATCCACGGTCTTGTCCGTCGGACTCAGGATGTCCATGAGGCGCTTGTGCGTGCGGATCTCGAACTGGTCGCGCGCATCCTTGTCGCCATGGGGCGAGACGAGCACGGTGAAGCGCTCCATCTTGATGGGCAGCGGCACCGGACCCTTCACGGTCGCTCCGGTACGCTTCGCGGTCTCGACGATTTCACGCGCCGACTTGTCGATCAAGCGATGATCGAAAGCCTTCAGGCGAATACGAATGTTCTGATTAGCCATATCTATTTACCTTTAAACGGCGTCGAAGCGACGCCGTCCGATAGCCGCCCGCTTCGCGGGCGTAAAAAACCCCAGAAATTAAGTTATCACCTTCGAGACGACCCCGGCGCCCACGGTTTTGCCGCCCTCGCGGATGGCAAAGCGCAGCCCCTGCTCCATCGCAATCGGGGCAATCAGCTCCACCACGATCTTGATGTTGTCCCCCGGCATCACCATCTCGGTCCCCGCCGGCAGCT
>Ga0302324_100018021_pt1 | contig 13959 bp, 10 predicted proteins | sample Palsa_T0_1_FD_201949 | JGI IMG/M metagenome (GOLD analysis project Ga0302324, IMG submission 201949) | Peat permafrost microbial communities from Stordalen Mire near Abisko, Sweden - Palsa_T0_1 | ecosystem: Environmental > Terrestrial > Soil > Palsa > Peat permafrost | place: Sweden: Abisko... | reverse complement strand
AGCGCCGGCAGTACTCGTTGATCCTTGTCGCGCGCCGAAGGAACTCCTCGCGCCGCTGGTAGAGATTCCCGTCGTGATTCAAATCGTGCACGTTGAACTCAAAGCCACGGTCCCTGATCCGGTCAACATATTCGGGCGGAACTTTGTAGCGCTTCTCCGGAATCACCTGAAATGACGCCTTGATACCGTACGAATCGTCCAGGTCCATTAAACGATCCGTGAAATCACGCCCTGCGGCAGTCTCCACATCGTGCGTCATGATCAAGCAGCTCGGCGCCCCCTGCGGCCAGAACCAGATGAACGGTATTCTGCTGACCCCATTGGCCTCCATTAAGAGTCTCAAGAGTCCCTCATGGAATCGGTCGACGGTCGTGTCCAGGGGCCAACTGGGGAAGGGCCGGCTGTTCCAGTCGCTGAAGTAAGCTCGTTGCAAGTGGCGGCGAATAGAGACGGGAAGAAGTTCCCTGCCGAAGTAGTAGGCCTTGCGAACCCACTCATGCGTGACAAGTCTTTCTCGCCCCTGCATCATTTTTCTTTCATAGCGTTCCCGTCGCAGATTTTCGACCACCTCACTGGCATCGAAGGGCAGGGATATTTTGTGTCCGTCCATGTGAAACTGTTCCAACGCATCGAACCGGTCAGAACCGTCAAGATCGGGAGCCACCCCCCGGTTGCATCGCCCATAGCAAATCGTTTTTGGGCCGAACCGGAAAAATCCGGGATCGCCCGAGAGGCTGCTACTCTCGGCGGACAGCAATATTCCTGATGGCAGGCGGTAGTAGTCGGAAAGTACCCGGTTCACTTGTGTGTCCATGGTGTGCACAATCACGCGGTATTACGGTGAAGCAAAAGACGGCTGACGATAATCACCAGCGGGCCGCAGGATCCTTCGCGCTTGCAACAAACATCCTTGTTCATTTATGTCGAGCGCCTTCCGCGGGTTGGGGTGATCCTACTCCCCCTTTGCTATTTGCGGCGGGGCCGCTTACCCATTTGTGCTGGACCGGGTCAAACTGTCTAATGACGATGCCGGGATTCCCGAAGATTACGGAGTACGGCGGAAAGCTTTCGGTGACAACCGCATTTGCTGCCACCACACAATTGCGACCAAGTATTAACTCGCCCTGAGTGCAAATGATCGTGGCTCCCTTGCCGAGCCAGGAACCCTTGCCAATGCGAATTCGGCCGCTCTTTACACTGTGCGCTTCACCAGTCGACCCCATTCCATGTTCATCGGTGTGGCCATGGTCGCTAATCAAGACCCCCTGTCCCATTATGACGTCCCGCTCAATGTGAATGCCGTTCCTGGCAGAGATTAGGCATCGCTGCGCTATCAAGCAGTTGTCGTCGACGACAATGATAGGCTCCTCGTTCGAGTCCAGAGGAGCAACCACCTCCAGAATGGCATCCTTCCGGATTTGGATCGAACTGCCAAGCTTGATCCGATGCGCTTGGGGCCTCGACAAATCACAGGTCCAATGGACGGACAACCTGCGGCCTCTGGATGCAAACGGGTAAGTCCAATTCACCCAAATGCTGTAGAGCTTGGTGAGGCTCTGAGGAATAAGCTGCAACGGATCTCTTATTGGCAGAGGATCGTCGGCAGGGCGCACCAAAGCATTCAATATGGGTTCTGTGGTCATTCGCTTCTCCAAACGAGGTCGGTCTACGGCAGGTCGAGCCGTTTAACTACCCGGGCAGGATTCCCCGAAATAACGGAATAGGCTGGGGCGCTCCGTACTACCACAGCGTTGGGGGCGACAATGCAATTCCGACCCAAAACTAACTCGCCGCGGGAACACATGATCGCAGCTCCCTGGCCAACCGAGCATTCCTGCTCGATTCGGATTTTGCCTCCCGGCGTAGCGGGTTGATCTCTAATCGGCAGTTCAGTGTCCTCGTAACCATGGTTATGGTCCATGATCAATACCGACGGCCCCAGATGCACATCGCGCTCGATGTGAATTTGGTTCCTGGCGCTTATCCAAGTCCGCGCAGCCAAGCTGCAGTTATCGTCGATGATCACTTTTAGCTCACCCACATCCTCGCCTACCACGTTGAGCCAGACGTCCTTACCGATGACCACCGAATTGCCAAGCTTGAGCCACGGGGACATCGACCTATTCAGCGTGAGGGTATAATGCACGGACAAGTCGCGGCCCACGGACGCGATGGGGTAAGTCGTTCGTAACCACAGAGCGAACAGCTTCGACAATCCCCAGGGAACAATTTCCAGGGGGTCTACGGAACGAGTCATATTGACGATCGCGCCATCATCCACAAACATCTCCTTCAGTTCGAGATGATTTGAAACGGCGCACGTTTTGCTCCTCATACGAGAGATGTGAAGCTTCGTTGTAGCCTATTCCTTCTGAAAAACTGCATGGATCGACTCGCCGCCGCCCACTAGGGGAGCCGTTGCCAACAAAAACCGCAACACCGTCATCCGCACGAGTTTTCGCGCCACTCTCCAGGGGAGCTTTGCCTCGCCCCGGTAGGCCACGGGTGTTCGTCGAATGCCTACAGCGCTGAAGATATCGTCCCATACGTAACGCAGACTGGTTCCCACTGCAGGATTCCGGTGTGTTTCGATGGACACTTCCTTGAGTCCGGCGGTCTCGGCCAGGAATCTGAGAGCTGAAGGCGAGTAGTGGAACAGGTGTCGCGGCAGCTCCAGGCCATGCCAATAACTCCCAAACACGCGGGCCTCGGCGGAATCCACATTAGGCACCAGCACGTAGAAAATCCCTCCGGGCTTCAGCCATTCGCGGACGCGAGCCATGATGCGCCGGGGTTCATATAGATGTTCCAGCACGTCGAAACAGGTGATTACATCAAACGATTCCGGAGGAAATGAAGCCTCGAGAACATGTCCTACAAATACGTGGGCGCCGCTTCTTGCTTCAGCGTTTTTTGCGGAGTCTTTGGACATTTCAATTCCATAGAGCGCCCATTGCTTGCCTTGGAGCGACTGGAGGAATGCTCCTGAGCTGCAGCCCATATCGAGAAGCGCACCGGATTTCTTATATTGGAACAAGGTATCCTTACGGGCTCGCCAACGTTCGGGCGAGTTCTGGCCCGATCCGGAGATCAGCCGATCATAAGCGTCTGTATAATGCTGATACATTTCATCCGCTGTGGGAGGCTGGCTAAGCCAAACGAGTGAACATGCCGGACAGCGAACTAGCTTATAGCGTTGTTGTCTTCCATGAAAACGATCGGGACCCAGCAGCCACTCCTTTGCTCCCGCTTGCTCACAGACAGGACACAACTCCAGACCATCGACAGGCGCGGGGCTGTCCTTGCAGTCCGCGGCGGGGCCGGGCGCTAAAGATGGGCGGCTATTCACGATTTTCTGCCTCGGCTAGACGAATTTCCAGACGATGAACTCCGCAATCGGGTCATGGCTGGTTGACCTCATTCGGCACTTCAAAAACGTACAAACTGTGATTCAAAATCGATTTCCGAGGATATTGCAGCACCCAGCGGTAGCCATTTGGATCAGGGAGGGTCTGCCCAGTCAAAAAATTGGCGCTGACAATAACCGTTCCAGAAACGCGTTCGTTCGGCATCACAGGAGTGGCCCGTATCCCGTATGTCGCCGGCGCAACGCTCCCGAAATATGCGAGATGAATCGGCACATTTTGGTGCGCCTCCTGATAATGGCGCAGCGCGATCAGACCTTCTCCCCAATCAACGTTGCTGTCGCTCAGGAATTTGTAACTGCTCGCAGCGCTGATGGAAGGGTTGAAGTACGAGAGATAGTCCGGCGCGTATCTCAGCACGTCTCCGACATGAACGACTAGAGCAAGAAGGAGTAGCACCAACACTACCCGGCGACCTTTTGTGAATTGCCAAAGGCTGCCGCAAAGTAAAAGAACAAAGGGGTAAATGGGCAAAATATAGCGTTCACCTAGATTGAGCTTGGCCAATGTCGCCAGCATAAAATACAACATCGGGAAAATGGCCCATAAGGCGAAGGCGCGAGGAAGGGCGATGCGTCCCGAGAACATCAGTCCCACCGCACACGCGAAAAGTAGGAGGACGATGATGGGCCATTTGAGCAGAATCACTACGGGAAAATACAGCTTTGATCCGCCTCTATAACTGCGGCCCAGAAAGTATCCGTAATGCCCTCCTCCTTCGTTATGTCTGAATTGAAAGGCCAGTCCCTGCAAGAATTCGAATGCTGGCACTGGCACGGAAATGTGAAGGGTGCGTGGAGATCGATGAAGAATGGGTTCCGCCCTGTTGGGAACGTCGACGCGCGTTTGTATGCCGCTCGTCGCGAGCGTAATCCTGGAAACATGGAAGCGGTAAGCTCCCCACACGATTAGAAAGGAAATCAGTAATGCCGTCAGCGCTTTTCGCCAGTTCCATTCGGCAGGATAAATCGAGATGGAATCCGGGTTGAGAACCAGCATGAGGCCGATTACCAATACGAAAAACGGGAGTGAGGAGGCCTTGGTGAGCAACAATCCGCCCAAGACCAAACCCAACAGCACCGTTTGGGGCCAAGATCGGTCGCGATACCAGCGGTAAAGCTGGAACACTGTCGCAAACAGCATCAGCGTCACCACTCCATCGCTCGTGGCCGCGAGAGAAAAATGAGCGATGAGGGCAGGCGAAAAAGAGAAGAGAGCCAGCACGAAATTGGCTGCACTGACTGAATATAGCGACCGGGCAGCCAGCCAAAGCAATAAGCCCAATACCACACCCAGCATCGCGTCCACGGGGCGGGTGTGCCATGCCAGAACTTCGGGGTTGGGCCCGAGACCAGCGAACGAGTCAAAATCTGAATTATGCCAGGCCACGGATTCGATGTTAGGGGCGGTCTTGTCGCCGACTTGAAATCTGGAATTCATCGCTGGAAGGGTACACAACAGCCGAGCCAGCGGGGGGTTGTCGTTCATCCCTTGTCCGCCGCTGTATTGTCCGGTACGCCATTGCTCGAGGCCGGATAAGATATCGATTGGTTCGTCAAAAGTAAGCGATTGCGTTCGGATAAACCAGGCACATTGAGCTACGTACGCCAGCAACAGGATGGCGGGCAGAATAACTGTGGAAAAACTCAAATGCCGAACTGCGGTCTGAGCCGCTGCGGCGGAAGAGCTCTGTCCACAGGTCTGCTCTTGTTCCGAAATCGGCGCTAGAGATAAGTTACTGTCCATAAAGCTTGTGCCCTTGCTACAGAAGCCTCTCAGACGATTCCTGACGAATCTCTTAACCGATCCTGGTGATGGCGCACGCTCCGGAGCGCCAGCTGTGGGCTTACCCACGTCAGCAGCCATTTCACCGCTACGTTGAACGTCGGATCCATGCGAACTGCTTTCAAAGCGGCTTGGCGCGCCCTTTGGTATTGTCCGGTCTCCAGATACCAATTGGTCCATCCGCTGTGGACCCCTCGCAACTGCTCTCGAAGTAGCTTCTGGATTTTTTTCGGCAGGCGATCGCTCAAGCGCAACAGCCCTTCCAATCTGGTTTGGCTACCCTGAAGGAAGAAATCCAACCTGTTCCAATCCGCACTAACTCCGATGTGCCGAGTTTCTGCGGGCGACCGGTCAAACCAAACCAGCGGACGGTTGACGTAACAGAAGCCGGTAACCATCGCTAAGCGAAACATGAGTTCACTGTCTTCGCTGTACAAAAGTTTCGAATCGAACCCTCCTGTTTTTCTCAGTAGATCGGCGCGCGCCAGAAGAGACGACAAGTGGACGACCATCCCTGCGCCGCCTGGCCTCACGACCAGCCTGAGCACCTCCGTGCTAATCCCCATTTCGGGTTCATGCCGATAGCTCTCCTCAGCCATCTGGAATAGCGTCCGTGTTTCAGGGTGATTGAATAATCGCGTGTCCGTATAGCATGCGCCGCACTGAGGGCTGAAACGCCTGAGGGCCTCGAACTGTCGCTCCAGCTTGTCTTTTTCCCAGAGATCGTCGGAGTCCAAGAAAGCAATCCATTCGCCACGTGCTTCTTCGATCCCGCGGTTCCGCGCCACGCTCACTCCCTGATTAGCCTGAGCGTAGTAACGGATTCGATCGTCAAAAGCCTCCGCGAGAATCTGCGCTGTACCATCCGTTGAACCGTCATCCACGACGATTACTTCGAGGTCGGAGAATGTCTGTGCGAGGACGCTTTCAATCGCGTTTTGCACCTTGCCAGCTCGCTCGTAGGTTGGGATAACGACCGATACTTTGGGATTCATGAAACTCTGCCTTCCGATTTGCCGGCCCTGCTAAGTTCGGGCCACGAAAGTCTTGTCAGAGCGAAACCCGCTCGGCTTTAGCTGTTCTAGCGGAGGCGTTCGTGCTGGTGTCGGAATCTGCCTGTGGAAAGCTCTTTGGATCGGAAGTCTTCTTTTCGCTCGCTACTTTTTCACGCCAGGTAAACCGGCGGTTCAGTTCGTAGTTAAAAACGGTGCCGACGAGGATCGCAACGAGCTGAAACCCAAGGGCAAAGATGTAGGATTCTTTGGGTGACCGACCGCTTTGCAGATACGTGTGATAAAAGCGGGTAAAACCCGCAAAGGTCAACGTGGAAGCCGCCATCCCGACCAAGCAAAGCCCAAGATAAGAAGCATATCCCCGCAGGACGGACCAGCCGCGGTGCCCGCGATCCACAAACGTCCAGGCGTTGTTGAAAACGTAGTTCGTGAGGTTCGCAAAAAGGGTTGCCAATGCTGAAACGCGCCAATCTCGTACTCCAAATAATGCGGCAAACCCCACGAAAGCGCCGAGGTTCACAATTGTCCCCGATGCGCCGACAATCGCGAACTTGATGAAGCGAACAGACATGTAGCGGCTGACAGAGGAGAGCTTCCAAAGCTGTCCCAGATACTGAAAAATGATTTTAGAGGACAACTTGGATTGCCCAGCCACACGCTCTCGAAACGTGTACGGCACCTCCGCAAGCCTCGAGGGAGCCAGCCTCGCAATGATCTCCAGCAAAATTTTGAAGCCGCTTGAATCGAGTTGCTTGTGAATCCGGATGAAGTCACCGCGGCGCATAATGAAATATCCGGACATCGGATCCGTGAGCTGCACACCAAGAAACGTCTGCGCCAATTTGGTGGCCACCCAGGATTGGAATCGCCGCACGGCATTCCACGACCCAGTTCCTCCGCCTTTTACGTAGCGGCTGGCGACCACAATCTCCGCGCCGGAGTCTAGAGCTGCGATCATCTGCGGCAGGATCGCTGGATCGTGTTGAAGGTCAGCGTCTATGACACCAACATATTCGCTAGAGGAAGACAAAAAGCCCTCTATGACAGCGGGACTGAGGCCGCGATCCGCGGTGCGGCGAAGAACCCGAACGCGCGGATTCTGAGTGGCCAATTCTTGAGCAACAGCCCACGTACGATCGGGCGAATCGTCGTCTGCAATGAGCAGTTCGTAGTCCGCGCCAGGTAGCGCAGTGGCCACGTCATGAATGAGGCGTGGTACGTTTTCGGCCTCATTGTATGTTGGAGAAACTATAGTTAGTTTCACGTTCCTCACTCCCTGACCCAGGCGCTCTCTCGAACTTGGCTGATCTCGTGTGGCGCTCCTGCTCGATACGCCGCGATCGTTTCGCGATACGCTTCGAGAAGTACCCTCCCCGCGGCAGTCCACGTAATTTGCGGGGCCGTTTCGAGGCACGTAGCGCGGAGCCTTTCGAGCAGTTCGCGATTTTCGTGCAGCATAGTGATGTGTTGCGTCAGGGCGTCAACGTCTCCGATTCGATGCATTAACCCCGTTTTCATATGGCTGCAAATCTCGGTGCAGGCTTCCGAGGCAAGAGGAACGCATCCACTCCCCATCGCCTCGGTTATTACCAAACCGAAGCCTTCCTCAATGCTGGGAAGCACCAAAATATCGCTCTTACGCACTAGCTCTGGCACGTCATTCCGATGGCCTAGCACCTTCACGCTCGGATGCGAAAGCATCGGCGCGAGCTTTTCCTGGTACGCGGGCAGGAATTCCCCGGCAATTAGAAAAGTCCCATCTTTCGAAGCCGGGGAACGGAGCCACGCTTCGAGGGCATAGTGCAGGCCCTTTCGCACTGCGCACACGCCCACGGATATCATCGTCAGGCCGCGCTTGGGGTCGCGCGGCTCGTTTCTGGGGTAGTACACCTTCTCGTCATACCCATAGATGTGGCGGATCAGCTGTTCCTTCGCGAATCCCTTGTCGAGAAAGGTCTTCACGACAAAATCCGACGGGCACAGGAGGCGCGTGGCCAACCTGTACTCTTCTTCCTCTTTGTGCAACTTCTTTGCATTGTATGCGTGCTCGTGATCCGGCGGCAGCGTAATCCCCAGCCGGTCGCATTCTTTCTGCACCACCTCCATCGCAAAGCCCGTGTGCGCATTTGGTCTTTCCAGTACAGTTGGGATCCCCAGCCGCGCCGCAGTCTTCAACGTTTCGAGCGCCCCAAGAGGCCAGGTGTGGATGATGTCAATCTGCCCAGCCAGCTTCTCGATTCGGCGCGCCACGATGCGATCGTGCAGGGCAACTGCGCGCATGGTGCCGAGAAGCCTGTACGGGACGCGGAAGCTACCCCTTGCCAGAGTGGGAGAGACTCTCACGGCTGAGTCAACTGGCCGGGAGATAGAGGCGGGGAAAACGAGCAGATCCGTCCCTGCGGCTGCCAGGCCATTCACCTGCTGCCAAGCTGTATAGCAGATCCTATCCGCGCCTAGTCGCAGCGGAAAGCTATACAGAACCCTGATACGTTCCTGAGACATTTGTGTGGGGTCTATCCTTAGTAGGCGAACCGCTTTTTGAGTCTGAGAATGGGTTGTTCAAATAGGTGGAAACTTAGAGCCGCAATGCCGAGATTGGCTGCCAAGCAAGCAGCGACGTAGCTGAGCTCCCCAAGCGGATATCGAGAAAAAAAAGGTTTCGCACGCTCAAAAACCGCGGTCAAGGGAAAGTGGTAGAGGTACATGCCGTAGCTATACCTTCCAAACGTCCGCAGTATTCCCAGTGAAAACAGTCCAGATAGTGGTCCGAGACTCAGTATCAACAGCGCCCCGTACGCAATGGCGATCACACTAAATCCGGCGGTTTCGATCAGCCGATCCGTGTGCGCGGTAGTATGCCTGAGAACACAGATCAAGATCACAACTCCCGCGGAGACGGCAAACACGGGATACGCGAATTTCTGACAGTACTCCCATACGCGACTTCGAAAGAGAATTGCCAGAGCAGCCCCCAAAGCGAGGGCGTCCATCCGACAGGGCAAAGAAGCATAAGCCCATTGTGGAAAGATGATACGGGCAATCAGCGCTCCGGCACCGACGATCGCGCAGAACCCAAGAATCTTCCTGGGCGCTTGGAGCTTGCGAATCAGCCACGGCCATACCATGTAGAATTGTTCTTCGACCTGCAGGGACCATAAGTGAGTGATTCGAATCGGAAGATTCAGGATCGTCGGCCAAATGATTGCGGCCGGATAACCGAGGTACACGAGAAAGAACGCATCGCCCTTATGCCAGGCGCTGAACGGGACAATCAGTAAAGCAATCGCGGCAAAGAGATAGTAAATCGGAAAGATTCGTAGTGTTCTTCGAGCGTAAAACTTCTTGTAATATGAAGGATCGTCTCGCGTCTCCCACAAAATTCCAGTAATCAAGAAGCCAGACAATACAAAGAACAAATCCACCCCACTCCAGCCCAAGCCGCATATGGTCGCCACCCATCGGACCGCTGCCGAAGGGCTATCTGTCCCTCCCGCGCCATAGTGATGGAAGAACACCGCAAGGATTGCAATGCCGCGCAGTCCATCGAGTGCAGGTATGTGTTTGCTCGACCCCGCAACGTATGCAACAGCAGGCCTTTCCTCCGCAATAGGTGCTGTCATTGAATCTTTGTCACTTATCTTGGATGCTGACGGAGCCGTGACATAGCTTGTCCGATCGGAACCGCTGCCCCCGACCGAATTGGCAGCGCAGCGAAGTGCGAATCGCCGGAAACGTCGGCTCCCTCCATCGCGGTCTGCCTTACCTCGGACGTCACTACGCAGATAGAGGCTACTAGCAGGAAAAAAGCTATCATCAATACAGCCCCAGAGTTGATGCCGAAATAAGCCACTACGGTGGCGAACAAGGTCGATCCGAGACACCACAAGGACCATTCCTGCCCGCGATCCCCATTTACCAGCTTCCTTGCGTTCCCAATTGCCCCAAAGCTCCGCTTGAAGATCGCGATGTAGATAATCAGGGCCAGCAGGCCTCCCGTCAACGCAACGGCGACAAACTGATTGCAAAGATCCCAACTATCCCATCCCCAGTTGACGTAATCTGGCGTACCCAAAAGCCACCATTCACTGAAACGGCGTATGGTCATATCCACCAGCGCTTCGCGCTGATAGCTCGATGAGGAGCCTGTGAGATCGACGCGGGAAATTAGCGCCCACACTGGCGCTTTCATATACAGGTGGAGCGCCACCAGCGTGATGACCAGTCCCCAGCGAATCTGGCGCATCCATGTGCGGAGAGGCCAGAAGGCAAGCCCCACCAAGCTCCCGAACAACGCCATCAACGATGTACTCGAGTTCGACGTAAACACCATGGCTGTGGCCCCTGCAAGCCCGGCGAGCGCCGCGATCCGCGATTTTTCCTGCGTCCATAGCCAGAGGAACAGGGGAATTACTAACCCTCCGAGCGGGCCGGCTGTCAGCGCACCTAGCGTTCCTGCCGAGCGAACGGTACCTTCTCTTATCGCAGAAGCGATCGGGACCCCTCCCACAAAACCGAATACGTTGATCCGGGTGTACTGCTCGCCGATCATGGGGATGGCTTCAATTACGCAGATCACGGCAAGCGTCTTGATGGCGCGCCGCATTGCGTTACTATCGGGAATTAGAAATCGCACCACCAGGTAGCCGCCCAAGGTGTCCAGAAGGGTCCCCAGGGCATTGATCCATGCCTGCATCTGCACAAACTCGATACAAAAGGCCACTACGGCCACGACCGACCACAGTACCACCGCCCCGTCTATGGCACTGAATCCGCCCGGGTACTTATCCCCCGACGACTTTTGGGAACTGATCCTCTTGGCCAAGCCGGCCAAAATCAGGGCACGCAGAGCTGTAAAGTGGAAGCCGCCCAGCACGACGACTTGACTAAACGGGATTGTGAGAAAAGCCACCAGGAAAGGCACGATCGCCTTCCCGCGAGGAAGCAGCATCATCACCACGATCGCGATGAGCAGCAGTACTAGCATCTGCGGGAGAATCGTGGAGTCGGCCGCGCCGCCTCCAAATCGTAGGTTTTGAGGTACCATGGGTTAGAATCGTACGAGTTGCTGCATTGTGATTGAAACACGCACTTGAGACATCGAGATAAGTTTCAACATGGATCAGGTAAATTGTGTAACTGATCGTTCCCAAATAAACAATGGACCGGAGTCGCGATCAGGATGGCTCGGAATTTCCGATCGGCATCCCCACGGAATCTCCACGGGGTGCAGATTTGAGCCAGGCACGCAAACGTAGCGCAGGTTTTTCGATTCCGTAATAGCTCGCCATTGCTGCGGCAAATGTTGCGGCGATGTTGATTGGGAAAGTTCCTACGATAGGGAGCGGCGACTCATAACAAAAAATCTGCTGCCATAAATACAAGCTATAGGACAGGACTCCGATCCATGCAAGAGGTTGCCAATCAAGAAACGAATGCGATTGGGAAACAGCCCAATTTATGATTAGTGCTACAAGAGCTGGAATTAATATTCCGCCGTGATCTCCGGTTATTCCGGATTTGAGGACTATTAAAGCCACCAAAGACGCGGCCGCCGTGCTCGAACTCGACATCCATTTCCATCGCATCCATCCCCGCTGACGTAGAAGGGCAAAGCAGCAGCCTGTCAATATCGGATAATGGCCAAAAAGAACAATCAGGCCGAAAACATAACCGGCATGCGGAAAGGGGAAACCGTACATAGACCACGGGTGTCCCGCAGCGACCTTGTCTGCATGCACTCCCCATATGTGCATCACCAACAAAAGGGGGCCTATCACATAGAGCCTCAAGCGATTATTCCTGAGCAAAACGAACAGTGCTGGCCACAGCAAATAAAATTGTTCCTCTACCGAAAGGCTCCAGAAATGTCCGTTGGTGACATTTCCTGGAAAGAAATTCCGGATGAATAAAACGGAATTCCAAAGATCGGCACGCGTTGAAAGCGGCGCGGTGATGGCGAGATAAATTAGTGCCGGTGGAAGAATCCGAAATGCGCGGCGATAGTAGAATGCCGGGACGCTCACGCGGCCTTTCCTGGACTCTTCCTCGCACAGTAGATACGTAATAAGGAATCCGGAGATTACAAAAAAGATCGTTACCCCGAAGCCCCCTACAGGGAACCAATTTACGTAGACACCTTGACCATCCCGTACAAACATCAAGTGATTGGCGATTACCAGTAGAATTGAGATGGCCCTCAGACCATCGAGTCCTGCGAGCCTTTTGTCCTCGTTCGCGGACGATTGGGTTTTCGTCAACATGTTTGTTCTTCCCCTTATCGCGGCCGCTTTGGGGGGGGATGGTTTGCGGGGTTCGAACTTCTAAGTGCGTCCTCGAATTATTGGCCGGCGTCTCGACCGATCTTCCTAGGATTCGGTGCCTTCTACGGGGTCAGACTGTACCACAGGTAAGCTATACGCAACCGTCAGCGTCTTTGCGGAGCCTGCCTTGGCTTTCGCTGAGCCGAAAGTCACTATAATTTGATCGTTTCCTAGGGATGCGCGCTTACATCGTTTCGTTGTTTACAGTTCGGCCTCGGGGATCAAAGGTGCTATTGCGTCGCGGTCCCTTTTCACAACGGAGCAAAAGGGATCACTGAACCGTTATCTGCAAATTCGTCGGGGCTTGCGGAGCCTGACCCTGCGAGGTCTGCGAGGCCAGCGAGGCCGAGAACTGATACGCGCCCTTATCCCATACTGCGCTTGCCGGTCTTGCCACTGGGGTAAGGCTGGGAATACTTACCGTGTGGGTAGTGGCGTTGTAACTCAGGGCGTAAGAAGTCCCGAACTTGCAGGCGTTCGCGGCATCAGTGAGTGCCGAATCTGACATCGCCGCCGTGGCGATAGTGGCGCAGAAGCCGCTTGTCTCGTTCGTACCTGTCGCTACCGTGGAATTAGTTGAGGCCACCGGGGAATTCGCATAAGGTGGCTGGTTAGGAGAGCCAGATCGAGAAGTCTGCGCATTAACATACTGATCGAAATGTGGCGCGGTGTTTGCATCAGATTGGGCGTGGGTTTGGACCAAATCGGTCAGTGGGGGGGCGGTAAACTGAGCCATGCAATTTGCCGAATATGGACTGATGTCGTCTATCCAATGATTGTTGACCAATGTTACAGGACTCATGTTCGTCGCTGGTGCGCAGCCCAATATAGAAGAGCCGACGACGAATTCAATCGTGTTGTTAAACATCACCCCTAGTCCGGCATTTTGAGGCGGCGGAGCATCACCGTCTCCGGCTCCTATAACCTCCCCAGTCGAGTTATAGATCAGGTTATCGAAAAAGTAGGTCGTATAATCGGATGGCGACGCTACAACTGCGTGGGCAATAAATACGCCCTGTGGTCCGGCACCTGTAGTCCCATTGTTGCGGAATATATTCCGATAGAAAGCATTTACCCCGGTAGGTTGGTCGCCCATCTCTGCGACGTTGGAGTGCCCATTGTCCCAAAGCCATTCGATAATATTATCGTGAAATACGTGAGTTTGCCCTCTAGTTAGGAACTGACACTGATAGCGGAATATGTTGTACTCGGCCTCTTGAAAACCAGTGATCCCGATCCCCGCGCCGATAGGGTCGGAGTCTGAACCGTCCATTACGTTGTAGCGGAGGATATCCCCCTGGCCTACATTTCCGCTGCCCGCGTAGCCCGATATTAACGTACATACTGCCCCATTCACGCAACCTGCCCCACCACCCTCTGGCGGATACGCGTTCGCCGACCATTGGATTTGCGACC
>Ga0302324_100018020_pt1 | contig 13959 bp, 10 predicted proteins | sample Palsa_T0_1_FD_201949 | JGI IMG/M metagenome (GOLD analysis project Ga0302324, IMG submission 201949) | Peat permafrost microbial communities from Stordalen Mire near Abisko, Sweden - Palsa_T0_1 | ecosystem: Environmental > Terrestrial > Soil > Palsa > Peat permafrost | place: Sweden: Abisko... | reverse complement strand
AACCATACTCCGGCAGTGATCTGATGTTTTCCGGTGATGATCTGGACGCTGTCCGTCCAGGTGAAGAGATTGCGCCGCTCCCAGACATTCGCGGCGTTGTTCGGCCCGGCCGATGTGATGGAACCGGCGCTGGTGGTAGTGACGCCGCCGCCAATCACGATTCCGCCAGGCCCCAACCCGCTGACGAACGAATCACTCGCCGGAAACGAAGCCAGAGGCGATGAATCCAGGTTGAAGCCCGCGCGCGAAAACCCGGCGTCGAATGTATTCAGAAACCGCGGCGAAAAAACGTGCGTCTCCTGCGCGCTGGCAACCTGTGCGCGCAGCGCTTCGTAAGACGCAAACAGCGGATCGGACAACGGGATCAGACTATTCCCATCGTCGATGGTGTAGATCCCCGTGAGCCAATCGTGGCTGCCCAGCGTGTAGTCGGCGCGCGTGGTGCCGAAATCCTCCCTGATGGACTCGCGGGGATTGTTGTAGGCCAGCGCCGTCCCGGTCGGCAGGCCGCCGACGAGTCTTTCCGGACCATTGGGCTCGGGCCAAAAAGACATATACGGAAGTATCTTCGGATTCAGATTCGCGACTTTCGTATAGACGCCGGCAGTGTTTGGCAGCAGACCCATGCGCGCCTGCGCGTCGGGAACCACCGCCACGTTGCTGACCGCCAGCGCCTGGCGGAAGCCTTCGTAGTTGCCAAACAGGAACAGCTTATTTTTCCGGAGCGGCCCTCCCAGCGCCCCTCCGAACTGGTTCCGGCGAAACGGGGGAACCGAAGCCTGATCGAAGAAATTGCGCGCATCGAGCGCGCTGTTCCGCAAAAACTCGAACACCGACCCGTGCGGTACGTTGGCGCCGGACTGAGTCGCCACGCTGACCTGAGCTCCGGCGCGCTTGCCGTATGCCGCTCCGTACGTGTCGGTCATGACGTTGAACTCCCGGATGGCGTCGATTCCCAGCAACTCTCCACTGGCGCCTCCGGGTGTGACGGCAAGCTGGCTGGCGCCCGTATATTCAACGCCATTCAGCAGGAACAGGTTGTCCGCGGTCCTGCGTCCGTCCACCGAAAAGGTGTTGCCGTTGCTGGTACTGGTGTCGGCGCTCTTCATGGCGCTGTAGTTGATGGAGCCGGGGTTCAGGGTAATCAGGTTATCGAAGCTTCTTCCGTTGAGCGGCAGATCTTTCACTTCGCGCTCGCCAACCAGCCCGGCGACCGACGCGGTGGTGCTGTTGACCACCGGCGCCTGTTCGAAAACAGTAACCTGCTGGGCCAGATCTCCCACTTCCAGTTGAAGGTTGAGTACCGCTTCCTGGCCGATCCGCAAATCGATGCCGGTGCGCAGGACGGCCTTGAATCCAGGCTTTTCGGCCTTCACTTCCTGCGCCCCGAGAGGCAGGGAGAGAACTCTGTAGTTGCCCTCGGCAGTGGTGACGGCCGTTCTGGAGGCGCCGGTCTCCAGACTTTTGACCGTCACGGCCGCGCCGCCGATGGGGCTGCCGGAGGCATCCACCACCCTGCCGGAAATCGACGCGGACACTTGTCCCCAGGCCGGAGCGGCTATGAGGGCCGCGAAACAAAAAAGGCGTATGTGAAACGACCGGTTGACAAAACGCGGAGAAAACTGCGAGGCCATCGTTCCATTGTCGCGCGAAGCGGCCTTTTTGGCGTGGGTGCCGGCAGTTCAGTTCGAAGAAGGGCTTATTCGAGCCGCACTGAAAAGAAGTCTCCTGGCGCCCAGGTAGGCCAAGTGGGCGTCATGCTCTGCAATGCCCTGAGACATAAGCTTAAAGCGTATTTTGAAAGTTGGTGGCACCGCAAGGCATTCCGCTAGCATTCCGGAAGTCTTTTCAACCTGGGCGAAGTAGCTTCGCATGGCAGTAACACAGTTTGCATGCAATTCAGCAAATCTCACGCGGTTCATTAGGGGCCGACTTTCATTTACATGACAATTATACCACGGCCGCAGAAGCCGCAGTAAGTCCTAATAAGTCCCGCATATTTACAGCTTCGCCAATGATCGGGGCGGCCAATCTTGGCCGCAGCCGCCTTTCAGGCGGCTAGCCGGCTGAAAGCCGTCCCCAAAGGGGACCCCAGGGCAGGGTTGCCCGCCCTCCAAAGGCTGTCACCGTATTCTGCGAGACTCATTAGTTGCTCACCGCAAGATATAACGTCTGTGTCCCGGCCACGCCGCCCACCGTAAATGTCAATGGCACCGCGCCGTTGCCGGCGTTAGCCGGCACCAGAACATTGAACTGATAGAGACCCGTGAAATCCGGCGCCAACCCGGAATAGGGCACGTTCGTGTTGGTGACCGGCACGCCGCCTATGGATATCTCAAAGGCCGACGTCAGCGTGTTTGCCGTCTGCACAAGCTGACCCGCGGGTATGTTCGGTGTGACCGCCCCAAAGCCTATGCCATAGAGGACGATCTCATCGCCTGCCTGGGCGGGCCGCGACGTGAGCCCCGCAACGGCGCCTGTGGGAAGTACGTACGAACCGTCGCCGAACTGCGCCACAACGTATTGAGTCCCCCCGATCTGGAACGATGGCGGCGCATTCAGGCCCGGTTCAACCGCGTTGACGGTGATGCTGTACGGCGCGCTGGCGAGGTTCCCGACCGTGACCGTCAGCGGCTGCGCGCCCGTGGCCACGTTCGACGGCACTAGCGCGTTCACTTGCCCCGGGCTGATGAAATCGATGAAGGCGGCCTGCCCGCCGATCGTCACGGAAGTGCCGCCGAGCGAGGTGGGAGCATTCACGCCGCTGAAATCGGCGGTCGCCCAGGATTGCGTGCCAACCGCGAGGTCCGTGCCGTAGATCTCGATCCAGGTGCCCGGCGAGATGGAAGTGAATTCTCCGAAGGTGCTCGCGCTCACGACGCCGCCTACCCCGATGCCAGGCGTTTGGCTTGCAAGCGGCGCCGCCACGCCCGAAATCTCGCGCACCCGGTTGTCGGTCAGGTCGCCCGAATAATCGCCGTCGCCCACATACAGGTTGCCCGCAGAGTCCAGCGTGAGGGGAAACGGGCTGTTGAGTTCCGCCTGCAGGGGCGCGCCGCCATCTCCCGTATAGCCCGCCGTCCCGGTTCCCGCCACCGTGGAGATGATGCCGCTCTCCACCTCGCGGATCCTGTTGTTCGAACCGTCCACGATAAACAGAGCGCCGGTGGAATCCACCGCTGTCCCGCCCGGGTAGCCCAGGCTCGCGGACGTGGCCTGTCCTCCGTCGCCTGCAAACGCGTTGTCACCGTTCCCCGCCACCGTCGTAATCGTCCCGCTGGCGGCACTGACCATCCGGATGCGAAAGTTGAACTGGTCCGTCACATAAAGGTTCCCCGAGGCATCCACCGTCACCCAAGTCGGGTTGTTGAACTCCGCCTGCGTGGCCGGCCCATTGTCGCCGGAAAAGCCCTGCGCACCCGTGCCCGCATAGGTGCTGATGATGCCGCTCCCATCCACCTTGCGAACATTAAACGCGCCCTGGTCCACGATGAACAGGTTGCCGCTCGAATCCACCGCGCAGCGGATTGGAATCACAAATTCCGCGGCTGTGGCCAAGCCGCCATCTCCGCTGTTGCCTGTCGATCCGTTCCCGGCCACCGTAGTAATCGTGCCCGACGGCGAGATTTCGCGCACCCGCAGATTGCCATAGTCGTTCACGTAAATGCCGCCATTGGGCGCCACGCACACTCCCAGCGGCCCGCTGAGCTCCGCTTGCGTCGCCTGCCCGCCATCCCCGCTGTATCCGGCAGTGCCCGTGCCGGCGAACGTCGTGATTACGCCCAGCGTGTCCACCTTACGCACCACGTTATTGTTTTGGTCGGCCAGATAGATGTTCCCAGCCGCGTCTACCGCCAGCCCCACCACGCGGTTGATCTCGGCTTGCGCGGCCGGCCCACCGTCGCCCGTATATCCGGCCGTTCCGTTTCCGGCAAAGGTACCAATCGTTTGGCCGGACGAGATCGCCGCGGCCAATAGCGGCAGCCAAAGTCTCCCGTACACGCCAGTCCTGCTCCAATCGCGAATCATGTAATTAGTATAGTCCTCAATGCCACTCTGCAAGACCTGCACCTTAGTTGCCGTATCTACTGTGCGTAAGAATACTTACTGAGTGCGTATGCCCCATAAGCCTGTGCGGGTTACTGCGCGGACAGCGGTCCGGGCGGAGTGGCGCTCAAGATGCATTGTAAATATGAACATACGGAACACCATGATATATCGCACTGTGGTCCTCATATGCCTGCTCTCCGCGGGTGCAACGGCAGGCTACGCTGAGGTCACGCTGGAGAATGGCTACAGCCAAATGTACAACCTCCAGTTCGCGGAGGCGCATGGCACATTTCATGAGTGGGAGCGACTACACGCCGGCGACCCGATGGGTCCGGTCTCCGATGCCGCGGCTTTTTTGTTCGAGGAACTCGACCGTCTGCATGTCCTGCAGTCGGAGTTCTTCATACAGGACCAGCACTGGATCACCGATCACAAGCTCGAGCCCGACCCCGGGCTGAAGCTGAGATTCGACAATGCGCTGGAGGCCAGCCGGGAGCTTTCCAGCCGCCAGCCCGATGACGAAAACTCGCAGTTTGCCTCGGTCCTGCGTACTGGGCTGCACTCCGATTACCTGGCGTTAATCGCCAGACGCTATGGCGCCTCCTTGCAGGAGATGAAAACCGGTCGCTTGATGGCAGAGAGACTGCTGGCCAAAGATCCGAACCTTTATGATGCCTGGATCGCGGTCGGCGTGGAGAATTATATGCTCAGCATCAAGCCGGCGCCATTGCGGTGGGTACTGCGGATGACGGGCGCGCAAACGGATCGGGAGCTTGGGATCGAAAAACTGAAGCTTGCCGCCGAGAAGGGCCACTACCTGGCGCCTTTCGCACGATTGATGCTGGCGGTAGTGGCGCTGCGCGACAGCGATCCGGACCGCGCCCGCGAGATCCTGTCGGGGCTGGCTCGGGAGTATCCGCACAACCCGCTTTACCGGCTGGAGATGGCCCGCCTCACTCCCGCTGTTGCCGTAAGTAAGATCGCCCAATGAGCGTTCGTGCGTTGAATCCCAATGGCCCCGGTGTTGCTCCTTCCGGTCGCGAAGGAGAAGATCATGGCAGACAAAAACAACTCGGTATTCGGCATTTACCCCGATCGGGCGAGCGTCGAGGAAGCCGTCGAGGCGCTGCGCGCAACCGGTTTCCGCGGTACGGACATTTCCGTACTGTTTCAGGAGAACCAGGGCACCAAAGACTTTGCCCATGAAAAAAATACCAAGGCGCCGGAAGGCGCGACCGCCGGCGGCATTGTGGGCGGCATCTCGGGCGGCGTGCTGGGCTGGCTGACAGGCATCGGCGCCCTGGCGATTCCCGGCCTCGGCCCGCTGATTGCGGCGGGACCGATAGTAGCCGCACTGGCAGGTGTGGGCGCGATGGGTGCGGTGGGAAGCATGGTAGGCGCGCTAGCCGGCATGGGCGTGCCCGAATATGAGGCAAAACGCTTCGAGGGCCGCATCAAGCAGGGCGGCGTTCTGATGTCGGTGCATTGCGACAACCACGACTGGGTCAAGCGCGCCAGAGACGTGCTCCGCCAAACCGGCGCCGAAGGTGTCGATTCGGCCACGGAGTCCAGCGCGGATTATTTCGTGAGCGACAAGCCCATGCCGCGCGTTCGCCGGGCGGGTTATTCCGATCCGCTGTCGGGCCCGGACGAGCCGCTGCTGCCCGACACGAGCGGCACGATCGAGCCTACGCGGCGGCTGTAGCACTGCCCGCCAGGGATAGGACGGTGCTATGCCGGTCGTATGGCGATCATACGGCGATGATATAATCTTTACATGCGCGGCGTGGCATTCTTGGTTCTCGCCAGCCATGCCGCCTTGTCCATCCCCGTGTGGGCCGCCGGCGAGGTGGCGCCGGGCCTCCCTAACTTTCACCAGGTGAACGCGCGTATCTACCGCGGCGGGCAACCCAAGAGCGAAGGCTGGGACACTTTGGCCAAGCTGGGTGTCAAGACCGTCATCGACCTGCGTGCTGAAGGCGGGCATTCCGCCCGGGCGGAAGAGCGGGCGGTGGCAGCGGCCGGAATGCATTACGTCAACGTGCCGCTCAGCGGCATGTGGGCGCCGCCGGATGCCACGATGGCGAAGGTGCTCGCCTTGTTGGACGAGTCCACAGAACTTGTTTTCGTCCACTGCCGCCGGGGAGCAGACCGTACCGGCACGGTAATGGCGTGTTACCGCATCGCGCACGATGGCTGGAGCAATCGGAAGGCACTGCAGGAAGCCGGGTCGTACGGCATGCGCTGGGTTAATGTAGTCATGCGGCGCTACATTCTGGCCTTCCACCCCGGCGGCGCGCAACCCGCTTCGCCGTCCACTCAGCCACAGCCCTCCACGCTAAACTGAGGAGAGTGGAAGAAGAGGTCCTCGGCAAGGCGTACGATTCCCGGCTGATGCGTAGGCTGCTCGGATACATGCGTCCGTACCGCGGCTACGTGGCGCTTTCACTGGTCTTCCTGCTGTTGCAGTCGGCGCTGCAGGTGCTTGGCCCGCTGCTGACCAAAATCGCGGTGGACCGCTATCTGGCGCCCAGCCCTACACGCATCCCTACGGCCTTCGATCGCTATCTTCCGGCGGGCGCCTGGAATGGCCTGGCGGCGGTGGGCATGCTGTATCTGGGCGTCCTGCTAGGCACCTTCGTTTTTGAATTCGCGCAAGTGTACCTGATGCAGTACACCGGCCAGCTCGCCATGTTCGATTTGCGCAAGCAGCTGATGGCGCATCTGCAGGGGCTGGATCTCGCTTTCTTCGACCGCAACCCGGTGGGCCGGCTGGTTACGCGCGTCACTACCGACGTCGACGTACTCAACGATCTGTTCGCCTCCGGACTGGTGACCATACTGGGCGACGTGCTGGTGCTGGGCTTCATCGTGGCCATCATGTTCAAACTGAGCGTCGGGCTGACCGTTCTGATGCTCGGCGTGATGCCGCTGGTGATCCTGGTGACGGCCATCTTCCGGCGCAGCGTCACCGAGAGCTACCGGCGCATCCGCATCGCCATTGCCAAGATCAACTCCTACCTGCAGGAGCATGTCACCGGCATCGTGGTGCTGCAGCTTTTCAACCGTGAAGCCAAAAGCCGGCAGGAGTTCGACGGCGTCAATCGGGAGCATATGGACGCCTACAAGGACGCCATCACGGCTTACGGCTGGTTCTACCCGGTGGTGGAGTTTCTTTCCATGCTGGCGCTGGCCGGCATCCTGGCCTATGGCGGTTTTCGCGTTCAGCGGGGCGCACTCACGCTGGGCGTAGTGGTGGCGTTCCTGCAGTACGGGCTGCGGTTCTTCCGCCCCATCCAGGACCTGAGCGAAAAGTACAACATCCTGCAAGGCGCTATGGCGTCGGCCGAGCGCATCTTTAAGCTGCTGGACACGCACGCAGCGATCCTGCCGCCATCGAACCCCCAGCCGGCGCCGGTTTCGGCGCGCATCGAGTTCGACAACGTGTCGTTCGCCTATAAGGACGAGGACTGGGTGCTGCACGAGGTGAGCTTTGTCATCGAGCCCGGTGAAACCATCGCCGTGGTGGGCCACACCGGCGCGGGCAAGACCACCCTGATCAGCCTGCTGCTGCGCTTCTACGACGTGCAGAAAGGCGCCATCCGGGTGGGGGGCCGCGATGTGCGCCAACTCGATCCGCAGGAGCTGCGCCGCCAGTTCGGCGTAGTCTTGCAGGATCCGTACCTCTTCACCGGAACGCTGGAGGACAATATCCGGCTGGGCACCCCGGGAATCGGCCGCCAGGCTGTGGAGGATGCCGCCGAACAGGTCAATCTGTTGGACTTCATCAACTCGCTTCCGGACGGATTCGAGCATTCCATTCGCGAGCGCGGCAGCGGCCTCTCGACGGGCCAGAAGCAGCTCATCAGCTTCGCGCGCGCGCTGGCCCACAATCCACGCTTTCTGATCTTGGATGAAGCCACTTCGAGCGTCGATACGGAGACCGAATTCCGCGTAAGCGAAGCGTTGAGCCGCATGGTGGAGGGCCGCACCTCGATCGTAATTGCGCACCGCCTGTCCACCATTCAGCGCGCCGACCGCATCCTGGTGATGCACAAAGGCCGCTTGCGCGAATCCGGCACGCACCAGCAGCTATTGGCGCTGCGCGGCATTTATTGGAAGCTGTATCAATTGCAGTATAAGGACCAGGAGCTGGCGGTGCGGTAATGCGGGACAGGCTTCCTGGCGCCTCCTGGCCTGTCCGCGGCACCGCCCCGGCATGCGCGTTAGGCGGACAAGTGGCGAAGAGCGGCGCTGGGGCGGCCAAAGTTGACATAACGCCCGATTATGGGAAGTCATCTGGCTGAACACCAGCGCTGGGGCCAGTTTCTACCGCCATGCCCGAGCCTCCTGGCCGAGTGAGGTAACCTGAGCGAAGGCTGTTTAACTCTTTCAGGACGAGATTTAGTCATGCCCAGTGAACAGAAGTCGCTAGACGAGAAAATGAATGAGGCTATAAAAACCAGTAGCGCCGAGGAAGTCGCGCGCCTCCTCGCCGCCGGTGCAAAGGCGGACAGCGGCACGATCCAAATGGCGAAGGACGCACTACGTCGGGCGAGTGCGGACCAAGCTAGGCTCACGCAGGACGTTTCACCAGAACTTCCCGTTGAGGTCATCCTCCAGTTTTCGACGGCAGGCGAGCGCGATGTGATCAATGGGGTGTACGTCAGGGCCGCTGAGAAGGTTCTTCGAGTTCTCCAATCCACCAACCTCACTGGACGCTCTGTCACGGACGGCGGGTTCTCTCCCCGTACACATGGTCGATCGGCGATCGCATGGGGTTCGAACGCCATTGTTCAACTTGGGCATCCAAATGCGGACATTCGAAAACAGGCAATCTTGGATACAACCGCCCGTCTTGGCGGCCACGCAACAAAATACCTCGTGCCCCTGCTCGACGATGCGGATGAATTCGTGCGTGTCTACGCCGTAAGGGCGCTTGGTGATATGGCCGATGACACCGTCCTTCCCATTATTCAAGACGCCCGGACGAAAGCCAGCCCGGATATTTGTTTTTACTACGATGGTGCAATAGCGGCTATTTTGGCTCGCTCTTCGCCTCAATCTCCCTCGAACGCGTCGATCGAAGCAGTTGCGAACGAGTCGGTTACCAGCTGCGGTGGGACGGCACACAACTGGGCCTCGGACTGTGAGAGGTGCGCGACATGCGGCGGGAGGCGGGACGGGGCGCATGATTGGTCACTGGATTGTGAGAGCTGTTCGATCTGCGGGAAGCAGCGCTCTGAAGCCCACATTTGGAGTGACTGCAAATGCATCAGATGCGGAAGGGAACATGACTGGTCGGAGAAGCAGAGGTCGTGTTCGATATGCGGCCGCGCCCCGGCCGATGTTCTTTTGAATGCGGCAGGGGAGGCAGAGCAAATCGCGCTAGTGGGCAGTGTAAAGCACAGACGGGCGCTCACGGAGATAGTTCTTTCTGCTGCTGATTACAAGCGCATCAGCCATCGCGTTCGCAGCCTTGCCGCCCTCCGGATCAGCAACAAATGCGAGGCCTGTGGCAGACCGGTGAGTATTCTGCCAAGCCAGGGCTCTATGTCAGCGTGGGAGTTAGGAGGGCTGGTCGGCCTTTGTCCGAGTTGCGAGACAGTCATGTGCCTGGGTTGCGGGGGGCTCATGGCGGCTGCGATGTTAGCGAATGGGAAACGCTCCTTGGAAGGCAAGTGTCCGAGTTGCGAAGTAACTCTTGCGCCTTGAGGGCACAGAGGTGGCTACCGCTGCCCTCCTGCATGAGATGGTCTCGCACACAATTTTGTGCGCCGTTGCCCAACAGAGGCCGATCGCTGGAGTTGTGCTTATTAGACGATAAAGTATGTTACCGTCTACCATCCTGCGGTAAGGAAATGGGGCAAAATGGCGGGCGCGCCGCTCCTCCGAAGCGATCTGCCGGCCGTTCCTGCGATTCATCCACCGCCTTCGGGCTGCAACGCTTAACGTGCAAGTTGAACCAATGGAGTGTGCCGCTCATCTGGCCCTTGACCTACGAAGCTCGTGCAGAAGGTTGATATCGTCCAGAATTTTAATGCTATTCCAGACCCGTTCGACGACTTCGTGTCGAAAGGCCTCAACGCGGGTGGACAGAATATCGGCGCGGCCCTCTGGACCAACAGCAAGAAGATTTCCGGCGGTTCTACTTCCGGCCACGACCGCCGGTTTTCGCTATCTCTTTCGGCAGCGGGATCGGTTCGCGAAGCGGGGCGAACCCGGTGCTGAGCGTGGATGCCAAAAAGAGGGAGACGATCGGTAACGTCAAGAACCCTGGAGTGAAATGGGAGCAAGCTCCCACGGATGTCGACGATCATGACCACCGCCAAGGGCATCGGCATTCCGTTTGGCATCTACGATACCCAGGCCAACCGCGGCTGTGTGTTCCTGGGAGCTTCACACGAAACTTTCGCCTTCGCCGTTTCCTGCCTTCGCAGGTGGCGGCAAAATCGAAGGACACAAACGTTGTCCGCAATCCCGCCACATCCTCATTCCGGCCGACACCGGCGGCAGCAATGGAGCCCAGCGCTGCGTCTGGAGGCAAGAACCTCCGCGTCAACTGTGCGATGGCCTGGGACTCAGCGTCACCGTTTCTCACTACCATTCCGGCGCCTCCAAAATGGAATCCCATCGAGCATCGCCTGTTCAGCCAGATCGGCAGAACTGGCAAGCCGCGCCCCTGGACACTTATGAGAAGGCCCTAAGATTTATCCGCACCACCACAAACACGACCGGCTTGAAAGTGGCCGCGCGCCTGGACACCACCTACGACCCGACCGGCGTCAAGGTCTCAAAGCGCGATCTCGCGCGACTCTCTATCCGGCAGAAGCGCGGCGAGTGCGATGAGCCACTTACGTCACCGTTGTGCGATCCGCTGTTCGGCTTCCATGATGTTCCTCAGAATATCGTTGATGCGGGTCAGGTGACCCTCGCCCTTTGATTTCAACCACGCGAGCACGCTTGGATCGAGCCTCACACTGACCGGCACCTTCGGCCGAATGTCGCGCAGCCGAACCATTTGCGCCAACTGCTCATCTGTCAACCGAGGAATGTCGTCGTAGTTGATGTCGGAATCGTCTCCGGCGGCTTGCTTCGCAGCGTGACGCTTTACCAAACGTCGCTCCGCTTCAGTCCATCTCTTGTTCTTGATATCTTTGGAAGTCATCTTTGTTAGCCCTTCGCGCCGAGATAATGCGGGTGATTTCTTCGCCATCGATTTCCTCCCTGTAAACATGAACGACGAACAGTACGATTGAGGCATCCGGGCTCAATCGAGCCGCCCCAATCGCTTGCCATCGTCGCTCTCCGGTTTCTTCCACACGGTCCGGACGCACAAGGCAGCATTCGTCCTCAAAGGCCAAAGCCGCCATTTCGAATGAGATCCTATGGTTTTTTCTGGTTGAGCCGGTTCCTCTCTTCATCCCACTCGTAGCGCATCTGTATATACAATCGTAGCACGTGGAAGGCAGGAAAAGATTACTGCCTGCAAAGCATGTTATGGTGCACGACCTGCGGTAGGAAAAGGGGGCAAAATGGCGCGCACGCCGCCCCTCCGAAGCGATCTGCCGGCCGTGGCGATTCAGCCACCGCTTTCGGGCTGCAACGCTTAAGGGGCAATTCCGACCAATGGAGGAGTGCCGCTCATCTGGCCCTTGACCGGCGAAGCTCGTGCAGAAGGTCAATATCGTCCAGAATTCTAATGCCATTCGGGGTGCAGACCCGTTCGACAACCTCGTGTCGAAAGGCTTCATCGCGGGTGAACAGAATATCGGCGCGGCCCACAATCGCGGTTGGCAGGCTAGGGTCGTCGTCCGAAGATCGCGTGCAAGACCCTGCGGTGAAACCTTGGGGTTAGCGCGGGGCTGGCTCGGACAAGAATATTGGTGTCGAGAACAACCCTCACAGGCGCCAGCTACGATACGGCCGAACCTGCGTCAGGGCTTCCTGAAGGGCGGCTTCCAACTCTTCCGTGGTCGTGTCCGGGGCAATGCTCACGTTCAAGCGCCCGTGCGACGATATGGGCAAGATTACGCTCGGCCGGCATACCGGCGGCGCGCGCCTGAGCTTCCAGTGCAGCGGCATTTTGCTCCGACAGATCAACCGCCAGGTGCATGGGCCTCTTCTCCGGATTAACCCTTGCTGCCAGTCTACGCGAAGCGGCGGGGTGTGTCCATTAGGTACCGATTGGCACCGAATATCCGCTTGACCCGTGGTACCGCCTGAGGTACCATCAAACGTAGGGATGGCGAACGCAGCGAAGATCCTCAACCGGATGCGCGTCAACCCGCGCGATTGGAGGATCGAAGATCTCAAGGTGCTGGCGGCGCATTATTCCATCGAGTACCGGCAACCGGGCACCAGCCATGTCGTATTCATGCATAGGGTTGCTGGGATGCTGACGGTTCCGGCGGCCCGCCCGATCAAACCCGTGTATATCAAGCGCTTCGTCGCGTTGATCGACAAATTGGAAGGTACGGAATGAAACGAAACTTGCGGTTGAAAGACTATCCCTTCACCGTTCGTCCTCTCGCGAAGGAAGAGGGCGGCGGGTATCTGATCGAGTTTCCCGACCTGCCGGGTTGCATCTCGGATGGAGAGACGCCCGAAGACGCGATCCGCAATGGACAAGATGCGCTAAAAAGCTATCTGCTGACCCTCAAGGAGTTCAGCAGGCCGGCGCCTAGCCCGGGTACAACATCGGGCGCCAGCGGGCAGTGGAGGCAGCGGGTTCCGAAGAGCCTGCACTCGCGACTGACCGCCCGCGCCAAGGCCGAGGGTGTCAGCCTCAACACCCTTGTAACCGCCATGATCGCCGAGGGGCTTGGCAAGCGCGAACACCAGCGGACGCGGCAGCCCTCCGTCTCGCATAGAGGGCCGACACACTAAGAGCGATACATCGGCATGGAGTCCATTCGAAAGTCTCTGGCAAGACGCCCACTATGCCTTCCGGGCGCTGCGGCGATCGTCTGGCTTCACGGCTGTGGCGCTACTGTCGCTGGCTCTAGGCATTGATGCCAGTACAGCGGTCTTCAGCCTCAATACCCCGGCGATCCTCCGTTGAACGTTTCTCCCTGCAAAGTTACGAGTACTTCCTGGATCGCAATCACGTTTTTTCAGGGATTACCGGCGTGCAGCCCGCGCGTTTCATTGTGCGCGGCGAGGGCCGCTGCTGCTGCGCTTCTACGACGCGCAGAAAGGCGCCATCCGGGTGGGCGGCCGCGACGTGCGCCAACTCGATCCGCAGGAGCTGCGGCGCCAGTTCGGCGTGTCTTGCAGGATCCGTACCTAAGGCTGTAGAGGATGCCGCCGAACAGGTCAATCTGCTGGACTTCATCAACTCGCTTCCGGACGGATTCGAGCATTCCATTCGCGAGCTCGGCAGCGGCCTCTCGACGGGCCAGAAGGACGAAAGTGGCACATCTCCGGCTGGGCATTCTTCCGGCCAACGGCTAGTGGGATTTTAGAATCCGCAGCACCGAGAGTATTGTGTTCCAACTGCGCGTTGTCGCCGGCGCTCCAAACAGCCTGTCGATCTGGCCGAGACAGCCAATCGTTTTCATGTGGCGGCGGTATACCCCATACACCAGACGATTCTTCGAGCCAATGATTCGCACCAGCCACTCCGCGCCTTCGGGAAGAGCAATCGGAAGAGAAACTCCGCGGCGTCCAGCCTCCGACAGGATGCTCACAAATTGAACAACATCTGCGGACGGTGGCTCAGATCCAAACGGATTGGCCATTTCTAATCGAATCAGATCACCGCCATCGCAGAAAGCGATGGTTGCTTCAAACGGCAGCTTCCGGCGCAATTCGGCAAGGAACTTTGCGCGCAAGCCAGGTTTGCGAACGACAAGCGTGCCTGCGGCGCCCACGTTCACGGCATCGTAGATGCCCAGTTCTTTGGCG
>Ga0302324_100018018_pt1 | contig 13961 bp, 12 predicted proteins | sample Palsa_T0_1_FD_201949 | JGI IMG/M metagenome (GOLD analysis project Ga0302324, IMG submission 201949) | Peat permafrost microbial communities from Stordalen Mire near Abisko, Sweden - Palsa_T0_1 | ecosystem: Environmental > Terrestrial > Soil > Palsa > Peat permafrost | place: Sweden: Abisko... | reverse complement strand
GCGATTGCGGGGATCGTATTCGTTTCTTCATATGAACATCGGGAAGTCGCCGCACTCGGGCGACATAGGAACCGCGCCCTTCATCGTGGGATCCAGTCCCCAGCATCAGGCGACGGTTCAATCCGCGCTCGATCTCACGAAACGCTTCCAGTTGGACCTGGACTACCGTTTCGTAAGCGCCCTGCCGGGCCAAGCGGTACGAGCCTATTCGACGGGCGATGCCCGTTTGGGATGGCGGTTAAGCCGGCAGTTTGATTTGTCCTTGGTGGGCGAGAATCTCTTCCAACCTTGGCAAGTGGAGTACGGAGGGGACCCTGGGCCGCTGGTCGGAATCAAGAGAAGCGCCTATGCGAAACTGACTTGGAGCAAGTAGCCGTGGTCTCGACGGCGCTAAAATGGCGGCTCTCAAGGCATCGCAGCGCATGAATCCCGGTTTCCGGCAGCGACCGTGCCGCGCGCTGTTCGCCGCGCTGTTGCCGGCGGCCGCGCTTCTCGTCACTCTCGGAAGTCCTGCGCGCGGCGACGAGCCGCCCCTGGAATACCAGGTGAAAGCCGCGTTCCTGCTCAACTTCACTAAGTTCGTGCAATGGCCCCCGAGCGCGTTCGCGGACGATCGAGCGCCGCTCGCCATCTGCATCCGGGGTGAAGATCCATTCGGAAACACGCTGGACGAGATCGTGAAGGGAGAGGCGGTGAACGGCCATGAACTGGTGGTTCAGAGAATGGCCCGCGGTCCTGTTCCCAAAACGTGCCAGGTTCTATTTGTCGCCAAGTCCGAAAAAGAGGTCCAACGGATTTTGGCCGATCTCGGCCCCGGCGTTTTGACCGTCGGGGAAGGGGAAAAGTTCATCCAGGATGGAGGCATTATCGCTTTCGTCATTGAGGATCGCCGGGTACGCTTCGACATCGCTCAAAGCGCGGCGGCGAAGGCCCGAATCACCATCAGTTCCAGACTGATGATGGTAGCGAGGTCGGTGGAGAAATAGCGCGATCTTATGCATCTTTTCCGCGACATGCCGATCAAGCAGAAGCTGCTCGGGATCATCATGTCCGTTACCGCGGCGGCGCTGCTCCTCTCCGGGCTAGGCATCGTAATCGCGGATTCCGTCCTTTTCCGCACCGCTATGCAGCGGGACATTTCCGCCTTAGCCCAGATTGTCGCCGACAATAGCATCGCCGCACTGGCCTTTGAAGATCCGAAAACCGCGACCGAGACGCTGGGATCGTTGCGAGCCAGACCCCACTTGGTTGCGGCGTGCATTTATCGTCCGAATCGAGCGATATTCGCCCGCTATGTGCGCTCGGGCGCAGCCGGGGAGTGCCCGCCAGTCAGCGCGCAAGGCAGCCAGGAGGACGGGGCGCGTTTCACCGGCGCGGCACTGCTGGTCCGACGCCCGATCGCGCTGAACGGACGGCGCATCGGAACTCTCGTCCTGCTGTACGATCTCGACGAAATCGCGGAGCGCGCCAGACTTTATGGCCAAACCGTGCTCGTGATCCTGCTGGTGTCCAGCCTGATTGCATTCTTGCTCTCATCATGGCTGCGAGCCATCATTGCAGGCCCGATTTCCCAGCTCGCGAACGCCACGCGCCTGGTATCGGAAACCCGCGACTATAGCATTCGCGCGCAGAAGCTCTCGGGAGACGAACTGGGCGCGCTGGCGGATGGCTTCAATGTGATGCTCACCCAGATCCAATCTCAAGACAGCGAACTCAGAAAAGCGCTCCTGGCTCAAGAGGCAGCCCTGCGGGAAAGCCAGGAAGTCCGGGATTCGCTTCGTACCACTTTGGCCAGCATCGGCGACGCGGTGATATCCACCGACGCGCGCGGCCGGGTGGTCTTCGTAAACTCCATTGCACAATCCATGCTGCGGTGGGCGGAAGCCGGCATCGTCGGCAAGCATCTGGACGAGGTCTTCCAGATCGTCAACGAATTCAGCCGCGTCAAAGTTGAGAGCCCGATCGCGCAGGTGTTGCGGGAGGGCCGCATCGTCGGGATGGCGAACCATACCGTCCTCATCGCGAAAGACGGGACGGAAATTCCCATCGACGATAGCGGCGCTCCGATCCGGGACGAGCACGGCGCCATTCAAGGAACGGTGCTGGTGTTCCGGGATGTTACCGCCCGGCGGCGGGCCGACGAAACCAGCCGTCTTCTGGCTTCGATTGTCCAATCCTCGGACGATGCCATCTACAGCACGGATCTCGCCGGCGTAGTGACCAGTTGGAACCGGGGCGCGGAGCGAATCTTCGGCTTCTCCGCCAAAGAGATGATAGGCCAATCCATTTCGATCGTCTATCCGTCCGATCGGCAGCAGGAGTTGTCCGGCGTCACGAGCCGCATCGGGGCCGGGGAGCGGATTGAGCACTACCAAACCATCCTGCGAACTCAAAATGGCGAGTTCCTGAACGTCTCGCTCACCATCTCGCCCATGCAGGACCCGTTAGCGCGCATCGCCGGCGCGTCGGTGGTTTGCCGTAACATCACCGAGCAGGTTCGCGCCGCCGACCGTCTGGCCCGCCTGAATGCCGACCTGCAACGCTCCAATGAAGTGCTGGCGCTCACCAATCAGGACTTGGAGCGCTTTGCTTTCATCGCCAGCCACGACCTTCAGGAGCCGTTGCGGATGATCACTGCTTACTCCCAGCTTCTGATCAAGTCCTATCCGGGCGAGTTCAGCGGCGACGCCAGCGTATTTGTCGGTAACATCGTCGACGGCACCACGCGGATGCGCGAATTGCTGTCGGACCTGCTGGCGTACACCGAAATCAGAAGCCGGGACCAGCAGCCTGCGGAAGCGGTGGATCTCAACGTCGTTATCGACCATGTTCGGCAGAATCTGAAAGCATCCATGGATGAGAGCGGCGCCGAGGTAACCAGCGACCGTTTGCCGCTGCTGCGCGCGCACGGATCCCATTTTGAGCCTCTATTTCAGAATTTGATCGGAAACGCGATCAAATATCGTAGCGCGCAGCCGCCGCGCATCCACGTCTCAGTGCAGGAAGTCGACGGCGAGCTGCGGTTCGCGGTATCCGACAATGGCATCGGCATCGATCCCGAGTATCACCAGCAGATTTTTGAGGTGTTCCGGCGGCTGCATGGCAGAGCGATTCCCGGCACCGGCGTAGGCCTGGCGATTTGCCAGCGGGTAGTGGAACGCTACGGAGGGCGAATCTGGGTGGAGTCGAAGGCCGGCCAAGGCTCGGTTTTTTGGTTCACGCTGCCGCATATCGCGGTTCGCTCCGCGAAGGAGGACGAATGAATACGCCGCCGAAGGGCAACCACTCCTGGGATGGGGCGCAGCCCGGCGGGGGCTCATCCAAGCCGGCAGCGGGGACCTGTATGAGGCCAGGAAAATTTGCGGCGCTAGCAGGGCGTGTCGAAAGCGGCTTCCGAATGGTCGCGACTGGAATCAAGCACTTGGGCAACGGTCTTATCGCCTTACGCCGCGTTGGGCGGCCGCACCGCTTCCTTGCGGTCGCGGCTCTGTAACGCGCGCAATTTACTGAGCCGCGCGCGTGAGCGAGCGGTCTTTTGGGACTTTCGACAAAGTCTGTGTGGATACGGCGAAGAATTATTTTCAGTGTAGAGGCGCGGTTGTCGCCGGAGTGGCTGGGGGGGCGGTGGGCGCAGCCGTTTTCGTCGTCCACTCGCCCATCCATTCCAGAAATGCGTTGTACCACAGCACCGAATTTTGCGGCTTCGATACCCAGTGCCCTTCATCGGGGAAAACCAGCAGCTTGGATGGCACCTTCTGCAGTTGCAAAGCGGTGTAAAGCTGCAGACCCTGCGTATAAGGCACGCGGAAATCCTGCTCGCCTTGGATCACCAGCGTAGGCGTGTGGAAATCCTTGACGAAATAACTGGGCGACCATTTGGCATAAGACTCCGGATTGTCCCATGGCGCGCCGTTAAACTCCCACAACGGGAACCACAGCTCCTCCGTCGCGCCAAATTCGCTGCGCAGGTCGTACACGCCCGCGTGCGATACCAGCGCCTTGAAGCGCTGCGTGTGGCCCAGCATCCAATCGATCATGTAGCCGCCATAGGAGCCGCCGGCCGCCACCATGCGGTCAGCGTCGGCATAGGGCAGCGCGGCCACATGATCTACCACGGTCATGATGTCGTCGAAGGGTTTCCCGCCCCAATCGTCCTTGATGTCTTCGGTGAACTTCTGGCCATAGCCGGTGGAACCTCGCGGATTCGGCATGACCACCACATAACCGGCCGACGCAAACACCTGCGCGTTCCAGCGATAAGTCCAGGTCTCGCCCCAGGCGCCTTCCGGGCCGCCGTGGATCAAAAACAAAACCGGGTATTTGCGATTCGGGTTGAAATTCGGCGGTTTCACCACGAAGCTCTGGATGCGGGTCTTGTCGGCAGCCTCCACCCAAAAGTCCTCCAGCGGTGTCAGCGCGCTTGGCGCGAGCACGGCGTCATTCAGATGCGTGAGCGCGACGGGGGTCCCTCCGGCCGAACTGGCGCGATAAAGCTCGGTGGGCGCCGATCCGCTCTGGCTGGAATAGATCATGGTCTTGGCGTCGCCGGTCAGCTTCATGTCGTCCAATGTGCTGGCGCCGCTCACCACGACGCGCGTGGCGCCGCCGGCGGCCGGAATCATCTCAATGGTTTGAACTCCACGATCCTCCACAGTGAAGAACAGGGCGTTTGAATCGGGCGACCAGGCGAAGCTTTGCACCCAGCGGTCCAACGAATCGGTGAGGATGTTGACGCGGCCGGTGCTGCGGTCCAGCACCATCAATCGCCAGCGATCGCTTTCATAGCCCGCCCGGGCCTGGCTGCGATAGGCCAGCCATTTGCCATCGGGCGAATACTGTGGGCTGGCGTCGGCGCCCGGATTGCTCGTGATCTTGACGGAATCGCCGCCCGTAATGGGAACGACAAACAAGTCCGAATTGGTGCTGGTGGCGGGCACCGGGTCGGCATTCATCGAATAGCAGACCTCTTTGGAATCGGCCGAGATGGCGTAATCGTCCGGGCCGCCGAGTGAAAAAGGCGGCACGTCGCGATCGCCGGGCGTCAGATCTTTCGTCGCGCCGCCGGTGACATCCACCACCAGCAGATGCGAGCGGCGCTTGGTTTGCCACTCGGTCCAGTGGCGGAACAGCAGCGTGGTGTAGCTGCGAGCTTTCACCTTGCTGTTCTTCTCGGCATCCAGACGGCTCTTATTGCAAGCGTCGTCCGGGCAATCGGGAAAGACGTTGCTGGTGAAAACGAGCTTTTTGCCGTCGGGCGAGAAGAGCACTCCGCCCGCTTCGGTGGAGAGATTGGTGATCTGACGGGCATTCGACCCGTCCGCGTTCATGATCCAAACCTGCGCCGAACCTCCGTGATCGGAGATGAAGGCAATCTGCTTCGAATCGGGCGACCACTCGGGACGCTCGTTGTCCGTTCCCAGCATCGTGATCTGCCGCGGCGAGCCGCCGTTGAGCGGCACGGTGTAAATCTGCTTCGGCTTGGTATTTTGGGCGACGTCGACGGTTTGGACGGTGAACGCGACAGTCTTGCCGTCCGGCGAAAGCTGCGGTTCTTCAATCCGTGCGATTTTGAGCAGCGCCTGAATGTCGAATGGCTGTTTCTGAGCCGCGAGGCTGGCGGAGAACAACAGGAAAATGCAGCAGGGACGCGCGAGCGGCTTCATGATTCGATTGTGCCACAGGGTTTGGGAACGGGCGGGGCGATCATTTCCGGGAATCGCTCTTCCACGCGCTCCGTTCCTTTACCGGAACATCCGCCCATGTGAAAGCGACGCTGCCTTGCCGCTGGGGACCAGACTGGAAATTGAGCCGCAACCGCCAGGAGGGTCCAACATGGTTGAGTGGAACGCTGAAAAGCAGGTCTTTGCCAGCCAGTATTTCGACCGTCGTGGCTTCGTTCACCGGCGAGTAGCGCGTCGGCGGGGAAATCCAACCCAAAGCGGGCTTCGCATTTCCCGCTTCCACGATCTCATGCACCAGCTCCATACCTTCGGCTCCGCCCTCGGGCGCGGTCGCCAGAACCTGAATGGGCTCGCGGCCATTGTTTCTCAATCGCAGCCACAGCAGAGCGGGATCGCTGTCCCGGCGAGATAGTACGGGCTTAGCAACATGGTCGAAAGATAAAAGGACGGACGCCTGTTTCGAAAATCCCAGGTTTGCGGGCAGGGCGGCCCATACCAGCGCACTACGCCACAGATAAACGCGGATGAACGCCGATAACGCCTGCACGGGAGGCTATAGCGCGAGCTTGCCTTCGTATTGCATGTCGCCCAACTTGAACTTTTCTTCTACTTTGATGCGGCGAATATTGAGAATGAAGTCGACTTCCTTGTCGTCGGCGCCGATGGGATTTTTGCGCGGGAACAGGAAGCGGACGCCGTCGATTCCGCCTGGTCCTGCGATCTGCACGTCGGCGGCGTAGATAGAGCTTTTACCCTTGGGCGCGAGCTGCGCGGCGTCCAGCAATTGCGAGCGCAGCGCGTCGTCGCTCTGATTCCGTCCACGGCGCTGGCTGTTATCGTCGCCGTTGTTGTTGGCGCCATTATTGCCGCTGTCGTCCCGGTCGTCTGCATCCACGGTGCTGCTGTGCGGGCGCGGCATCCGCAAACCGAGCACGGTGATGACATAATACTTCTCGGTGGAAGCCGCTACCGCCTTCAACTCGTCGGCGGCCAAGGCGCCCTGGCGCATCAAGCCTTGCTGAATCGGCGCGGCGCTGGCCCAGCGAATGGTGAGATTCATCGGCTCGTTCTGGGACGGGTCGCCGTTACTTCCGCCACTTTGCGGATAGCCGCCGCCTCCTTGCGGATAGCCCCCTCCGCCACTTTGCGGATAACCGCCTCCGCCGCCGGGGAATCCACCGCCCAGCCCGCCGCCGGGGAATCCAAAACCGCCGCCCCGGCGGCCCATGCCACGCCGTTGCGTTTGGGATTGTTGAGGCTGAACGGTCTTGCCCTTCGCCCACGGCGAATCGTTCAGCACCTTGTTGATATCCTCGTCGGTCCACTGGCTGGAATCTTTGGTTTTCCAAGCGTCGGCGGCAAAGAGCATCGCGGCGCACGCCCAGCCTGCGATGCCGATTTTCAAAAATCTGGTAGAGTGCATGCTTAATTCGCGAGACGCTATGCGCGACTCCTCCGTTACGATAAACTCGTTGTCAGTGCTCACAAACATTGTCAAGGTTTGTAACCGCTTGCGTCCTCGCAGTGCGCTACCCGGCAGTTTTCCGTTAACCTGCTGTGTGGTGGATACGTCGTTAGCTTCATTCGTCTCGAAATGCAATTAAAAAATTACCTTCCCTTTCTTACTCTTGCGGCCTGCGCCTGTCTCGCGGCCGCGGAATCCAATCCGGTGCGAGCGCTGGCGACTGCGCCGCTGCGGTTTGAGCCTTCGGAAATCACACCAGCCGGCGCCGCGGAGGCTTTTGTGGCGCGGGGCGCCCGATTTCGTTTTGAGTTTACTCCCCGTCAGGCAGTTCTGCGCAGCGAAGAAAAAGAGATACGCCTCAGCTTTGAAGGCGCCAATCCGGCTGCGCGCATGCAAGGCTCGCAGTTACTGCGTTCGACCACCAATCTATACCTCGGTAGCGATTCCGCCCAGTGGCGTCGCGCGATCCCCAACTTTGGCCGCCTTGAAGTTCCGGCACTGTACCGGGGCATCGATCTGGCGTATTACGGCAACGGCGGCGAACTGGAATACGATCTCATCGTGCATCCGGGCGGCGATCCGCAGCGAATTCGCCTGCGTCTGAGCGGCCAGGACGCGCGCCTCAATCGCCAGGGCGATCTGGTGTCCGGCCTGATCCAGAAACATCCAGTGGCGTATCAAATCGATGCCGGCGGTGTGCGGCGTTCCGTCCAAAGCAGCTACCGCAAGAATGCCGACGGGTCCTACCGATTCCAGTTGGGGGCCTATGATCGCTCGCGGGCGCTGGTGATCGATCCGGAGGTGCTGGTGGCGCAGTATTTCGCGGGATCCTATTCCGACGTCGCGTACACCATGGGCCATGACAAGAATGGCCTGGTTTATGTCGGCGGAAACACCTTTTCGCCGGACCTGGCGCTGGTGGGCAGCTCCTATCAGACCAGCCTGAAAGGAATTGAGAACGTTTTTCTGGCTGTCATTAATCCGGGATTGCCAGCAAATTCCCAGGTTATTTATGTCACCTATATCGGAGGAGATGAAACCGATATTCTAAACGCGATGACGGTGAGTGCGAACGGCGATGTGTATATGACCGGCACTACCACTTCGGGCAGCTTTCCCCAGGTGAATGCCGCGCAGCCCACCATGGGCGGAAGCGCGGGCGCGGCAGACGCATTTGTCGTCTGGCTGAGCGCTTCGCAGGCGCTGAATTATTCGACTTTTTTCGGGGGCAGCGAGGCGGATAGCGGCCAGGCGATCGCGCTGGGATCGAACGGGTGGATTTGGGTCGGGGGCGATACGCAATCCACCGATTTGCCGAATACGGGCGGTTTTCAGGGCTCTCTTATCGGAGCGCAGAACATGTTCGTGGCGGCTTTTAACCCGTCGAAATCGGCGGCCGCAACCGAAATCTACTCCATCTACATCGGCGGCACGCACTGGGACGAGGCTTATGGGATCGCCGCGGCGCCGGATGGTTCGGTGTGGCTGGCGGGAGGCACGTATTCGCCCGACATCTGGATCCACGGCGGCGCTGCGCAGGGACATCCCTATCAAGGCCTCTATGGCGGCGACGGCGATGCCTATATCGCGCACCTCAATCCGGCGCTGGGCGCGAACGCTTTGCTGTACGCGAGCTTCCTGGGCGGCAGCGGCATTGATGAGGCCACTAGCCTGGTGCTGGATCCATCCGGCGACGTCATTATCTCCGGATACACGCTGTCTGCGAATTTTCCCGTAACGAGCAAAGCTTTTCAGACTAAATACGGCGGTGACACGGACGCTTTCATCAGCATTCTGGATACTGCGAAGGGGCAGTTAGTCTATTCCACCTATTTCGGCGGCGATGGGCCGGATGCCGCCATGGATTTGAAGGAAGACAGCAGCGGGATTTTGTACATATCCGGCTACACGGAGTCGCCCGGACTGCCGTCCACCCCCGACGCGCTGCAGGCTGCTTACGACGGCAGTGTGGACGCCTTCGCCTTGAAGTTAACGCCTGCTAACCCGGGGGCGGCGGGAATCGATTATTTTACGTACCTGGGAACCGATGGAATACAGGTAGCGTACGCCGCCGATTTTGACAGTAAGGGCAATATATATATGGCGGGATATTCGAGCTACGCGATTCTGGCTGCGTTGGGCGGCCCCGAGCGGGTTACTCTGGCCGGGAACGTGGACGCTTTTGTGGTGGGTTTCGAGGCGGGCGCCGTTTATCCGAACACCGGCGCTCCGTCAGCCGGCGGCGCGCGGAGGCATGTACCCTGGCGGATATCGCCGCATCGCTGAGGATTCGCCAATTGCGGGCCACATGTTTCGCACTCTGCTAGCCTCGCCTATAGCCACTTTGTGGAGTCTGGCGGTTGTCGCAGAACCTCGACGTGATCGGGACCGGCGGCACGGACGACACCCGGTAGTTGGAGGAGACCGCGGAAGATACTGAAGGCATCCTTAGGATTCTGGTAGAACCGATCGAAGTGTAGCGCCAGGATTCCCTCGGCGTTAGCCGCAGCCAGTTTGAGGGCGTTGATCATGAAACGGCGCTCCTGCCGGAGAAGTGAACGCGTCCTATCCGCTTGGCCGTCATGATGGCAAATATGCCGCCGATGCGCTTCAACTATCAGCAGCGCGTCGGGCGTGCCGGACGGCGCGGCGCGGGCCTTTCGGTCGCACTTACACTGTGCCGCGGCCGCAGCCACGACGATTACTACTTTCAGCGGCTTGCCAAAGAAGTTCTCCGGCAAGCGTTTCAAGCACTGAACCTCTTTGCGGGCGCCTCCGGCAGCGTTCACGGCGAATTCGGAAATGCCACCGCGTGGGGGCAACCCGCTCCGCCCCTGCAAGCTAGCGGGCCGCCACGCCCGAGTGTCGAGCAACTGGTTTCCGGCTGGATTCAGAATAATCAAGCGGCCATTGCGCACACCATCGATGTTTTGTTGGCCTACGCGGACGTGAACCTGATCGCCGCGCGTCAGCTTCCGATCGATTTCGTCAATCGCCAGCTTGTCCAGTTAATCACCAACGTCGCGAACGATCCTGCGTTTCCTCAAGATGCTTTGAGCGAACGTTTGGCCAACGCCGGGCTGCTTCCGATGTTCGGATTTCCAACGCGTGTCCGTTATCTGTTTCACCAGAGACCTACAGCCGGTTATGACTGGCCGCCTGAGCAAGGTACTGTTGATCGCGATCTCGATTTGGCGATCAGTCAGTTCGCTCCCGGCGCAGAACCGTCAAGGACGGCCTCATTCACACGTCGGCGGGCGTCGTCAATTACAGGCCGCAAGGCAATGCCGTCGTGCAGGTCCCTAATCCGCTGGGGCCAGTGCGCGCGATCGGCTTTTGCCGCAACTGCCGGGCTGTAGATACGCAACCGGCAACGCCGCCCGTTTGTCCAGTGTGCGGTGCCACTCCGCAGCAGCGGCCGCCCTATGATCTGCTCCGGCTCTCCGAGCCTTTGGGATTCAGAACGTGGTTTGGATCGGATCGCGATTTCGGTGTTCCACAAATTCGACCGCGCGCGGTCCTGGTGGCAGTGAAGGCGGAGCTGTCCGAAGTATTTGCCCGGCCGGAGTCGGATAAGACCGAGCCGCCGACGGTTGGCGACTGCCTCTTTGATTTGATGGCCGCGAAGAAGTGGCATCGCGCGAATGCTTGGAAGGAGGGCGCGGCGGGCATCGCTCCGGCAATCGTCGGAGGATTGAAGAAACACGGCGGTCCGGATCTAGCTAGCTAGGACCGACCCGGGCGAAGCAAGCCTGGGCAGCTCTCGGCGTGAACGGACATCTTATCGCAGCGGAGCACGCGGCTGAACACATCCGAGTGGGTGACCAGATCTCGCACCTTGAGCGTTGATCGAACGCCCTCGAATATCGACCAAAGTACGCGTCTCTGAGACTCCTGTAACCGCGTCTTCCGCCCCAACCTCACTACATCGCGATAGGACTCCCGAGATTCCACTGCCAGGCATCAACCACCTGTTCCCATTCTGTCGTTAGGAACCGCAGAGAGAACATGTGTCCTTCCACTGCTACGGCGGCTTCGCTCAAAAGCTCTCGTATCACTTCACGGGACGCGATCTTCGGATGGCCGATATTCACTTCAAATAGCCGCCGGCTGATTGCGTTCATGGAATGAACCTCAAGGCGTTCCCCGAGCTGGGGTTCATCGCTGATGAGCCGCCGGAGTTTCGTCCTGAGCGCGTTTGCCAGCGTGTCGGAAAAAGTCGTAAGCAACACCCTGGCGTCCGGATTCGACCGAACCAGGAAGACGGCGCGATGCAACGCGACGATGGTCTTGCCTGTGCCTGCCGATCCCGCCACTCGAGCCGGCCCGCTGTATTCGCGTTCCACCAAAGCGCGCTGCGCCGGATGCAGAAAGACCGTCCATTTGTCCCATGGATAATCGAGCGCGCGCTCCAGTTCTTCCACGTTCGCCATCACGCGGAAGCGGCGCTGGGCGTCGGGATGTGCGAACGGATCGGCCCCAACGCCCACAGGCTTGGCGATCTTCGGCGCAACGCCGGGGGCTAGATCGAGCAACGCTTCAGCCGCCTCGCTCGGCAAGTGATCCGCAGGTTCCAGCAGCGTGTCCTGGTTAGCACGGCGCACGTCGGCCAGCCATTCCGCCGGCACGCCGTACCCTAACAACTCGTCTTCCGGGACGCCGGCGAACAACGCTGGCTTCGGCAGCGCGACCCTCGACAAAGCCGGCTTCAACACCTCCACATATTTGGGAATGGTGATCTCCTGCACCGTCTCCCGGACTTCAACAAACTGCGCCGCCCCGGTCTTAGGGTGCGTTTCCAACCTCCGCCGTTCGGCCCACCGATATGCGTTATCGTGATGCCCCACGTAGCACAGCAGCAGGCTGGACTCGGTCCGATGCACGATCAACCTTAGATCGCTGCTGACGCGAATCGACCAGAATCGGCGATCCTTGGGCTGGTCGAGCTTGTGGAACTGCAGGCTGGGTTGAGCCGGATTCAACTGGAGATCGAACGCCGCAGTCTTGACGGCCTTTTGCTCGTCGCCGGTGAGTTTGGCCAGGCTGTCCGTGAATGTATCGGCAATGCGGAGCTCCATCTCAGCTCTCGTCTTGAGCGTGCCAGTGCATACCCGCGGGGGCCGACCTTCCGGCCGCTTTAATCGCGAGAAGAAAACTCTCAGCCTTGGGATCGAGCGGGGTCATATCTGAAAAACCTTCATCACCTCGTCGCCCAGATGATTGATCGCCTTCACCGCGATCCGCCCCGATTGCGGCTTCTCGAACGGTCGCGAATATCGCTATTCAGCGTAGCCCAGGCTTCCTCATTCACCTCGGCCTTGAGCCTGATCTTAAGCTCCTTATACGGATCGTTCGCGCCTAAGAAACCTAAGAAATAAGCGTGCCGCACAAACAGCTCTCCTGGTTGTAATCGGTGTCGATAAATCAGCAGGCAATCCCCTCCGCCCCGTCGCTGCGGACCTCGCCGGTGTTGGGATGAAACACGTCCACGCCATTCACCTTCACCCGGATCTTCCCGTCTCCGCCGTGCAGAATGTCGATATCCGGCTCGCCGAAAATCACAAACAGATTGCCCTTGCCGGTGTTCTTCAGATCGTCCGACATATGCAGATCGGCGTTCATGCGCGCCTTCAGAATCGGGATGCGGCCCAGCTTATCGAAGTCCGTGGAACGCGCGTCGTGATAAGGCGGATCTGATGAAGCGGCGGGCGGCGATGGCGGCGGTGCCGCCGGCGAAGGCTGCGGGTGGCGGTTTAGCGTCGGCGCGGCGGACACGGGCGGCTCGGAATGGCGATGTTCGGATTCGGGATTGGGTTCGTTTGGTAATTTGGCCTGTTTAGCGCGGGCGGATTGCATCTGCGTCAACGCCTTTAAGACGCGGTGGTAATCGTTCTGAAGGCGCGCTTGATAGCGATTGAGGAGCGCGAGCGAACTGCTGTCGCGCGCCAGCGCGTTGAAGGCCATAGCAAGGCGGTGATGCTCGGGCACCCCTTCGAGATCTTCACCGATGCGCTCTTCCTGATCCTGCATGCGCTTTTCGAGGAGCCCGGATTCGACGCCGGCGTAGCGGGCGAGACGCCAACTGGCGGCGGCGAGCTGATGGACGAGATCGGTTTCGGGCTTGGTTTGGGGGCGGAAGTGATCGAGATACTCGCTGAGCTGGGCCTGATATTGGTCGGCGGGTTCATTGAAGAGGACGATGGTGCGGGCGGTGAGTCCGTGAAGCAGGGCGTTGCGAGCGGAGGACTGCTTGCCGGCGTCGCTGGCCGGGCCTCGGGATTTGGCGCCGTTGGCGCGGGCGGCGGCGATTTTTTGGGGGGAGGAAGGCATGGGATTTCTCGGTTTGAGTATAAGGGCGTGGGTGCTCGGTAGAGACGGTGGAGCTTTCTAAGTGCTTGGCGGGAAATGAGACGAATGACAAGATAGACGAGTGAACGCAGCGCGCGGTAGCGGGGTGTGCGACATGAGAGTGCAGGTTTTTCGGAAAGGCGCCCAACAGGAGGCCCGAGGGTCGGAAGTACGGTCGGCCGCGTGTTGGGTATACGAGGCTTCCAGCCGGGTTTTTCCCGACGCTCGACCAGGGCCGGTCTTGCACGCTGCCGCACGCTGATTCGGATGAAACACGGCGGGAATCTTCGCGGCCAGACCCGCGAGCGAGCGCGGTTCTTTGAAGTGGATGAAGCGCTTGTCATGGGCTGTGCCTGGGGCCTGGCACCGACGGCGAGCGTCCCTCCGTAGCCGGAGGTTCGGACGCATCACCTTGATAGGTTTGTGAATCTGGCCCCCAGGTGAGAGTACGCCTTGCATGGTCGCAT
>Ga0302324_100018017_pt1 | contig 13962 bp, 12 predicted proteins | sample Palsa_T0_1_FD_201949 | JGI IMG/M metagenome (GOLD analysis project Ga0302324, IMG submission 201949) | Peat permafrost microbial communities from Stordalen Mire near Abisko, Sweden - Palsa_T0_1 | ecosystem: Environmental > Terrestrial > Soil > Palsa > Peat permafrost | place: Sweden: Abisko... | reverse complement strand
GACGGCGCTGATCGTTTACGGCCGCCACTCGTTTGGGCTCGCCTACTCCATCCGCCTCGCCCTGATTGCCGCCCTGTTCTCGCTACTTCCCTTTGTGGCGTGGACCGTACGCAATTGGCACACCTTCCATGTCTTTGAGCCGCTTGCGCCCCGCTACGCCAACGATCCTGGGGAATTTGCCGCTCCCGGTTTTGTGCGCTGGGTCAAAACCCTTACCGCCGATTTCACCTCGACCAGCGAGATCTACTGGAACGGTAACAGCGACCGTATCGATCCCGGCAATCTGCCCGCGCGCGCCATTGACAATGCAAACCAGGACCAGGAGACCCAACGGCTCCTCCAGGACTACAACGCCACCACGACCCTGACCCCGGAGCTCGATGCCCGCTTCGCCCAGTTGGCCCAACAGCGCGTCCAGGAACATCCCTTTCGCTATTACGTCACTCTGCCCCTGCTCCGCCTGGCAGACATGTGGCTACGCCCCCGGGTGGAGACCCTGAATACTCAACTTCGCTGGTGGCAATATGCGCAGCACCCCAGGGAGACCTGGGTGGCCCTCTTCTATGGAGTGCTCAACCTCGCCTACCTGGTGGCTGGTTTTCTTGGGATCCTTCGCTGTCCGAGGATGGCGGGCGCCATGGTGGCCCTGATCCTTCTGCGCAGCTTGTTGCTTGCTACGCTCGAAGCCCCCGAATCACGCTATACCCTGGAATGTTTTCCGCTGCTGATCGTCTTCGCAGCCTGCTATTTCACCACCCGCGTGGTCCCGGGCGGCAGCTTTAATTGGAAGACATCGGCGGCAATCGCCAGGTTATAGCGAATGTTCGTGTAGGTGGCTGTGCGCAGGTCGCCCGAAGGCTGGTAGAAGATCTGCTTGTGGCTGAGACCCTTGGCCGGATCGACCCAGATCGTCACGTGCGTGAACATGTTGGCCACGCTCTGTTGCACCGGCACCAAGTCAAGCTTGGCCACCTGGACTCCATCCATGTTCTCCGTGCCCAGCAGGCTTACTTTCCAATTGACCTTCAGGTCCGAGCCGCTGCCTCCGAAACCCAGGGTCAGAAAGCTTTCCCACTGGTTGCGATTGGCTCCCGCGCGAATGACCGTCAACTGCTTGATCCCGGGTTCATAGAAATTCGCGTCGCCGCCGTCGAAAACCACGGTTTTGGGTGCGGGTTTTCCATTGTCTTGCTTGAGATAGGCCGCCACCCGCGTGCTGCCACCCTTCTTGCGCTCGTAATAGATAGTGCCGGTCTGCAGATCGTGGTCTTGCACGACCGCCTGGAACTGGTCCCAGGTGAAATCGGCCTCTGCGCTCTCAAACTTTGCCGCCGCGGCATTCAGTTGGGAGATAACTTTTTCCAAATCCGCGCTGCCGGCCGGCGATGCGGTCTGGGCTCCTAAAGGGAGTGAAACCACCAACCCCAGGTAAAGCAGAGCGATCCTCTTTCCTGCATCAACCATGAATCTCCTTATCCGCTGTTCGACGAGGCGAACCCGGCCTCGGGTTGCGACCTGATGTCTAGCGATGCGCCCATACTCGATACTGAGTCACCCGTCCGCTGGCATCCTTCTCCTCCCGATAGCGATCGATCTGCACGCTGCCGGAAATGGCCTGGATGCGTTGCTGCAACTCTGTCCTGAGCTTGTCGTCGCTGCCCGTATCGGCGAGTTGGTCGGCGCCAATCTGGTACGTCCATGCGTTCGGACCAGTTGCCCGCACCAGGATGTCCTTGGTCGAGGTGAGGGTTTCCTGCGGCCGATCGCGGTAGTTGATCAGCCGCGGCGAAACGAAGAGAAAGATCAGAATAAGGGTCACCATCACGTCGTAGTGCAAACTGCCGCGTGGGTAGGTCCAGAACAGATAATTCTTTAGGATGCGTTGCATGCCGCCGCCATTCTATCGCCGCTCAATCATTTCTTCGCCGCCCATATACGGCTGCAGCGCTTTTGGGATCCGCACCGAGCCATCGGCCTGCTGATAATTCTCCAGGATGGCCAGCCACGTACGTCCGATTGCCAGGCCGCTGCCGTTGAGCGTGTGCACAAATTCGCTCTTGTTCTTGCCCTGCGGCTTGAAACGAATGTTCGCCCGCCGCGCCTGGTACGCCTCAAAGTTGGAGCAGGAAGAAATCTCCCGGTACAATCCCTGCCCGGGAAGCCAGACCTCGAGATCATAGGTTTTGGATGAGGCCGCGCCGGTGTCGCCGGCGCAGAGCAGCACCTTGCGATAGGGCAGCTGGAGCCGTTGCAGGATCGCCTCCGCGTGGGCGGTAAGCTTCTCATGCTCTTCGTTCGACTGATCCGGGCGTGCAAACTTCACCAGCTCCACCTTTTGAAACTGGTGCTGACGGATGATCCCCCGAACGTCCTTGCCATAAGAGCCCGCCTCAGAGCGAAAGCAAGGGGTATAAGCGACCAGGCTTTTTGGCAGCTCGGTTTCTTCCAACATCTCGTCGCGATACAGGTTGGTGACCGGCACCTCAGCGGTGGGGATCAGCCAATGGTCGCTCCCCTCGCACTTGAACAGGTCCTCAGCAAATTTGGGCAGCTGTCCGGTGCCAAACAACGAGTCGCTATTTACCAGGAAGGGAGGCAGCACTTCGAGGTAGCCGTGCTCCCGGGCATGAATGTCCACCATGAAGCTGGCCAGCGCCCGCTCCAGGCGAGCACCCTGACCCCAGTAGACGGCAAACCGCGCGCCGGAGATTTTCGCTGCCCGTTGCAGGTCGAGGATGCCCAGGCTCTCGCCCAGTTCCCAGTGCGCCTTAGGAGCGAAATCAAACGTCGGCTGCTGGCCCCAGCGCAGCACTTCGACATTCTCCGCTTCGCTCTTACCTGAGGGGACGCTGTCCTGGGTCAGGTTGGGGATTGCGGCCAAAAGTTCCCGCATCGACGCTTCCGCCTGCGCAGCCTTTCGTTCCAGCTCTTCTGTTTCCTGCTTGAGCTCCCGCGTCTGATCCATCACCGCCGCGATCTGGGAAGCATCCGCGCCCGCCTTGCGGCTGCGCGCTACCTCCTGGCTGAGCTTGTTGCGCTGCGCTTGAAGGGTTTCCAACTGAGTAATGCGGGAACGGCGTTCTACGTCGAGTTCGCGAAAATTGCCCAAGACAGCGGTCGGATCCATCCCTCGAGCGCGCAGCTTGTTCTCTACGAGCGCAAGGTTCTCCCGCACAAAATTCAAATCAAGCATAAGTAACTACTTTACCGGACCCTCAGTACTTCCAGCTCATGTCGGCGTCGGCAGGGGCCGTTTTCTGGATTCGATCCATGATCCTGGGCAGATACATGGTGTTGTAGTGCAGTCGGGAGAGGGCATTGGGCAGGTGAGGGTCGCCATTCCAGCAGTGTTCCGCGCGGTCGCCGTACTTCACCTCGCCCTCATAAGGGACGCCGTGGCCGGGAGTGCCGGTCTGGTCGAGAAAGTCCTGCATCAGGTAGACCGCGTCGTTGAGAAAGTAGGTGTCCGCGGAGCCGACGTAGAGATGAAGCTTGCCCTGAAGTAACGGCCCCAGCCTATCCCAGTCCCGCTGCAGGATGGCGTTCAGGTCGTAGTGATCGTGCCAGTAAGCGGCCACCTTGTGATCGATAACTCCCGTCTGCTTGTCGAAGATCTGCGCCGGGTAGCCATCCGGGCCTACCGGGCCGTAAACAGCTTGCCAGATATCGAACTGTTCTCCTGAGCGCCCGTGGTCTCCCAGGGCAGCCTCGTAGGCAATGTTATCCCGCATCGACATCAGGGTCTGCCCAAGGTAGTTGCGCATAGCGGGCTGCTCCACTTGCTTGTGCGCTCCCTGCAGATAGAACAGGTTGGGCTGCTGGTAAAGGTCGGCCGTCATGTACGCATGAAAGTCCACGGGGTCGGGGCAGGCGACAAACGCGCCGTTGTAGTCGGTGGGATAAAACATCTGCACTGCGAGCGATTCCCAACCCCCCGTCGACCCGCCATAAACGAAGTGTGCCCATCCGCCGGTCAGCCCGCGAAACTGCTTTTCGATGGCGGGCAGCAACTCGGTCTCGATGGCATCGCCGTAGGGACCGAGGTTGGCTGAGTTGACGGCGTACGAATCGTCATAAAACGGATTGGCATGCTGGATCTTGACCACCAGAATGCGGGGAAAGCCGGGGCTGATCCACTGCTGATACTCCTTGTACGCTTCCTGCTGCTGAATCCGGTTATAGCCGGCCAGGTGAAAGCGTTCCGAGTAGTCGGGCTTGAGGTCTGGGTCGGGCGGGGTGGTGCGAAAGTCGTCCATGCCGTCGACGAAGTGGTCGTGAAAAATGGCGATGGGGAAGTGAGCGCCAGGATGCTCGTCGAACCCCTCAGGCACCAGAACAATGGCCGAAAGGTACATCGGTGTTCCCCAGAACTTCGTCAGTAGCTGGCTTTGGATCCGGATGTGGCGAATGTACCGGGTGTCAGGCTGGGATGGGATCGGCGGGATCTTTTCTGTGAGCTGCACCGAAAGCCGGGTGTGGCTATTGATATGTGCCTTCACCGGCCTGGAATAGAGATTGCCGGGCGCCAGGTTCCAGTGCTGCCCCTCGCCGCGGTCGGGGGCCAGCTTGACTGTAGTGCCATCGGCCCGGTGGAAGGTCTGATAAATGTTCAGCACCGCTTGCACATAGTAGTCGCCTGGAGGCACGTCCCTCAGCGAGCGAATGGGATAACCGGATGCCTCTGCGGTAATGAGCACGGCTTGGCCGGGAGCCAATCCATCGACCGTGGTGCCGAAGACGATTTGCGAACGGGGGCTGTCGTCGATCTGCATGCGTGGCTCGGAGGAGGGGTCGGTCGAGAGCAGCAGCAACACCCGTCCATCGAGTGGTTTGGCTGACGCGCTGGGGGGAAAGCTGACCGTGATTTGCGCCGCAAGAGGGGAAGCGGCGGCCAGTAGCAAGAGGAGACACCGAAGCATAGGGGAAAGTATACGGGGGGGACACTGCGGTTTCTTCCTTGGCCGAATGGGTTCGCCCCGTACCAAGCGGGAACACCCGTCCGATTCGCTTAGCCCCCGAGTGAGATGTTTTGCGATACTAGTCGGAGCCACATGAGCTCCCCCAAGCGCTGTATCTGCAAGTTGCTCGTCGCTTTACTGGTTGTTCCTTGGACACCACCGGCCCGGGCCAGTGCCTACGATGCGCATCCGCGGCTGGTGATCATCCTGGTGGTCGACCAGCTTCGCGCAGACTACCTCGACCGCTACCGCGCCGACTTCAAGGGCCGGGGCTTCCGCCTTTTCCTCGACAAAGGCGCCTACTTCGAAGACTGCTACTACGACTACGCCAACACCAAGACCGCTCCCGGCCACGCCACATTGGGGACGGGCGCCTACACCGACGGCCACGGCATCTCCGCCAACTCCTGGTGGGACTTGACCCGTAACAAGACTCACCCCATCTCCTCGGTTGAGGACGATCGCTATCGGATCCTGGGCGCCATCCACCCGGGCAAGGAACCTGGAGCCTCTCCGCTCAATCTGCGCGCCTCCACGGTTGGTGATTCATTGCGCCTGGCGACTGTGGGACAGGCGAAAGTCTTCGGCATCTCGCTCAAGGATCGCGCCGCCATTCTTCCCACCGGCTATTCGGCCAATGGCGCCTATTGGATTGAACCTGCCTCCGGTGCCTTCATCACTTCCAGCTACTACATGGACGCGCTTCCCGATTGGGTGACTGCCTTTAACTCCGGGGACCGCGCCACTCAGGCCGAGCAGGAAGCCGGCGATCCAGGGACGCGGCAATTCTACGAGGCGGTGGGTTCCACTCCGGCAGGCAATTCCTACGAGCTCGACTTCGCGCGCGCTCTCATCACCGGCGAACAACTTGGCAGCCATCCGGTCACCGACATGCTGGTCCTCAGTCTTTCTGCCAACGACCTGGTCGGGCACCGTGATGGACCCGACTCACCCCAGGCGCGGCAAATGGTCGACACCCTCGATCAGCAGCTCGATGGCTTCTTCTCCTGGCTGGACAAGAACATCCCAGGCGGTCTGGCGAGTACATGGATCGCCCTCTCTGCCGATCATGGGGTCGCCCCGGTACCCGCTCACGCCCTCGCTCTGGGCATGCCCGCGGCCACTATTAACATGGACAAATTTCTCGCCAACCTCAACGACACCATGAATGCCAAATTCTCCCCTGGGGAGAAGGTCGAATACCTGCTGCCGCAGCAGGAGCTGCCCTACCTGTCGCTCAATCGCCCTTCCTTTGAGGTTGCAGGCATCAACGAGCAGGAAGCGGAGCAGGCGATTCAGCAAGCTGTCCCAGCCGCGGTCGCTGCGCTGGCGCCGCCCCCTGGCGCCCCGCCGGTCAAAGCCCCAGAGCCCGTTCCCCCACCGGCTGCCGCCCCGCCACTTACCGTGCCTCCCCTGTCTCGGACGCTTCCATCCGCTGGCTCCAGGCAGCGCTCCAGAGGGCGATCCACTGTGACCGTCACCAACACCGTCAGTCCACCGCCGCCTGTGACCCGCTTGCCCGCCATCCCCATCGTGGTGCACACCTACACCCGCGGACAACTTGCCGCTGGCGAGTTGCCTCCGTCGGAATGGGGCCTGCTGCTGGCTCATAGCTACAGTCCCAATGGCGGTTGGTACGTCATGGTCATTCCGGCCGCCTACCAGATGCAGACCTTGTCCGGCGGCGGCACGACACACTTCAGTCCCTGGTCCTATGACCGCCATGTCCCACTGGGTTTTTTTGGCACACCGTTCACCCCTGGCATCTACCACGGCCGGGTGCAGCCGGTGGATCTGGCCGCTACCCTGGCGTCAGTGCTGGGGCTCACGCAACCCTCAGCCTCAGTAGGTAACGTGCTCACGCAGGCGATTCACACCGTGCCGCCTCCCCCTGGCACACGTGGGAGTAAAGGGGTCCGCCAGGAGGGCCCGCCCAGCCCGTGAAGCCCGAGATGAGCGTTCGCTTCGCCGGCCTTCTGCTGCGCAATCCGGTCATTGCTGCCAGCGGAACATTCGGCTACGGGGTCGAGTTTGAAGACGTTGTATCCCTCGACCGAATTGGTGGTTTCATCACCAAGGGACTGTCGCTCGAGCCGATGGCCGGCAACCAGGCTCCGCGACTGATTGAGACCCCTGGCGGCATGATCAATGCCATCGGTCTGCAGAATATCGGGGTCAAGGCGTTCATCGAAAAAAAACTGCCAGCGCTTCGGCCTCACTCCGGCACTGCCTGTATTGCCAACGTCTTTGGCAATGAGATCCGGGACTACGTTGGAGTGATTGAACGCCTGAACTCCGCGCCCGGCATCGCCGCCTACGAGTTGAACGCCTCTTGCCCCAATACCCAGCACGGGGGAATGGTCTTTGGCACCGATACCGGCATCCTCGACCAGTTGGTTACCCGCGCCAAGGCGGTGTCCCGGCGACCGCTGATTGTAAAGCTTTCGCCCAACGTCACGTCGATTGCCCAGATGGCCCGTTGCGCAGAAAACGCCGGAGCTGACGCGCTCTCCCTGGTCAACACCTTCTTGTCGCTATCGATCGACGTGGAAAGCCGGCGCCCCCGGATCGCCAACAACACCGGCGGCCTTTCAGGTCCGGCAATCAAGCCCATTGCCGTGCGCATGGTCTACGAAGCCGCGCAAGCGGTCAAGATTCCGATTTGCGGTTTGGGCGGCATCACCACCGCCGAAGACGCGGTTGAATTTCTGCTCGCGGGAGCCACCGCCGTCCAGATCGGCACTGCCAGCTACGCTGATCCGCGGGCAGTGCAGCGTATCGCAGAATCCCTGGAGCGCTGGTGCGTCCGCCATCGCGTGGCCAAGGTCAAAGACCTGATAGGGGCCGTGCAACCGAACTAGGAACTCGTTCCTTTGTCTAGTCCTAACAGAAGTGGAGGGACCTGCTGTTCATTATCCGCAGCATCGAATCTCAATGGGAGCGCTACTCTTCCCTTTGTCATCCCGACCGAAGCGCAGCGAAGTGGAGGGATCTGCAGTTCAATGGACCCATCTTGGAAATGTTTTTCGGCCCGACCGAAGTGGAGAGATCTGCGGTTTGGGAAACCCTCTGGTCTGTTGCCGGGACGAGTAGCAAAAGAAAAAGCCCCTGTCGCCAGGGGCTTTTCTAAACACAAAGCCTACTCGTCAGGCCACGTTCCTCATCAATCTTTCCCGCAACTCCTCGGGGATGCGATCCTGCAGAACCCGCGCTTGAGCCAATGCGACTTCAGCAATATAAACCGGCGCCGGTGTGGCCACGGCTACCAGCACCCAGATCAGGAGCGAGACAAGCAAACCCGCAATGGCCGCTGCCTGCAGGCTCAACACAATCGACATCTGCCAAATGTGAAGGTTCACCAGAGCCCAGTGGTGCAATGGCTGCACTTTGTGGATGACCGCCAAGCCGAGCAGAAAAGCGCCGATCGACACCGTGCTCAAAGCAATCAGCACCACATCGATCGTGCGATGCAGGCGCTGGCGTGAGCAGCAATGCGCACATTCCACCAGGTGCTGTTCGTAATCTCGGCGCATCTCCGGAGTAATCCCAGAGATGTCATATCTCCAGCTGGAAAGTATGTCGCCTACCACTCGATCGGTGCATGCTGTCGTTTGCATTGTTATATTTAGCCGCGTAACACCATAGTAACAATTTTACCATCGCCCAGCCATTCAATTCGGGCAACTCGGCCGGGACGAACAATCGAACTTACTCAATTATAAGCAAATCGGATCGAGAGGCGCATTTTGTTGAGCCAGAAGCAACTTGTTGGCCAACAAACTCATACGGTCTCGCAACGCTCTTTCCGCTGTAACTCGGGCCAGCTCGGGCAAATTGTTACTTTCTGATAGATGCGCCAGAACGACATAGGACGCGTTTCCATCGTAATTCTTCTGCAGAAAGTCCGAGGTGGCTTCATTGGATAAGTGTCCCACGCGAGACATGACCCGCTGTTTGACCGACCACGGATAGGGTCCATCACGCAGCATTTCAAGGTCGTGGTTACTTTCGAGCATAAGAACGTCACAGTTTCGGATCGCCATCTTCACATTTGGTGGTATGTATCCCAAATCGGTCGCGATGGCCATGCGGACTCCATCCGCTTCAAAAACAAAACCGACCGGGTCAGCCGCGTCGTGAGGAATCGTAAACGGCGTGACGGCAATGTCGCCAATAGAGAATCCGCTGCCCGCTGCAAAATACTCCACCCCGGGAAGCCTGCACGGATCTTCCTGCTTGGGAGACTCCTCCGCACACGCGGCTTCCTCTTCCTCCGCGACCACGCCCGCTTCCTCCGCCTGCCGCTGCGCCAGGTCCTGCTGGCGCTGGGCCAGCCAGGCTGCGTAGGTCATCCGCTTGTGCGGCATCATCCAGCGCATCCACGCCCGGTGGGTCGCCTGCGTAAAGTAGACCGGCACTCCCAACTTGCGCGCCAGCACCGCCACGCCCTGTACATGGTCCTGATGTTCGTGGGTGATCAGAAGGGCATCGATGGCCGCCGGATCCTCGTTAGCCATCTGCATGCGTTTCAGCAGTTCCCGGCAGGAGAGCCCCGCATCCACCAGGATGCGCGTTCGGCTGCTGCACACAAGCGTGCTGTTCCCCTTGGAACCTGAGGCCAGCACAGTCATCCGCATCATTCAAAGAGCATACCGTGTCCGGCGGTTGATAAAAGGCATGTTACTCGGGATGTGCCAGCCGCGGCACCCCCGTGCGCTCAATATTGGTAAAATCCGCGTCCTGACTTACGCCCCAGCCAGCCCGCGTCCACCATACGAATCAGGAGTGGGCAGGGCCGGTATTTGGGATCGCCCAAGCCCTCTTGCATCACCCGCATGATGTCCAGGCAAACATCCAAACCGATGAAGTCGGCCAGCGCTAACGGGCCCATGGGGTGGGCCATGCCCAACTGGAAGACCTGGTCCACCGCGGCGGCAGTTGCGACCCCTTCCATGACCGCATACATTGCCTCATTGAGCAGAGGCATCAGCACTCGGTTGGAGACAAACCCGGGCGCATCATTGACCTCGACCGGCGTCTTGCCCAGCGCTTCCGCCAGGGCTTTCACCTGGGCGAAGGTTTCATCCGTGGTCTCCAGGCCCCGGATCACCTCCACCAGCTTCATCACCGGCACTGGATTGAAGAAGTGCATCCCGATGACCTGGCCCGGCCTTTGGGTCTGCGCCCCAAGCCTGGTGATGGAAATGGAGGAGGTGTTGGAAGCCAGGATGACCTCCGGCTTGAGCATCGAATCCAGTTCCATGAAGAGTTCCTGCTTGAGCGCAAATCGTTCCGGCGCCGCCTCGATCACAAAGTCGCACGCCATCAGGTCTTGTGCCTGCAGCGTGCCGCGGATCAACCCCAGCGCGGCCTCCGCCTCTGCCGGGGTCAGCTTGCCCTTGGCCGCCTCGCGCTCCAAATTCTTGCGGATAGCCTCCAGCCCACGATCGAGGAAGCGCTGTTCCACCTCGCACAGCACCACCTGAAACCCGCCCCGGGCAAAGACATGCGCAATCCCATTGCCCATGGTCCCGGCGCCCACTACACCCACTACCTTGATTGTTTTCATTTCTTGTCTAGGCGTTACCGTGCCCGGGCCAGCACGCAGGTGATGTTATCCCGTCCCCCCGCCTCGTTGGCGGCCCTGATCAGCTGCGCGCACGTCTGATCCAGCTCTCCAGACCCGCGCAGAATCCCAGCAATCCGCTCGTCATCTACTTCCCGCATCAGGCCATCGGAGGCCAGAAGGTACAAGTCCCCGCGCGCAACCACAAACTCGATCACGTCCGCGTCGACCTCATCCTGTGTGCCGACCGCTCGGGTGATGACGTTGCGCATGGGAGAGGTTTCTGCTTGTGCCGGGGTCAACTGTCCCAGACGCACCTGCTCGTCCACCAGGGAATGATCATGGGTCAAGCGCTCCAGCCTACCGTCGCGCATCCGGTAACAGCGGCTGTCTCCCACGTGCGCTACCCAGGCCCGGTCGCCTCGGGTCGCCATAGCCACCAGGGTAGTCCCCATGCCTGCGCGGGCCGGATTCTGCTCCGCGCTGCGATGCACACTGTGGTTGGCCGCGTCCACCGCTTCCTGGAATGTCTCACGCGTCAGCACGCCGTCGGTCATCGCGTGCAGCATGGCCTCGACCGCCATCCGGCTGGCAATTTCCCCAGCGGCTGCGCCTCCCATGCCATCGCACACTATGAAATTGCAGACTCCCTGTTCATTGCGGAGGTCCAGCCCATAGGCGTCTTCATTGCTTTTCCGGGTTCGCCCCTGGTCGGACGCACCGGCTGCCTCGTATTCCAGCACTTTCTGCTGCTTGTCTGGCATCTGCTCTTCCCTAAGAGGCCGCGCACGTAACTGTGCCACCATAATCTGTCCCGGACCCGGCGTAAAGCAGCTTTTGACCGCCAAGGGGAGGACCTGCCCCTATTAAAACAGTTTCGCGCTGACTCGGGCGGAACGGCAGCCGCCGTCTTGCCCAAGTCAGCGCGAAAAAAGCTCTAGTTGGCCAGTCCCAGATCTTTCAATTGATGGACCGAAAAGATGAGCCGATCGCCGGTGACCCGGTCGATCAAAGACGTGGTTAAGCCGGCAAGCAGTGTCCGGTACATCGCTTTAAGGTGAAAGGGGGTGCTGCTGGCCACCGCGGTCAGGCGGTGTGAGAGCGGTTCCCAATGCTCAAAGTGCGCCCGGCGCGCTTCACCAGGGCCCTCGGGCAAGGCAATTAATTCGACTTTATGTCCGGCCGGATCATCAGTCAGACCCTTTACCAGCCGCAACTGCAACGAATAGAACGGAGCTTCATGTTTGTTCATTTGACGCCTGCGGGAGAAAAGGTGAATTTCTTGTCTGATCTAGCTAAACACGGTCGGATGCCGGAGCGAAACAAGAAGTTGCAGGGCGATGACCCTTTAGTGGCACATGCGCGGACTTTTGGTTACGTCTGCTGGTAACGGGGTTTCACAGTTCAGGCGATGCTGACTTCCTTATAGGTTCCCAGCACCGCGCGCATGGCGTCGCAGATTTCACCCAGGGTGGCATAGGCGCGCACGCAATCCAGCAGGTAAGGCATGGTATTCGCTGCCGTGAGACTGCCCCGGCTGGCGCAAGGCTCCAGTTCCAGTGCACGGCGGAGCGCCTCCAGGCTGTGAGCCACCGCCTGGTTGGAGCGTCGGGCGCGCAGCCGCTGGAGTTTTCCCGCCTGCCAATCGCGCACCGACTCGTCGATGCGGAGGATTTCCGGGGGCTCCTCGTCAACCACATATTCGTTGACCCCAACGATGATTTTCTCCCCGTTTTCCACCGCCCGTTGGTAGGCATAGCTGGCGTCGCCAATTTCTTTCTGGGGAAAACCGCGTTCAATCGCGCGGACCATGCCACCCATCGCGTCCAGTTTCCCAAAATAGTCGAACGCGCCCTGCTCCATATCGAGCGTCAGACGTTCCACAAAATACGATCCACCCAGGGGGTCGACAGTATTGGCTACACCAGACTCGTAAGCCAGAATCTGTTGCGTGCGCAAGGCAATGCGAGCCGCGTCTTCCGTCGGCAGGGCGAGGGCTTCATCAAACCCATCGGTGTGCAGGCTTTGCGTGCCCCCCAGCACAGCCGCCAGGGCCTGAATGGCGACACGCGCGATATTGTTCTTCGGTTGCTGTGCGGTCAGCGAGACGCCTGCCGTCTGGGTATGAAATCGCATCCAGTGGGAACGGACGTCACGCGCGCCAAAGCGCTCGATCATCAGCCGGTACCAGACCTTACGCGCGGCCCGGAATTTGCCTATCTCTTCAAAAAAATCGTTATGCGCATTGAAGAAGAAGCTCAGCCGCGGAGCGAAATCATCGATTGCGAGGCCGCGTCGCAGCGCCCACTCTACGTACTCCACGCCGTCGAACAGTGTGAACGCCAACTCCTGCAGCGCCGTCGATCCGGCCTCGCGAATGTGATATCCGCTGATGGAGACCGGGTTGAAGCGGGGAGTGAAGAGTGATCCGAACTCAATCGTGTCCACCACCAGCCGCATCGACGGCGCGGGCGGAAAGATAAATTCCTTCTGCGCAATGTATTCCTTCAGGATGTCGTTCTGCAGCGTGCCCGCGACCTTGGTCCAATCGCCTCCCTGCTTCTCGACCGTCACCAGGTACATGGCCCAGAGCACATTCGCCGGCGAGTTGATGGTCATGGAAACGCTGGTCTTCTCCAGGTCGATGCCGGCGAAGAGAGTTTCCATGTCTTCCAGTGAATCGATGGCCACTCCGCATTTGCCCACCTCGCCTTCGCTCTCCACCGCGTCGGAGTCATAGCCCATCAGAGTGGGCAGATCGAAGGCGACAGAGAGCCCTCCACCGCCATTGGCCAGCAGGTAGCGATAGCGCGCGTTGGTCTCTTCCGGCGTGGCGAAGCCGGAGAACTGGCGCATAGTCCATAGTTTGCCGCGATAACCCGTGCTATGGATCCCGCGTGTGTACGGAGGCTCGCCGGGAAGGCCAAGCTGGCCAGCCGGTGTCCAATCCTGGGGCAGGTCGGCGGGTGTGTATAGACGACGCACCGGAACGCCCGAGACACTGGTAAAGCGAGCCTGGCCAAATTCGTCCTGGTTAATGCCCCCGGCTGCACCAATGGGCTGCTCGGAATTCTTTTTGAGCGCAGCGGCAAGCGTGGTTGCGGCCCAGGCTTTCTCTTCCTCTCCCCTGCCGTCATCCTGGGTCATGGCCGCCTCGAACTGTTCAGCATAGGCGCACGCCCAAGCAACGGGCAAGCCAGGACAGGGACGTCTGAAAGTCAGAGTTAGCGGAATAGAGTCGATCTGATCATGCGCTTTAGCGCTGGGCTCGAAAATCCGGGGCTAAAGAGTCTGCGTGAGAACTCCAGAATTTGGGAAGGCCGAGGGGCGCACCGCAGATCCCTCCGCTACGCTACGCTCCGGTCGGGATGACAATTCATCTTGGAAACGAAACTTAGCGTTCCCAAACAAAATTGTCATCCCGAGCGAAGCCGAGGG
>Ga0302324_100018012_pt1 | contig 13962 bp, 17 predicted proteins | sample Palsa_T0_1_FD_201949 | JGI IMG/M metagenome (GOLD analysis project Ga0302324, IMG submission 201949) | Peat permafrost microbial communities from Stordalen Mire near Abisko, Sweden - Palsa_T0_1 | ecosystem: Environmental > Terrestrial > Soil > Palsa > Peat permafrost | place: Sweden: Abisko... | reverse complement strand
GCGCTTAAGTGCAGGCGCGGGATAGTAAGCCGGCCGACCAGCCCATCGCTTTCAATTCGGGGCGGCGGAAATTGCGGAACAGGAATCGGACCCTGCGGAGTGGCTGTGGAGCCGGATCCCAACCAGGACTTCACCGTGCGGGCAATCTGGTCCTCTTTCTCCGCCAGGAATTGGCGGCAAGTCGCCGGGCTATGGTGTATCTCCTGGGCGAAGACCCAGTTTTCCCACGCTTGATAGAGCGCGTTACGGGCATTCGACCAGATCCAAACGTCCAACGCAATCAAGCCAACCACTAAGAGAGCGCGCTCTATCCACCGGCGGATCTTCATTGTTCCGAATCCGCTTTTGTATCGCCGGTTTCGTCGTAGCGGTAACTGCTCCGGCAGCGCGCAATGAGCCTGGCATGATCGGGCGACGAAACGCGAACTTGAATATGCCGCGGCTCCGGGCCATTTTGAGCCGGTGGGACGTAGCCTATGGTGTAGCGCGTCCGGATGTCCTTGGCGATGTTGCGGCACACGGGGACCATCTCTTTAAGACTCTGCGGCAAGTAAGCCGCACCGCCGCTGAGCTTGGCAAGACGTTCGAGAATGCGGGGGTCGCGATCCTGATCCTCGGGGTCGAACAATCCAACGGTGTAGATGGTAGCAAGACTCCGTTCGGCCATGTCAAGCATTTCCCGGCGCTTGTGCGTGCTGGCATTATCTCCGCCATCGCTGATCGCCACCAGGGTTTTCTTCTCCTGCCTTCCGAGTTTCAATTGCTCCAAACCAGCTACGATCGCGTCATTCAGGGCCGTTTTGCCGCCCGGCACGCCGCTATAAAGAGCTGCCCGCAATTGCTCCGGATTATCGGAGAACAATACGCCTGGCGGCAGGCCATGGGTCACTGCGTCGTTAAAATTCAGAACAAAGACTTCGTCGTGCGGATTACTCTCTTCTATGAAGATCTGTGCCGCGGCCAGGACGTCCGCGCGCTTGGGCGTCATGCTATAGCTCTCATCCACGAGAATACCTACGGTTACCGGAACGTCATGATTATCGAAGACCGAGATCTTCTGGGGGCGGCCATTTTCCAAGACTTGGAAGTTGTCGATGGAAAGACCCGAAGCAAATCCACCGTCCGCGTTTTTTACACTCACATCCAGCAGGACAAGACGAGTCTCCGTGCGAATGGTGTAGTCGGGCCGCGCTTTTTCCGGAGCTCCGATAAATACGACAAGCGCAAACAATGAAATGGCGCCCGCAATCGCTACCTTTCGAATTGGCGAGCGCCCCTTCATTGGCCGGTCACCTCGTTACGAGAGCGCCTGTCTTAGGCCGCCCTCTTCAATCGCAGTAAACCACAAAGCGCAAGTGCCGCCAGACCACCGAATCCGAACAAGGGATACGGGCTGCCGGTCTTGGGCAGAGTCGTGGGAGCCGGTTCCTGCGCCGCCGGTTGCGGCTCAGGTTCCGCGGGCGGAGGGGTGTTCTGAGCTGTCTCAACGGGCTGCTCCTCGGTAGCCGCCTCCGCCGAACGCTCCGCTGAAGGCTCCTCCGCGGGGGCCGGGGCCGGCTCGGCTGGAGCCGGCGTTTCCGCAGACGCCGTGGTCGTGGTGGTGGCCGTCGACGCCGTCTCTAACATCGCCAGTTGCTTAGGGTAGGCGAATTCCTGGCCGAAATTGTCACCGGGATAAAACCATGCGCGCAACGCCTTGGCATATCCAGGGGGTGTTTCCCAAAAAGCGAACCGGCTGTGTCCGGTCGGCTGCAGGCGGTAGTTGGGTATGGCGATAACAGTGTCGATGATGTGAGTCTGATCGCGATTGAAAATCTGTACAACATGCCGGTCTGCACTGGAATCGAGCAGCTTAAAGACGTACTGTCCCGGTTGCAGTACCGTCTTAGTAACCTGGATCGGCTGATCTACCGTAAGAATGGTCATCTTGTCCCATTGGTCTGCTTGAGCGTGAAACGGCGCTACGCCCACTAGAAACGCGACGGCACAAGCCACGGCGGATGCCCTGCCTAACCTAGCTTGAAAAAACGATTTCATGGAAGTGTCCCTTTCTTTACTTATGTTCCTCGCGCCAAATGGGCTGTAAGCCCAAACAGCGTCCTCACCAGTTATTAGGCATCTTGACGGCCAAGATCGGTAAGTCGTTCGATAGGAACAGCAAAGCGAGCTTGGCAAGAATACTGAATATTTACCATCGGCAGTTTTTACATTGCGCGGGAATCAAGTGTTGAATGCTAGAGGCATTTCAAGTGTTCGCGGCGACACGCCCGAGCCGGCGGCGTCTTATTATGCGGCTATTATGCGGCAGGGGCGGAATTCGCGATCCTCTTCGTGTTGGCAGTCGATTTGCCCTGGAATATGCGGAGCTAGGGAGGTTGGAATGGGGCAGGCAGATAAGCTGAGAAAAGCCTGGTGCAGGTTCATGCACGTGTCGTCTACTTGGCCGAGGAATGGGCACTATCTGTGCCGGGTGTGTGGGCGGCGGTATCCAGTGCCGTGGGCCAACCCATCTGACGCGCGTCCGGCGCATGGTCGAGAGCCAGGGTACAAATGGGCCGCAAAGGGCGTAACTCGAGTAATCCAGGGTGCGCTATCACCTCCTTAATACGGCGATGCGGATACTCAGCGTAATGCTGGTGGCCTGCGGAATCGTTGGATTAGTGGCCTGGCTGGCCGCGCCGTGGCTGATCGATTCCGGCGCCCAGCCAGCGGCGCAGGTCACGACGGCGGCAAACACGCAGCCCGCGGAAGCCCCACTGCAGAACTCCGCGCCGAAAGACGCCGAGTCGCAAAATGAGCGACGCAGCTCGCCGCAGCCGTCCCCGCCGGCCAGACATATCCCGCCAGCGTTAACCACGCGATATGGCATCGTAATATCCACAACGCCATCGGCCGCCACAGCTATGCTGGATAATCGTCCGGAAGTTTCCTGCAAGACACCTTGCTTGCTGCTGGCGTCCCGTGGCCCGCATACGATCGCGATCAGCCAAGCGGGTTACCAGACGGAATATAGCCACGCCGAGGTAGCGGATAACCTTCTGCAGCTCCGCGCATCACGCTGCGGCCTTTCCGAGGGCTTCTAATGTTGACCAGCATCCCGCCGGGAGCGCGGATTTCTCTGGACGGCCGCGATTCGGAACAAGTTACACCCGCGAGGGTGCAAGTACCGTCCGGCATACACAAGGTAACAGTGGAGAAGGATGGTAAACAGGCGGAGCAACAAGTGGAAGTTACGGCCGGTATCATCTCCTACCTGAACATACCGCTGGATCGCTAGGCATCATTTCGCCCCGGCGGTGGTTTGTTCAACTGCCTCTTCCACCACGTCCTTGACCGCATCTCTCACGGCTGCCTTCACCGCGTCCTTTACTGTCTCTTCCACTTCCTCGGCATTCAGTTCCCAATCGCCGGCCCCTGCGACGAGTTCTTTCACCATGGTGTCGACCACCGGGGCCACCGGCGGCAGTTCCCTGGCTACCACCTTCGCGACCTTCTTAGCCAGCTTCTCCGCGGGCGCCGGTTCGTGTGCGTGCTCTAACCTGGTTTGCTCGATGGCCTGCCAATCGTCGTGAAAAACCTTCGATATGTGACTTATTGCCTTGGCATCGCGAAAGATAACTCCGATCTCCCGCCGCATGTCTAGTTCAATCCCGCGCAGGCTCTGGCTGCCGATGAATGCCAGGCCGCCGTCGCGGATCATGGTACGCGTGTGCAATCGCAATTGCGGCATTTTGCGTGTGGCCAGCCGCGAGCTCTTGCGCGTGAGCTTGCCGACGATGCGCACGTCCACGCCCGCCCGCGCGCGCGCTTCCAGCAGCCCGATCATGGTGGGGTCGCTAATCTTCGGGTCGTAAACGAATAATTGTTTCCTGGCGCCCTCGATGAATGCGGAGAGGCGCTGCCGGGCGTTCGCCGGGCTAACTACCAGGGCGTCCAGACCGGGTTCGTAAGGGCTCCGCTTCGAATCGGCTTCGAACAGCCGGGCCGCTTCCGACACCAGGTTCCGGCTCCGTGTGACAATGCCGAAGCTGCGGGAATGCTCGATATCCAGGTATGTCAGATTGAAGGCTAGCAGATAGAGTTCGCGGCGGTCTACGATCATGAACTTGCCGTGGTAGCGCAACAGATCGTCCGCGGTCCGCGCCACGGTGACGCCGGCCGCGAGCAGCCGCATCTCCAGTCTGCGAAGATTTTCCTCGCCCGCACGGTTCGTATGCGCGATCAATGCGTGCACCGAGATGCCACGGCTTACCGCATGCGCCAGCGCCGTTTCTATCTCCCTCTGATCGAAGCGAAAGATGGCAATCTCGATGCTGCTCTTGGCGCTGTTGATCCCTTTGATTAATGCGACTGCGCCGTCACCCGGCTGTATCAATAATTTCATGTCGATTCACACGCTGGTATCGTTCTTGCAATTCAAGCAGCAGTTCGAGGACGGCAACCCGCATGTTTGTGAGAATCAATCCGTTTGTTTCCGGGCTGGTGGCAGTGGCCCTAACGCTCCCCGGCACCGGCGCCGCCAAGAAGCCCAATAGCGAGACCGCGGAGGGCGGTCCCGCGGTGTTGTGGCGCGATCCGGGAGACATCTCGTCTCGCGATCTTTTTTATGGGCCCGGCGGCCCGCAAGATCAGCCGCGCGGCCCGTACACATTCGTGAAAGAGGACCTGGATGGCTCCAACCCCAAGTTCGTGGTTCGCGGCCGGGACGGAGTGAAATGGAAGGTCAAGCTGGGCGTGGAGGCGCGTCCGGAAACAGTTGCCACGCGGCTGGTATGGGCGGTGGGTTACTCCGCGAACGAAGACTATTTTCTGCAGGACCTGCAGGTGGAAAGCATGCCGGCCCACCTGCACCGCGGCTGGAAGTTGGTCGCGCCGGATGGCTCTATGCACAACGTCCGGCTGAAACGGGAGGACGAAAAGAAACGCGGCGACTGGCACTGGCGCCAGGATCCCTTCACCGGAACGCGGGAGTGGAATGGATTGCGGGTGCTCATGGCGGTCTTGAACAATTGGGATCTGAAAGACGAGAACAATTCGGTCTACCGGGACGGCGGTCCGGAGCGCATTTACATGGTGAGCGATCTGGGAGCCAGTTTCGGCACGACGGGCGGCAGGTGGCCTCTCTCGAAAGCTAAGGGGAATCTGAATTCCTACAGCGATTCCAAATTTATTCGCAGCTACACTTCTACGACAGTGGATTTCTACGTGCCGGCGCGCCCCGAGTTCCTGTTTCTGGTGCATCCGCGCGAGTACTTTAGCCGTCTGCAGATGCGCTGGATAGGCAGGAACATTCCGCGCGCCGACGCCCGCTGGATTGGGGAGATGCTGTCTCGTCTCTCAAACCGGCAGATCCAAGACGCGTTTCGCGCAGCGGGATACCCGGCGGCGGATATGGAAGGATTTTCCAGCGTCGTCGAACGTAGAATTAAGTTATTGAGCGATCTGTGACCGTGGAGCCGTTACGAGCGCCGGCGGCGGTGCCACTCGCCGCCTCCGAGGCCACCCAGGTCCAAAATCACGGCCACCAGTAAGACAATCAGATTAACGCCTTCCAGCGGCATCCGGTTGTTGATCATCCAGGCGTATACCAGGGTGGTGAGCGGCAGGAAAAGGAACCCTATGAGTAGCACAACCAGGTTGTGATAGGCCCTTTGGAGGTAGGTCGAGAGCAGAAAGAGCAACACCAAAATTACACGGGGGAACAATACAACGACGAGGAGCAGCAGGCATGGCATGTCAATAGGTCTCGTTATCTTTGATTAGGATCTGGCGGGACGGAGTGTACATTTTGCATCTTCGTGCGCCTGCCAACACTTCGCGCCGAGCTGTCGAAGCCGTCGATCCGGCGCCGCAACTCGCCAACATTTCGACGTAATTCCGTGGTTTCCATGCGCGGCAGGGTGACCGATGCCAAATGCCGTTCAGCCCCCGACAACGCCACAAGCGCCATGCTTAGCGACTGCCTGGCGGAGTCGTCCTCACGCATATTTCGCTGCTTAGCGGCCAATGTCAGCATTCTGTGGCCGGTTTCGAGTTCGGTCCTGACAAAGTTGCTTTGCAGTGCAATATTCAGTTCTGCCGGCGACGCCATAATTATCTCCCCACTCCGAGCCGTCAGCTACGTTGTTGCACTCCGTGTGCCATCGGCAAAGGAATATGTTGGCTGCGACCTGGCCTAGCCGTGTCCGGCCTGCGCTTCCACGCCAAACTGCAATTCGTATAGCTCGGCATAAAGGCCGCCGCTCTTCACCAGCTCGTCGTGCGTGCCGCTCTCGGCGATGGCGCCGTCATTCACGACAAAGATGATTCCCGCGCGGCGAATGGTTGAGAGCCGGTGCGCGATCACGATCGAGGTTCTGCCTTCCATCAGCCGGTCGAGCGCTTCGAAGACGAGCTTTTCCGCGGCTGCGTCCAGCCCGCTGCTGGGTTCGTCTAGGATCAGGATGGGGGTATCGCGAATGATGGCCCGGGCGATCGCGATGCGCTGCCGCTGGCCCCCGGAAAGTGTCGCCCCCCGCTCTCCGATCAGCGTGTCGTACCCCTGTGGCATCTTCTCGATGAACTCGTGCGCATTAGCGAGCTCGGCGGCCCGCAGAATCTCGGCGCGGCTCGCGCCCGGCTTACCATACGCGATGTTATTCCACACTGGAGCGCGAAACAGCAGTGTTTCCTGTAACACAAAGCTCATTTGCTGGCGCAGCGATTGCATCCGAAACCTGCGGATGTCAGCGCCGTCGATGCGCACGACCCCCGAAGTTGGATCGTAAAAGCGCGGAATCAGGCTGATGATGGTGGTCTTGCCCGCCCCCGTGGGCCCCACCAATGCGGCCACCTGTCCGGGCTCGATGCGGAAGCTCACGTCGCGGAGGATCGGGTAGTCCGGCTGGTAGCTGAAGTTGACGCGGTCGAATTCGATCCGTCCTCTGAGTCCGGGCGCGTTGCGCGCACCCGCCAGCTCGTGCACCTCCCCTTCGGTTTCCAGGACCTCGCGAATGCGTTCGTAACCCACCTCGGCTTTGGACCACGCATCCGTCATCTTAGAGAGCTCCTGCATGGGTTTGTACATCTTGTTGAGATACAGGATGAAGACGATCAGGGCGCCAGCCGACAAACTGCCGTTCAATACCATGCGCGCGCCGAACCATAGCACCATGCTGGTGCCCACCGCCACCAGGATGGCCACCAGGGGGGCCAGCCGGGCCTTCAGACCGCGCGCATGCAACGCAATCTCGACGCTCTCGAGGCTCTCTTCCTCCAGGCGGGTCTGCTCGTATTCTTCGCGTGCATAGGCCTTCACCACGCGAATGGACGACAGCACTTCCTGAATCACGGAAACAATTTCACCCTCTTTCTTTCTCACTTCACGGGCCGCTTTCTTGATGCGGCGGGTATATGTATAAACCAGGACAAAAAGTACGGGCGCTATGCTCAGTGCGATCAGCGTAAAGCGCCAATTGAGGTAAAACATCACGCCCACCATGCCCACCAAGGTCAGGCTGTTGATCAGGGCGCCGAGCAGCCCTGAAGCGATAAAGCTCTGAATGGCGTCAATATCGCTGGTGACACGGCTCACCAGGTCGCCGGTCTGTTTGTGGTCGTGATATGCCAGCGACAAGCGCTGGATGTGGGAGTAAAGCCTCAGCCGAAGATCGTGCATCACCCATTGGCCAACGCTGGTTGTGAGATATTTCTCGGTGTAAGAGCAGAGCGCTCCGACGACCGCGATAACCAGCGCTGCGAGGGCGGCAAACTTCAGAATTGTCAGTCTGTCTGCGCTGGCGAGCGGTCCGATTAATCGGGGCAACCATCCGTGCACAGGCTGGGATTTTAAGACGTTGTCGATGACTATCTTCAGGGGCCAGGGGTCCAGAAGGTTGGTGACGCCTTCACCGATGACTGCCAGAAGGCCGATCCCCAGCGCTTTGGTATGCGGCCTTAGCAGATCGACGACACTTAGCGAGTTGGGTTTGGTCGCCATGCGCAGGCCAGGTCAGTGAGCTGGATTCCGGCTCATAACCACCGGGTCGTGGGTATGGAATATAGCGGGTAGAAACTCGCGCGCCACGTTCATTGCGGCCTCCACTCCCACGAAAATTCCGAAGGCGTGTGCGGCATGTACCGGCCCAATCGTGCTGGGCGGCTGCCAGGCGCGGGAGATCACAGCGGCGGCGGCATCGCTGCCGATCCGCGAGAACGACAAATGTCTGGTCCCGTCGTCGTGGCGCGCCAGAAATGTGCTGGCGATCGCGTACTTCAGCCGCACGCCAAAGCCGGTTTGTCCGGAGCGAAAATACCGGTTGTCTTCGTGAAGCACGGCGGATGTCCCGTACATCGCGGTGGACTGAATAATGTGCGTCCCGTAAGAACTGCCAAAGCGCCGGCCGTAACCTTCTGCTCCCTGGCCCCACTCATGTGGCGTATCGAGCTCCTGATTAATCGCCGAGCCTGTCGCGGACCTCAGAACGGACTCCGCGCTGAACATATGGTTGAGGTAGTAACGCAGCCTTTCGGTCTGGGTCATAGGCACATACCCGGCCGGTGCGGCCGATAACGCGACCGACGGCTGTTCTTCCCGATTTGCCCCACCGGTGGAGGCCCCCGTTTGCGCAGGCGCGGATTGCACAATGAAACCCGCGGCTAGAACGAATCTCAATCCCATTGTGGTGGTCGGCATAGCGAAGTCAGTCATTGACCATCTGTGCCGTGGTGGAAAACATGGCGCGTAATGTCCGGCAAGAACTCTCGAATCACGTTCACCCCCGCATTGGTGGCCATTGAAATCCCGAAGCTTACAGCGCCGTCCCCGGCTGAGTCGTTGCTTCGCGGCTGCCATAGGCGAGAGATGAACGCGGCACCCGCCGTGCTGCCCACTTGCGATATCGAGAAGTGGCTGGAGCCATCGTCGCTACGGGCCAGGACGCTCCTTTCAACGGCATACTTCACTCGCCTCCAAGCGCCGTGCTCGCCCGAGCCGTAGTACAGATTATCCTCATGCAAGAGATCTTCTCCCGCCATTTGCAGCATCGAACTGGTTGTGGCGTAGGCGTAATAATTTGCAAACCGGCGCGCATACCCTTCCGAGCCTTGCCCCCACTCCGGAGGAACATTTTGCACCTGGGTAATCCCCGCGGAGGCTCCGGCCATCAGGAAGTGGAACGGAGCAAAGAGGTCTTTGGCGTAGACTTTCAGGCGTTCCTTGGGTGTTAAGGGTGTGAACTGGTCCTGCGTTTTCCCGGCCATGAGGAGCGAGTAAAAAATGGAGGATTCGGTCGCGTTGGTTTCGGTTGAAGACTGGGAAGTTGCCGTCGCGCCGGCCGCCGCGTTCGCACCGGGCGAATTCGATGGGCCGTCATTGGAACTCGCACGTGCGAATTGGTCTTGCGCTTGGGCCGGGGCAATGCAGCCCGAACAAATCAGCGCGGGCAGTAGTCCAAGCAGCGTGCCGGTTATCACGGATTCAAGATATTTGGTCAAGTGTTTTCCTTTTGCGGCTCGTAACAAACATTCAGCACGCAGCATGCGCCGATTGCTGATGCATGTTTCTGACCAAAAGGCGCGAGATAATGCCAGGGTCGCGACGAAGTACTTTTGGTCCAAAGTTCGCGAGGTCCGCCCGCGGTGGATCCCGCGTTGCGAAATGAGGACGTATGAACCGGCATATTGGCTCCTTCGTGTTATTGATCGCTCGAAATATTGCGCTGGCGCAATCGGATACTGGCGTGCCAAGTGAGCCGGCCACAAACAGTTTAATTCCTCGGAGATTTTCGGCAGCATGACGGCGGCAGGTATTTCCGCCTATACTTACCATCCGGCAGCCGACCGGAACTTGCCAAGCACCCTGAGTGTTCGGGTCACACAGTTCGGTTTCGACACCTTGACGAATGTGATGACGGAATTCTGGCCCGACATCCGCCGCAGGTTGCGCAAGTCCAGAGCCAATTAGGATTGCGCAGACTGTGGTACCGCACCTGCTGTGTTCGTTTATGGAGGTAAATCGGAAGATGCTCTACTATACGCTGGTCTTTCTTGTCCTCGCTCTGGTGGCAGCCCTCCTGGGCTTCGGCGGTATCGCATTGGCACTGGCGGGAATCGCGAAGATTCTCTTTGTTTTGTTTCTGATCCTATTCCTTGTCAGCCTGGCGATGCAGGTCGGGAGAAGAGTTTGAGTGCGTTCCTCGAGCCAGAGCAATTCTTGCACGAAGGTTTATTTCACAAAGGCTGAAACCAAAGGAACGGATCTGGCATCGGAGATGCAGAGTCAGTCGAACAGGAGAAGCACATGTGTGACTATTCACTGATGGCAGTACCAAACCGGCTTGTCCGGGAGGGAGAAGAATTGGTCGTATATCGGTATCCAACCGGCTCGCTGGGGATGGCGTCACCAAAAGATCTAGCCCATGCCGCTCAGCCAAGCCGAACGCAGTGCAGGAGTTTTTGGGCGGCAGTGAAGAACTTCTTCCATCCGCCGGAATCGCGAACCGTGCCCGCAGTTTGCATCCCTCCGGGCGCTCGTCTGATGCTCCACGATATCCCCGCACGCCTGCAAACGGAGCTTGGCGTGGGTACCGACGAGAAGGTCACATTTACGCAAATCAGCGCGGCGATGAACAGCTACCGCGATGCAGTTCGTTTCCAGCACGGCGCCGAAGTGCGCTTGCAACAACTCCGGGAGGGGCAGCGCGTCGAAGTATTCGACCTGTCGATGGCCGAGGAACTCGGGCCTCTGGTCCGCGAGGGTGCGGAAGCCGCAATGTGGCCTTGACGCAATCATTCCGCCAAGAATACGCGCATCCTATGCGGGCCCACGAATGACGGATCTCTGCGATGAATGACATCGTGGTGCTGGCGAAGGGCATGCTAGCCGGACTCGCTATCTCGGCGCCGGTAGGGCCGGTCAATGTGCTATGCGTCTCGCGTACCATCGCGAAAGGACGCACGGCAGGTATGGTCTCAGGCTTGGGCGCGGGGGCCGCGGACACTATCTACGGCGCGATCGCGGGCTTCAGCATCAGCTTCGTCATCGGATTTCTGATCCGGGAAGAGTTCTGGATCCGCCTTTTCGGTGGCATCCTGTTGATTGGAATCGGCGTACGGTATTACTTCCGGAAGCCAGCCTCGCTCTTGCAGGAAATGAAGCGTGAGCCGGAACACTCCGGCTTTGTCACTGCATTTCTATTGAACCTGACCAACCCTACGGTGGTGCTTTCGTTTCTGGCGGTGCTCACGGCGCTGGGATTGCCCCGGCACAAATCCTGGGGCCAGGACGTTGTACTGGTAACCGGCATCCTTTTCGGGGCGATGGCGTGGTGGATAGTTTTGGTAGCGATCACTGGGCACTTTCGCGACCGGTTCAACAACTCCGCCATGCTCCGGATGAACCGCGTCGCCGGGATAGCCATCGGCGGTTTTGGTCTGGCCACGCTGATTCTGGCTATTGGCGCAAAAAGATAAGCGTAATTGCCGGGTGGCTTGGCCGCGTAACAGCCAGTGTCAGGGCGCCGTCAGGCGCCAGGCTGTAGCGTTCCACGGTTGGAATCTTGTCCTCGGTGGTCGTAACCTGAAGGACATCTCCGTCCCACTTTGCCTTGCCGTTCTCACTGCCATCCATGCTGAAATTGTACGAAATTGTTCCCAGCGCGCCATCATAGGAGAACGTGCGGGAAACGTAGATATGGTGTTGACGGTCGCCGATCGTAAGGTTTCCCGTTTGGATGGCTGGTTCACCCGCGAAGTCACTGCGAGTAGGCACCAGCACCCAGATCCCATTCAGAAGGTGATGATCGCCGGCGCCGGCTTTGACTACAAACACCAGCAGGAATGCGAGGATCCCCTTGAAGAGTTTACGCGATTGTATATTCATGATCTCTCCTCCGGGGAGTTGTATGGGCAAGCGAATGGCTGCTGGGTGGCGACACAAAAGTCACCGGCGGATGGCTGCTAAGCGCCGAGGTTTGTTACGTACCCATCGCCTTTCAGGCCAACTGCGGAATGATTGTTTTCATCGGCGTGGGCCGCCGATGAACGCCGATAAACGCCGATGGAAAAAAGTCATTCGGCAGTTGGCCTGCAAGGCGATCAAACAGCGGCGATCAACAGTCAGCCACCCTGGCAACACGGGTTTGCTACCATTAAAACTATCTTGATCGTGACCGTCCCAGACGTACTGGCTCGTATTGTCGCGCATAAGCGGGAACAACCCGCGCCACCTCCTGGTGTGCGCAAACAGTGGCGGCGGCAGGCGGAACAGGCCCGCGCCGGGCGGCGCGATTTTCGGCAGGCTTTGGCGGCGCAGACGCCCGCCATAATCGCCGAAATCAAGAAGGCTTCACCCAGCAAAGGCTTGTTGGCTGCCGATTTCGATCCGGTGCGAACCGCGCGGCAATACCAGGCGGGCGGGGCGGCGGCCCTCTCTGTGCTCACCGACGAAGCCTTTTTTCAGGGCAGCCTGGCGGATCTGCAGGCGGCCCGCGCTGTCTGCAATTTACCTGTGTTACGGAAAGATTTCACCCTCTGTGAGGATCACGTGCTGGAAGCGGCGGCGCACCATGCAGACGCTGTCCTGCTCATCGCCGCCATCCTGGAGGAAAGTGAGATCCGCGCGCTGGGCGCACTGGCGGCCGGCTACGGTATGGCTGCGCTGGTAGAGGTGCACGACGAACGGGACTTGGCCAAGGCGGTCGCCGCCGGCGCCCAAATCATCGGAGTGAACAATCGCGATTTGACAACATTTGCGGTCACTCCGGAAACCTCGTTGCGCCTGGCGCCGCTAATCCCGGCGGACGCGCTGAAGGTGAGCGAAAGCGGCATACGCTCCGCGCGGGATATCCAGCGGTTGTGCGCCGCGGGCTATCAGGCCTTCCTGGTGGGCGAGCACCTGATGACCGCGCCGGATCCGGCTGCCGCCTTGCGCGCGCTGGTGACGTCATGATGGTGAAGATTTGCGGCATCACCAATCGCGAGGACGCGCTGGCTGCCATCGAAGGCGGAGCATCCGCTGTGGGGTTCAACTTTTATCCGGCAAGCCCGCGATATATCGCACCGGATGATGCGGCTGTGATCGTTGCAGGGCTGCCGTCGGGAGCGTGGAGGGTGGGCGTATTTGTGGATGAATCCGCCGCGAGTGTGCTGCGCATCGCGGAGCAGGTGGGGTTGGATATCGCACAATTGCACGGACACGAGTCGGCGGAGCAATATCCGGCGGGAATTCGAGTCTGGAAGGCGATTCGCATGCCGGCAGGCGAAACCGCCTATCCTACCTCAGGCGTTGAGGCCTTATTGCTGGATGGTCCCGCGTCGGGGCAAACCTTCGACTGGGCGCGCGTCCCTCGCGGTACGGCCAAGTTGATTCTGGCCGGCGGACTGGACGCGGGCAACGTCCGGCAGGCGATCGCGCAAGTGCACCCGTGGGGCGTGGATGCCTGTTCGCTTCTCGAAAGATCGCCGGGCCGCAAAGATCGTTTCAAGATGGCGGCGTTTTTAAGAGCCGCTCTGGAGGCCACGTCATGATGACTGCGCAACCGGACGCGGGCGGCCATTTCGGACCTTACGGCGGGCGCTACGTGCCCGAAGTCCTGATGTCGCCGCTCGAGGAACTGGAGAAGGCCTACCTGGAAGCCCGCGCCGATCCGGCGTTCCAGGCGGAATTGAACGATCTGCTGAGGAATTACGCGGGCCGTCCCACGCCGCTGTACTTCGCGCGGCGGCTGACCGAAAAGCTGGGTGGCGCGCGCATCTACTGCAAGCGCGAGGATCTGTTGCACACCGGCGCGCACAAGATCAACAACGCGCTGGGGCAGGGGTTGCTGGCGCGGCGCATGGGCAAGCGGCGGGTGATCGCGGAGACCGGCGCCGGGCAGCACGGCGTGGCCACGGCTACGGTTTGCGCGCGGCTGGGGCTCGATTGCGTGGTCTACATGGGCGAGGAAGATATGCGCCGCCAGCGCCTCAACGTTTTCCGCATGC
>Ga0302324_100018010_pt1 | contig 13963 bp, 12 predicted proteins | sample Palsa_T0_1_FD_201949 | JGI IMG/M metagenome (GOLD analysis project Ga0302324, IMG submission 201949) | Peat permafrost microbial communities from Stordalen Mire near Abisko, Sweden - Palsa_T0_1 | ecosystem: Environmental > Terrestrial > Soil > Palsa > Peat permafrost | place: Sweden: Abisko... | reverse complement strand
AGACGTTCGGCTGGCTCGGAACGCCAGTGGCGGCGCGGGTGCGACCGCCGCGAAACGGGCCAATCATTCGCCAATGTAGCTCCTGATATGTGTTCTCCGGGATTTGCTGTGCGGTGCTCGATCCGACAGAGAGGAAAAGCGAAATGCAGACCAACAGACGAAGGATTCGTTTGGATCTGGTCAATGGAGCCCTCGAAGGATAAAAGCCAAACTCCAAGAGAATAAACTAAAAGCGTGAGCGTGGTAATGGGGATCGTGGCCCATGCGGCGGATGAGTTCTAGCCGATCTCAGCCAAGGCCTGCGCCAGGTCGGCCGTCTTCGGGCTTGGCGTTGCTCCTGACTGACTGGCGACCCACGCGCCGACGCGATTGGCGTTTTCATTGATTTGTCCGAGCGTTGTCCCCCGTAGATATCCGTGCACCAAGGCCGCGGTGAAGGCGTCGCCAGCGCCGACGGTGTCGGCCACCTTCACCCTGAAGCCGGGATGTTCGCTCGATTCCTCGGCGGATGTCAGGAGGCTGCCGCCCGGGCCGCGGGTAACACAAACCAGTTTCAGATCATACAAAGACAACAAATGCCGCGCCGAGTCTTCGTCGCGGTGATGTTCCAATTCGAACAATCGCATGATCCTGGGGAGTTCTTCGTGGTTGAGTTTGACAATAGTTGCAAGCCTCATCGATTCCGCGAGGACTTGTGCGCTAAAGAAGTTCTGCCGGAGGTTGACGTCGAAGACCCGCACTGCGTTTCGCTGCCGCGAAGCCAGCACAAATTTGCCAATGGTGGCACGACTGCGCTCCGAGCGTTGCGCCAGCGATCCAAAGCACAGGGCATCGGCCTCTCGTGCCAGCGCCTGCCATTGCGGCGTCCAATCGAGAAAGTCCCAGGCGACGGAGGCGGAAAGTTCAAAGCGCGGCTGACCCGTGGCGTCCAGTTCGACCTGCACTGTTCCGGTGGGATGGTCCGCATCGTTCTGAATAAATTCAGTGGGGAGAGCGAGTTCAGCGAGGCGCCGTAGAGCCTCTGCACCGAGACCATCCTGGCCGAGGCGGCTCGCTGGAACGCCGTCATCCCCGAGCAGGGAGGTAATGTAGGCGAAGTTGGCCGGTGCTCCGCCCAGTTGTTTCCCCGCGGGCAACAAGTCCCAAAGCAATTCACCCAGACCGACGACGAGATATCTCTTGCTCAGCATGGAACCTTCCATGAAACCCACGAAACCACCCCCAGTTGCGGGAACCAGCTAACTGGCGCAGAATCGGGGAGCGAGAATGCACTGCCGTGATACATTCCATCCAATCCAAGAGCCGGGTAATGCTGGTCACGCTGCTTTTAGCGTTGGCCTCACAGGATAGCGCAAGTTGGCCTTTCGGAGCATGGCAGCGCGTTTCAGAGACTCCCGTCATCTCGCCCCAGGGAGACGGATGGGAATCGGCTGGCACCTTTAACCCTGCCGCGATTCTTCGGGACGGAAAAATCGTCATGCTCTACCGGGCCCAGGATAAGGGCGGCACCTCCCGCCTGGGCTATGCCGAGAGTACGGACGGAATCCACTTCACGCGGCGGAGCGAGCCTGTCCTTTCCCCCGAAAAAGACTTCGAAAAAGATGGAGGCGTGGAAGACCCGCGGCTGGTCGAGTTCGGCGATACCTACTATCTGACGTATACGGGCTACAACAAGAGAGACGCACAACTGTGTCTGGCAACCTCAAAGGATCTCATCCACTGGGAGCGACGAGGCGTGATTCTTCCTGCCTATAAGGGACGCTGGAACGTTCGCTGGACGAAGTCGGGGGCGATTGTGCCAGAAAAGATTCAGGGAAAGTACTGGATGTACTTTCTCGGCACAACCCCGGACAAAAACGACCAGATGGGGCTGGCCTCTTCGACGGATCTCTTGCATTGGACCGACGCCACCGATGCTCCAGTGTTAGCTGTACGAGCAGGAATGTTTGATTCTCGCGTGGCCGAACCGGGGCCTCCACCGATCGTTACGCCGAAGGGGATTGTTCTCGTCTACAACGGCGCCGACGACAAACTGGTGTACCGCACCGGCGTGGCGATATTCGACCGCAACGACCCGCGCCGAATCATCTCGCGGGCCGAAGCTGGCATTTTCGCTCCCGAGAAGCCATGGGAGAAAGTGGGCCAGGTCCCGAATGTCGTGTTCGTGGAAGGCATGGTACAGCAAGGGGAACGGTACTTGTTCTACTACGGGGGTGCGGATACTTACATCGGTGGGGCGGAAGCGCGCGCGCTTCCTTGGGAGAACCGGGAAAAGCCGCTACGCCAACATTAACCTTCATCGATGAACAGGCCTAGTAACCTCGCGCAATCGGTTCATCATCTTCCGGACTTCGAGTTTGTCGGGAACTGCATGGTGCGAATAATGCCCTGGCCTTCTTTGACAAAGATCTGCTGGTTCGCCTTTACGTCCTTGAGCGTGTCAACCTGGCCGCTGGGCCAGCGGATCTGAAGGACATCGACCTTGTCGGCTTTTCCCAAGCCGAAGTGAATGCGCAAGTCGTTCTGCGAAATGTAGCTGCCGCCGCTGCGCACTTCATCGATCTGCTGGTGAGGCTTGGCTTCTCCCGCAGCGTGGGTCACGCAGGTGAGGCGCGCGCCAATACCGCTTCGGTTGGACTTGGTGCCGATGGTGCGAACCTTGATCCAATTGTTGCCCAGGCTGGAACTGGTGTGTAAGAGCTGAGGAAAGTCGTTGACGGTATTGACCACAACGTCGATGTTGCCGTCATTGTCGAAGTCGCCGAAGGCGCAGCCGCGCGCAGCCACGGGATCGGAGATCCCCGGACCGGCCTCGAGGGAAACATCGGCGAAATGGCCATTCCGCAAGTTGCGGTAAAGCAGTTTGCGCTGGGGATAGCCGGCCTCGGTTTTCAATTGCTCGACTTCGGGATAGACGTGGCCGTTGCATATCAGGATGTCGGGCCAGCCGTCGTTGTCGAAGTCGAAGAAGCCGCAGCCCCAGCCGAGAAATTGCGTGTGCGCGCCCAGGCCTGCCGCGAAGGTCGCATCCTCGAAGGCGCCTCCGCCGAGGTTATGGTAGAGCGAAGGCGTGTCGCCGGCGAAGTTAGTCTTGACGAGGTCAAGGTTGCCATCGAGGTCATAGTCGGCAGCGGAGACTCCCATGCCGGCCTGTGGTTTGCCGTCGGGGCTGAGGGCGCAACCGGCCTCGATTGCGACGTCTTCGAAGGTTCCGTTCTTCCGGTTGTGATAGAGTGCGCTCGCAGTGGAATCGTTGGCGACATAGATGTCGGGCCAGCCATCATTGTCGAAGTCGGCGGTGAGGACGCCCAGGCCGTAGGTGCCGTTGGCGCGGAAGATTCCCGCACCCTCGGAGACGTCAGTGAAAGTGCCGTCGCCGTTGTTGTGGTAGAGGATGTTCTTGCCGCCCTGGAGCCCGGGCGGGCCACAGGCGACCAGCACGCCTTTGTAGAGACAGGGGCCGGATTCGGGGATCGGCGCCGTGGCCAAGTCCATGTCGATGTAGTTGGCGATGAAAAGGTCGAGGCGGCCGTCGCGGTCGTAATCGACGAAGGCGCAGCCTGTGCTCCAGCGCGTGCCTTTGCCCGCCACTCCAGCTTTCTGGCTGACATCGGTGAAGGTGCCGTCGCCGTTGTTGTGATAGAGGGTGTTCTTGCCGTAACAGGTGAGGAACAGATCGTCCCAGCCGTCGTTGTCGTAGTCGCCGACGCAAACACCTTGTCCCCAGCCGGAGTGGGCGAGCCCGGCCTTGGCGGTCACGTCGGTGAAAGTGCCGTCGCGATTGTTACGGAACAGATGCGACGTGGGTTCGCTGCCGGGGGGAAATCCCTCGAGTCGCCAGCCGTTTACGATAAAGATATCGAGCCAGCCGTCGTTATCGTAATCGTAAAACGCGATGCCACAGCCAGTGGTCTCAAGCAGATACTTGTTCCTGTGTTCTCCACCGAAGGTCGTTTTGGCATTCAAGCCGGATTCGCGCGCGACGTTCAGGAAGCTAACGCCGAGATCAGGTGGAGAGGGCGTGCCTTCCTTCTGCCCCGCATTTTGGCGGGACGCCGGGGAAGCGCGCAGCCAGGGAGGGAGAGCCATTTCCCAGATGTTTTCGAGGGACAGCACCAGCGCGGACCGGCTGAGAGACTTCAAGAACAAGCGGCGTGAAGGGAACAAGAGGTCGCTTCCTGGCGGTTTGGCTGGTTTAGAATTCGCCCCTACCTCTTATATGCAGCGAACCTTCACTTTGCAAGCTCCGGGCGGAATTGCTCCCACGACTTCGCGCGGGAGATTGCTTCATTCCAGCGCTGTCGCATGGCATTCGCTTGAGAGCGCGGCAGGCACGGTTCAAAGCGGCGTTCCTCCCGCGGCAAATCCATAATCGCCTGCACTTCTTTCCAGAAGCCGGCCCCCAGACCAGCCAGAAATGCAGCGCCCAGCGCGGTTGTTTCCGTCATGGAAGGGCGCACGACTGGCACGCCGAGAATGTCCGCCTGAAATTGCATGAGGCTGTCATTGGCGGATGCACCGCCATCGACTCGCAACTCCTCAAGGGCAGCGTTGGTGTCGGTCTCGACCGCATCCATCAGATCGGCGACCTGGTAGGCGATACTTTCCAAGGCGGCACGCGCGATGTGACCTCGGTTGCTGCCTCGTGTAATGCCGAAGATTGCACCCCGCGCGTAAGAATCCCAGTGGGGAGCGCCGAGGCCGACGAAGGCAGGGACGAAGTACACTCCACCATTGTCGGGGACGGAGTTCGCCAGGGCTTCCACTTCCGATGACGTGCGAATAATTCCTAAGCTGTCGCGCAACCACTGGACCACGGCTCCGCCCACGAACACGCTGCCTTCGAGTGCGTAGTGAGTGTCGTTGCCGATTCTCCAGGCCACGGTGGTGAGCAGGCGGTGGGTGGATCGGACGGCGCGAGTGCCCGTACTCTGCAACAGGAAGCAGCCCGTACCGTAGGTATTTTTGGAGAGGCCGGGGCTGATGCATCTTTGCCCAAATAACGCGGCCTGCTGATCGCCGGCGACACCGGCGATCGGTATGCCGTTGAGACCTGGGACAGAGCTCACTTCTGCATAAACTTCACTGGAGGGCCGGACCGCTGGCAACATCGAGCGAGGGATTCGAAACAGATCCAAAAGGTCGCTATCCCAGTCGCCGGAATGAAGATTGAAAAGCATGGTGCGGGAGGCGTTCGTGGCGTCGGTGACATGTACGCGTCCGCCAGTCAATTTCCACAGCAGCCAGGTATCGACGGTGCCAAACGCGAGGCGGCCGGTTTCCGCGAGTTGGCGGGCGTTCGGCACGTGTTCGAGAATCCAGGAAACTTTGCTGCCGGAAAAGTACGCGTCGATCAACAAGCCGGTGCGCTGCTGGATCCGATTGTCGTGGCCTTGCGCTTTGAGCTGCTGGCAAAAAGAAGCGGTGCGGCGATCCTGCCAGACAATGGCATTGCAGATGGCCTTGCCGGTCGCACGGTCCCAGACAATGGTAGTTTCGCGCTGGTTGGTGATGCCGATGGCGGCCACGTCGCTCGGCTGCGCTTTGACTTTGGCCAAAGCCTCCAGGGCAACCGCAATCTGGGATGCCGCGATCTCCTCGGGATCGTGCTCGACCCATCCGGGCTGGGGAAAGATTTGGGTGAACTCGCGCTGGGCCACCGATCGGACTGCCCCGTGCTCGTCAAACAAGAGCGCTCGGGAACTTGTGGTGCCCTGATCGAGAGAGAGAATGTATCGCAAGAAGCCTCCTGTTTTCGTTTTCTGCGGCCCCTACCCGGGACGTCGAGCTAGGACGATGGCTGGGACGCCCGCAGGAATCGTCGAATGCCGAAATCGTAGAGAGCGGCGCCCAGCAATCCCCCCACGAGCGGTGCAGCGACTGGAACCCACCACACCCGGGGGCCGTCGGTGAGGCCGTTGTTTCTAAATCCAGCCACAGCGGTGAAAAGGCGCGGGCCAAAATCGCGCGCCGGATTAATGGCATATCCATGCATACCGCCGAAGCTCATGCCAATGGCTACGACCACCAACCCAATCATGGCTGGCGCGAGGTTGGCTCCGGGAGGGACGTTGAGCTCGTCCGTGATGGCCAGCACCAGGAGCAGAAGTAACGCGGTACCGATGACCTGATCGAGAAATCCGGCTTGCGGCGACGCCGGGAAGGCCGGGAAAGTGGTAAACACGCCCGCGGTTTTTTCCAGTTGAGGGTCGAACTGGTGGAAGGCGGGCAGATAGTTTCGGTATACGAGGGCTGCGGCCAGGAATGCCCCTGCCGTCTGCGCCATGGAATAAGGCACGACCTTGCGCCAGGGAAAACCACGGAACACCGCCAGAGTAAGCGTGACCGCGGGATTGAGATGGCCGCCAGAAACTTTTCCGGCGACGTAGATTCCCATGGTCACCGCCAGTCCCCAGCCCAGGGTGATGTTGGTGTAGCCGCCGTGGGCGGTTGCGGCAGGAGCATTCGAGGGAAACAGAACGACCATCGCCACCACACCCGAGCCAAACAGGATCAAGACGAAGGTTCCGAGAAACTCGGCAGTCAACTCGGCTGCCAGGGTTGGCTTGTTGCTCATCGGGCGTTACTCCTGTCGTCGCGGGGGCGACTGTTTGGCCGCGAGTAGTCTAGCAAGAATTTAAGTCTGCGCCCGGGCTTTTGCATCGTCCGAGTTGGCTCCCCTGGAGCCGCAGCGGATGGGTTGCTAAGAATGGGAACCGGCGACGAGTCGACGATGGTTTTTCCTTGACAAGGAGGGCAGGGCCTGTAAGATAGAGAATATTTATTCATCGCAATGAATAAATATTCATGATGAATAAAGTCCTGCGACAGAGAGCGGTTTTGGAAGCGCTGCGGCAGGGACCCGTAGCCAGCCAGGAAGATTTGCAGCGGGCGTTGCGCAAGCGGGGGTTCAAGGTGGGGCAGGCGACGCTGTCGAGGGATATTCGGGACCTGAATCTGAGCAAGACCGCGGCCGGTTACGCCCTGCCTCAGGGCGAAGGCGCAGCTACCCTGGCTTTGCCCCCGGTCGAGCGACTGGTTCGCGAGTTCGTGCTGGACGTGCGGCCGGCGCAAAACCTGCTGGTGGCGAAGACGATTGTAGGCAGCGCTCAGCCGGTGGCGGCGGCGCTCGATGAACAGGAATGGGAGGAAGTGGTGGGAACGATTGCCGGAGACGATACCATCCTGATTGTTTGTCCCGACAGGGATGCCGCCAAAAAGGTCGCAGCCCGGATCGAGGAGATGCTCGGCTGATGTCCGGGAAGCTCAAAAGCGCGGTGCTCGGAGCGAGCGGCTATTCCGGTTTGGAGTTGACGCGCCTTCTCGAACGCCATCCGCGACTCGAGAAGCCCCTGCTGTTCCGGCGTGAAAACGGGAGCGACAGTGCGACAGATTTGGCGGAGGTGTTTCCCGAGCTATCCGGTAACGGAGGCTATCCGCTTCGACCGCTTTCGTGGCCGGAGCTGAAGAGGCAGGGTGTGCAGTTGCTTTTCCTGGCTACGCCGCATGACGCATCGCGGTCCCTTGTACCGGAGGCCATTGCGCAAGGTTTGCGTGTGATCGATCTGAGCGGGGCGTGGAGACTGAAGCAGGCCGAGCATCGCGCCATCTACCGATTTGAAGATGCAGACGCAGCCACGGCCGCGGAATTGACGGCGAAGGCGGTGTATGGCCTGCCGGAGTTGAACGGCGACCGCATTGCGGCGGCTCAACTCGTGGCCAATCCCGGTTGCTACGCGACCTCAGTGATTTTGGCTCTGGCGCCGCTCGTCCAGGCGGGGATTATCGATCGGGAGCGTGGAATGATCTCCGACTCCAAGTCGGGAGTGTCGGGGGCGGGCAAGGCGCCTACGTCGCGTACTCATTTCGTTTCGGTGGCAGACAATCTCTCCGCCTATTCCGTGTTTAATCACCGGCATCTGGGAGAGATGGTGGAGCAATTGGGACTGGAAGACGCGGAGCTGACTTTCACCCCCCATCTGCTGCCGATTCCGCGCGGGATTCTCTCGACCCTCTATGTGCATCTGAAGCGAGCCGTGAAACCGGCGGAGGTGGAATCCTGTCTGCGCGATTTTTATTCGGGCAGACATTGGATGCGAGTATTTGCCACACCGGATCTGCCGCAGTTGCAGTTTTCGCTGCACACGAACTATTGCGATCTGGGGTTTTGCCTGGCGGAGGACGGCCAGCGGCTGGTCGTGGTCTCTTGCCTGGACAATCTGCGGAAAGGCGCGGCCGGACAGGCGGTACAGAACATGAACCTGATGTATCAGTGGGAAGAGCGGGAGGGTTTAGAGTGACGATCGTGGTGAAGATTGGCGGAGCGGCGATTGAGGATGCGGCGATCCTGCGGAAATGCGCGCGGTCCATCGCGGAGTTGGCCCAGGATGGCCACCGCGTCGTCGTGGTTCATGGCGGCGGCGGTGCGCTGACCCGCATGCTGAATCGGCTGGGAAAGAAGAGCGAGTTTGTCGATGGGCTGCGGGTCACCGATGCGGAGACCCGGGATACGGCGCTGATGGTATTGGCTGGAATCATCAACAAGAAGTTGGTCGCGGCCATTCAGTCAGCGGGCATGCCGGCCATTGGATTCTCGGGCGGCGACGGCATGACGTTCCGAGCCAGGAAGAAGTATGTTCACGGCCGCGATTTGGGATTTGTCGGCGAAATTTGCTTTGCCGAGCCCTGTTGGATCGAAGCGCTGTGGCAGCAGGGAGGCATCCCCGTTCTGGCTTCGTTGGCCTTGGGAGCCGACGGCGAATACTACAACGTGAACGCCGATGAAATGGCGGCATCTTGCGCTGCGGCCTGCCACGCCAACACCCTGATCTTCCTCACCGACGTGCCCGGGGTTAGAGATGCGGCGGGAAGCGTGATGCCGTGGCTGAGCACGAAGCAGGCCGCCGAACTGGCGGCCGGTTCGGTCATCAGCGGCGGGATGCTGCCCAAGCTGCAGGCCTGCGGGCTGGCGCTAAAACAAGGCGTGGGGCGAGTGAGGATTCTGCCTGCGACCGAGGCGGAGCTCTTGCCGCAGTTCTACCTGACCAAGCTGTCGTGCGGCACGGAGGTTACTTATTCATGAGTCAGCTTGTTGCTGCTCGTCATAAATCCCGACCGGCGGATACGCAGGTCCCGCGCCAGGAGTCCAAGTTGAATAGTCATGTGCAAGGCAGGGTTTCGGCGGCTGCTCCCGAGAGAGTGCCGCAAGTGTTTTGGTGTCCCGATCTGGTCTCGACTCGTGATCTCGGCCCCTCCGGCGTCGATGCAGTTTTGCGTCTCGCTGGAATGATGAAGTCGTGTCCGGCAGATTTTCGCAGGGCGCTTACGGGCCGGCAGATCGTCATGTTCTTCGAGAAACCTTCCTTGCGAACCCGGCTGACGTTCGAGGCCGGGATCGTAAGCCTCGGCGGAACGGCGATGTTCGTCGATCAGACGCAGGAACGGCTTGATGCCCGCGAAACCTTGAGCGATGTTGCGCACAACCTGGAGCGCTGGGTGGATCTGATCGTGCTGCGCACATTTTCGCAGCAGACCATCGAGGGCATGGCCGAGCACGCCTCGATTCCGGTCATTAACGCGCTCAGCGACGTCGAGCATCCCTGCCAGGCGCTGGCCGACTATCTTACGCTGCTCGAGCGATTCGGAGATGTGAAGGACCGCTGCCTGGCGTATGTGGGCGACGGCAACAACGTGGCGCACTCGCTGCTGCTGACTTGCGCATGCCTGGGGTCGCAAATCCGCGTGGCAACTCCGAAAGGCTACGCGCCCAGTCCGCAGATTGTTGCCGCTGCACGCGAGATCGCCGGGGAGACCGGCGCCGAAATTCATCTACTGACGGACCCGCACGAGGCGGTGGCCGGAGCCGATGCGATTTACACCGATGCCTGGACCAGCATGGGGCAGGAAAAAGAAGAGGGCGAGCGAGCGAAAATCTTTCCGCCTTATCAAGTCAATTCCCGTCTTATGGCGGAAGCCGCACGCCACGCGGTGTTCATGCACTGCCTGCCGGCGCATCGCGGGTTGGAAGTAACGGACTCGGTCATGGATTCGAAGCAGTCGGTGATTTTCGAGCAGGCGGAGAACCGCCTGCATGTGCAAAAAGCGATTCTTTATCTACTGCTGGGTGGCGGCGATCGTCTGCCCGCAAGGAGTGCTCATGCCTGAAAAAGTTGTCCTCGCCTACTCGGGAGGACTCGACACCTCCATTATTATTCCCTGGCTCAAGGAGAATTACTCCTACAACGTCATCGCGATGGTGGCCGATGTGGGCCAGGGAGATGACATTGAAGCCGTTGTCGAAAAGGCTTACGCCACGGGTGCCAGCCAGGTGATCGTGGAGGATCTTCGCGAGGAGTTTCTGACCGGATACGTTTTTCCCGCGTTGCAAGCGGGTGCGGTGTACGAGCATAAGTATCTGCTGGGAACATCGCTGGCGCGTCCGGTGATCGCAAAACATCAAGTCGAAGTCGCTTTGCGCGAGGGAGCGACCGCTGTGGCACATGGTTGCACCGGGAAAGGGAACGACCAGGTCCGCTTTGAGTTGACGTATCAGGCGCTCGCGCCCGAGCTTAGAGTGATTGCGCCGTGGCGGGAATGGTCTCTGAAATCGCGCGAAGAATGTCTGGATTATGCCGAGCAGCACGGCATTCCGGTGGCGGCGAGTAGAGAGAAGATTCACAGCCGGGACCGCAATCTTTGGCACCTGAGTCACGAGGGCGGAGAACTAGAGGATGCCGCGAATGCTCCGCAGGCGACAACCTGGCAGATGACGTGCTCGCCTCAGGAGGCGCCCGACCAGGAGGAGCAAGTAACCATTGGCTTCGAGAAAGGAAGGCCCGTCGCGGTCGACGGCATGAAGCTTGACCCAGTGTCGCTGGTCGAGTTGCTGAACGAAGTGGGTGCACGCAACGCGATCGGCCGGGTGGATCTGGTGGAGAACCGCTTCGTCGGCATCAAGTCGCGCGGTTGTTATGAGACGCCGGGTGGAACCTTGCTGATCGCCGCACATCGCGAACTGGAAGCGCTGTGCCTGGAGCGGGAAGTGGCGCACTTCAAGCAGCACGTGGGGTTGAAGTACGCCGAACTCGTCTATTTCGGTTTGTGGTTCACGCCGCTGCGCGAGGCGCTGGACGCTTTTGTCGCCAGCACGCAGACCGAGATGACCGGCGGCGTGACGCTCGCTCTGTACAAGGGAAACGTTGCGGTGGTGAGCCGCCGGTCCGAGCACTCGCTCTACCGCACCGATCTCTCGTCGTTCACCATGGGCGATAGTTACGACCAGAAGGATGCGGAGGGTTTCATCCGAATCCTCGGATTACCTTCGCGCACACGCGCGCGGGCTCGCGTGGAGGTTGCGCGATGAAGATGTGGTCGGGCCGGTTCGAGCAGTCGCTGGACCCGCAATTCGAACGCTGGCAGCGGTCGTTTGACTTCGACCGCCGGCTGCTGAGCTACGAACTGGCGGCGAGCGGGGCCCATGCCCGCGCCCTGAAAACTGCCGGAGTTCTGTCGGCCGACGAACTCATCAGCATTCTCGAAGGACTCGAGCAGATTGGCGAGATAGCCGCCGCGTCCCCAGGCGGGGTGGAAGACGATGAAGCCGAGGACGTACACCATTTCGTGGAAAAGCAGTTGGTGGCGCGGATCGGTGAGCTCGGATACAAGCTACACAGCGGACGCAGCCGCAACGAGCAGATTGCCACCGACCTGCGCCTCTATGTGCGGGCCGCCATCGATGAATTGCGAAGCGAACTGGCCGGGTTGTGCGGAGTTTTCACCGACCGCGCCGAACACGCCGCCAGCGCCGCGATGCCTGCCTACACGCATTTGCAGAGGGCTGAGCCTGTCCTGGTTGCGCACTGGCTGCTGGCTTATCTCGAAATGTTCTTGCGGGATGCCAACCGGCTTGCCGATTGCCGCAAGCGTTTGAACGCATGTCCGCTGGGATCGGGCGCGGTGGCCGGTGCGACTCTGCCGCTGGATCGTGCTTTTATGGCCGATGAACTCGACTTCGATGGTCCGACGGCGAACAGTATTGACGCCACCAGCGACCGCGATTTCGTTCTTGAGTTCGTCAACGCGCTCTCGCTCCTGGGGCTGCACTTGAGTCGGTGGGCGGAAGAAATGATCCTGTTCTCTTCGCAGGAATTCGGCTTTGTGCAGTTGCCGGAGGCGTATTCCACGGGCAGCAGCGCCCTGCCTCAGAAGAAGAATCCAGATCTTCTGGAACTGACGCGGGCGAAAACCGGCCGCGTGATCGGAAGCGCAAGCGCGCTGATGATCACCTTGAAAGGCTTGCCTCTGGCGTACCAAAAGGACTTGCAGGAAACCCAGGAGCCGCTGTTCGAGGCCACGGATACGTCGCTTCGATTGTTGCCGCTGGTTGCCGGGTGGATGAAGGCGGTGGAGTTTGATCAGCAGCGCATGAATAAGGCGGCGCAGTCAGGATTCATCAACGCGTGGGCCGCAGCCACGTATTTGGTGAATCGTGGTGTTGCGTCGCGGCTCGCGCACGAGCAGATCGGCAAGGCCGTGAAGATATGTCTGGAAAGACGTTGCGAGCTTCAGGATCTGACACTGGAGGAGCTGCGTGCCCTAAATCCCGTATTCAGCCAGGATTTTCATGACTGCCTGAAGCCGGCTGCGGTGCTGGCGATTCATGACGTTGTCGGCGGTACTGCGCCGGCCCGGGTGCGGCAGGGGATTGCGGCGGCGAGAAAGAAAATCGAGGCTCTACGCGAGGAGGTCAATTTCCATGCGCACGCGTAAAGCCATTTTGCCGGATGCGTTGCACATCCACGAACTGATCTCGGCCTATTCCGGCGACGGCACTTTGCTGCCGCGCACGCTGGCGGAGATTTGCGAGAACGTAAGAGATTTCGTCGTTCTGGAAAATGAAGGCCGCATCGTTGGGTGCGGTGCGCTGCATCTTTATGGCACACATTTGGCTGAAATTCGTTCGATCACCGTGGGGCCTCGGGCGCAAGGCAACGGCGGCGGTAGCCGGTTAATGAAGGCGCTGATGGCCGAAGCCAAGCGGCATCGCGTGGATTGCATCTGCCTCTTCACCCGAGCTCCCGAATTTTTTGCGCGTCAGGGATTCGAGATGGCGCGGCGAGAAGATCTTCCCGACAAGATCTACAAGGATTGCCACGTCTGTCCCAGGTTTCACCAATGCGACGAAGTTGCCATGGTGCGGGGCAAGCTCCCTACATTCGCCATCCTCCCGGAACCGGCGAACTGGCTCGTCAAACTCCAGGCCTAACGCCTTGACCCATGAACATAAATCCGCTGTGGAGCGGGCAAGGCCGACCTCGATCCCATCCTTAGCCATCGCACCCAATGAGCGCAAATCCCTGTTTGTCGGTCCGCGATGCTATCATGCAAAACGATAGGGCTGGCTGATTCGGGATCAAAGGACGGTTCACCATGGCAATGGTCACGCCGGGCACTTCCACGATCGCTACCGCGCCTGAATCTTCTTCCTCTTCCTACGGGGCGCCGCTGGCGGTCGTGACTACGCTTTTCTTCATGTGGGGATTCCTCACTTGCCTGAATGACATTCTGGTCCCACACCTGAAACCAATTTTCGATCTGAATTACAGGCAGATCATGCTCATTCAGTTTGCCTTCTTTGGAGCATATTTTCTTTTCTCGATCCCTTCGGCCAAGATCATTGACTGGATTGGCTATCAGCGGTCCATGGTGGCGGGCTTGCTTACCATGGGTCTGGGCGCATTTCTTTTCGTTCCGGCGGCCAGCGTTCCGTCCTACCCGTTGTTCCTGATCGCACTCATCGTGCTTGCAGCCGGGATTACGTGTCTGCAGGTGGCGGCTAATCCCTACGTCACGGTGCTGGGCAAGCCGCAGACCGCTTCGAGCCGCCTGAACCTTACCCAGGCGTTCAATTCGCTGGGAACCTTTCTGGCTCCTTTCTTCGGCGGCCTTCTGATTCTGAGTGCAG
>Ga0302324_100018009_pt1 | contig 13963 bp, 11 predicted proteins | sample Palsa_T0_1_FD_201949 | JGI IMG/M metagenome (GOLD analysis project Ga0302324, IMG submission 201949) | Peat permafrost microbial communities from Stordalen Mire near Abisko, Sweden - Palsa_T0_1 | ecosystem: Environmental > Terrestrial > Soil > Palsa > Peat permafrost | place: Sweden: Abisko... | reverse complement strand
AGGAAAGCTCTTTTCCGCTGTGCAGAACCACGACGTATTCTCCACTGTTAACGGGTATCAATTCCTTGATCCCGGCAACATTGACGATCATGGAGCGGTGTATGCGGACGAACTGAGACGGATTCAGGCGTTCTGAAATTCGAGAAATGGTTTCCCGGAAGAGGTACGAATCCTTTCCTGTATTGAGCCGGACATAGTTGGCGGCGGCCTCGATCCAATGAATCTCCTCGAGGTTCAAGAACACGACTCGACCGTTTGTTCGAATTGTCAGGCGCTCGTCGAAGTGAGGAACCGGTTGCTTCCCCGACCTCACCGTTGATAGAAGCGCAAGAACGCGATTAGTGAGATCTTGATCCTTAGACTTCCGAATTTCAACACTAGCCCGCTCGATGGCGGCATGCAGCCGATCCTGATCGAAGGGTTTCAGCAAGTAGTCCAGCGCATGCGCTTCAAAGGCGCGAATTGCATATTGGTCGTAGGCTGAGGTGAAGATGACCTGAGGCATCTCGTCGGAGGATATTTCGTTCAACACCTCGAAGCCATCTAGGTCCGGCATTTGAATATCGAGCAGTAGCATGTCCGGTTGACAACTGCGAATCGCGGAAACCGTTTGTCTGCCATTCGGGCACTCTGCCACCACTTGTACCTCTGGCTCGGAACCCAAGAGAATGCGCAGCTTCTCGCGGGCAAGGCGCTCATCATCTGCAATAATGGCGCGAATCAATGATCCATTCGGCTGCTCGCGCGGTAGGCGGACGAAAGACTCGGGCATTGTGGTTGACTCCGCTCGTTTGACCTAACAACGGGTATAGACGGGCCGGCGGCGAAAAGGTTTGCAAGAAATCGGTGACAGGCCGGGCCAAGTCATGAGGCGGATAGTGACCGGCTTCGCCCGGATCAGCTCCGCGAGTACCATCGAAATCGCGGTCATGCCCCTGTTCCGCGAGAAGCAAGGGGGAATTCGCAGAACAATCAAGGAGCCTAATGCCCTCGGACAACCGAAGCCGACAACAATCCGGCGCGAAGACCACTTGTGACTCGTGCGGACACGGACTATCGGCTCGCGGAAGGGCGAGTAGCTGCAAATTCGAATGTACTTTTTGCCCGGCGTGCGCTGCGAAAACGCAATATATTTGCTCAGATTGAGGCGGTGAACTGTTGCGCAAGTCCAAGTATGTGGGTAATGGGGAATCAAACCCGCCCCAGAATCGTCCTTGGCTAATCTGGGTGGTAAGCTTCGGAGTCTGGTCTCTCGTGGCTCTCGCGGCCGGGGTAACGATCTACAGGTTGTACCACGCGACCCGCTCCCCGATGACGTTAACGAGTGCTCTGGGCATGCAATTCTGCCAGATACTCACCTACGCTCCGCTCACTCCATTTGCCTTCGCATTCGCGACCCGTTATCCAATTCGCCGAAACAACTGGATGATCCGGTCGCTGCTGTACTTAGCTGCTGGGTTAACCTTCACAGCTGTGCACGTAGCCCTGCAATCCGTGACCCCGTTTGGTTTCTGGGATCCGAAATATCACGAATGGAGATCTGCCATCTGGGATTCCCACACTCACGCGTTTGAAGTTCAGTGGTCTGCCTTGCCCGAACTGTTTCTGACAAGTTTGTTCAATGACATCTCCGGCACCTTCATTCCGATCGCACTAGTGGCCCATGTCGTTTCTTACACTCGAACCCTTCGTGAGCGTGAGCTTCGCGCAGCACAGTTGGAAGAACAGTTGGCCAAAACGCGATTGCAGGTCCTTAAAAGCCAGCTTCAGCCACATTTCCTTTTCAACACAATGCACTCCATTTCGTCGTTGATGCTGACAGACGTCAGGGCCGCCGATCAAATGATGACCAGGCTGGGCGATCTGTTAAGGATGAGCCTCGAATCGGCTGGAACCCAAATCACAACTCTCAGCCGCGAGATTGAATTCCTCAATTGCTATCTGGAAATTGAGAGGGTTCGATTTGCCGAGAGATTAACTGTAACCTTTGACATTTCCCCGGCTACGCTCGATGCGGCGGTTCCTCACTTGCTGCTGCAGCCCCTTGTCGACAATGCCGTGAAGCACGGCATTTCGCAGCTGCCAGGTGGCGGAGAAATACGAATCGCAGCCACAACTCAAGCGCATCAGTTAAAGATCGCGATAAGCGACAACGGCCCGGGGCTTTCGAAAACGGGGACACTTCCGTCGATTGGTTTAGGTTTGAGAATTACGCGCGAGCGGCTCGAATCGCTCTACGGCCGCGACCAACGTCTGGAACTCCTCAGGCCGCCGGGGGGCGGGACCACAGTGCAGGTCTGCATCCCATTTCGGGTGCGAGCCAGAGATGATGAGCGGGACATGCCACCTGAGGCTTAGCGCGTCGATTTGCCCGTGCGGCACGACTGAGTAAATTACTCGATCATCGCGGTACCGCGACAAAGCAGGTAACCTCCGTTGTCGCTGACCCATAATTTCGTCACACTCCCACCGTGTATCCGTCCCTTGCTGTACAGCACTCATCCCCGTCTACACCGGACGTCGGCGAGAGGGACTATTTTCAGTGGGGCAGGCCACGGCGAAATGAAGTCGCTCATCATGAGGTCATCTCCGCGGGCCTCATGCCCGGAGCCCGCTTCGAGTGCCTCAGGAGATAAACCATGAAGCGATTTCCGTCGTTACTTCCATTCCTGTTGGCGGGACTCTCTATCGCAGCAGCTCAACGGCTGCCCGAAGTAGCCGCTCCAAGAAACTACAAACTCTGCTTCACGCCCGATCTCGACAAGGCCACATTCGATGGTGACGAAACCATTTCCATCCGCGTGCTGAAGCCGACTAAGGAAATCACGCTGAACGCAGCCGATATCGACTTCCATGAGGTGAGCATTACCAGCGGGGGCAGTACGCAGATGGCTTATGTCACGCCCAAGAAGGAAAAGGAAATGGCGGTTCTGTCTATCGAGAAGCTGCTCTCTGCAGGTCCGGCCACGATCCACATCACTTATTCCGGCACCCTAAACAACGAGATGCGCGGTCTCTATGTGGGCGCGGACGACCAAGGCCGCAAGTACGTGGCCACCCAGTTCGAAGCTACAGACGCGCGCCGTGCGTTTCCCTCATTTGACGAGCCCTACTATAAGGCTACGTTCGACATCACTGCCATTGCCGACAAGGGTCTGGTGGCAATCTCCAACCAGAAAGTGGTTTCCGATACGCCCGGCCCTGGCGACAAGCACACGGTACGTTTTGCCACGACAGCCAAGATGTCGTCTTATCTGGCGGCGCTGGTCGTGGGCGACTTCGAATACGTCGAGGGTGAGGCCGACGGGATTCCTGTTCGCGTTTATAATCCTTCCGGAAAAAAGGATCTGGGAAAGTTTCCTTTGGAAGTGACGGAGCGAGTCCTCATCTATTTCGATAAATATTTCAGCATTAAGTATCCTTATGGAAAGCTGGACCTGGTCGCCCTGCCGGATTTTTCCGCTGGTGCGATGGAGAACACCGGCTGCATTACGTTCCGCGAGGTCCTACTTCAAATCGACGAAAAGCATGCGTCTCCAAGCATAAAGAAGAACATCGCCTCGATAATTTCCCATGAAGTGGCTCACATGTGGGTTGGTGATCTGGTCACCATGAAATGGTGGGACGACCTTTGGCTCAACGAAGGGTTCGCCACTTGGATGGCAAACAAGCCGCTCGAGGCGTGGAAGCCAGAATGGAATTTCGATTTGGACGACGTGAGCGGTACAGGTCAGACTCTCAACGCAGATTCGCTGGCCAACACGCGACCGATCCAACAAGCAGCCGAAACTCCGTCGCAAATCGTGGAGCTGTTTGATGGAATCGCCTATGGCAAGGCCGGAGCCGTTCTGCGCATGGTCGAGGCATATTTGGGAGAACAGACATTCCGCGCGGGCGTGAACGCGTATATACAACAGCATCAATACGGCAATGCGACTGCCGCAGACTTCTGGAGTGCCCAGACGAAGACTTCCGGGAAACCAGTCGACCGTATCATGCCGACGTTTGTGCAGCAGGCGGGTGCTCCAATTATCAACTTGACGTCAAGGTGTTCTGGCAATTCGACCATCGTGACTCTGGATCAGAGGCGCTATTACGCGGATCGTGAGAAATTTCAGGCAGCAAACGATCAGCTCTGGCAGGTTCCTCTGTGCATGAAGTCGTCGACGGGAGCGCAGAAGTGTGAACTGCTCAGCAAGCGGCGAGAGATCTTCACATTGCCGGGCTGTTCGACGTGGGTTCTGGCAAACGCCGGCGCGACCGGTTACTACCGCGAGGGCTATCGGCCCGATGCGGTGAAAGCCCTCACGAGAGATGCCAGTGAGCTTTCTCCGGCGGAGCAGATTGCTTTGCAGGAGGACATTTGGGCGTCGGTTCACGTCGGAGGGGAGCCGGTGGGCGATTACCTCGCCTTCGCGCAGGGTCTGGGGAACGATTCCAATCGGGCAGTTTTGGACGACGTTCTGGCACGGCTCAACTACATTCGCCAATATCTGGTGACGGATGGCGACGGGGAATCCTTTAGGGCGTGGCTGCGACAGTATCTCAAGCCCATCCTCAACAACCTGGGTTGGGAAGCCAAGCCGAGCGAAAGCGACGAGATGAGAACCCTCAGGGGTCATGTGTTCAACCAGTTGGGCTGGAACGGCCGTGATCCGGAGGTCCAAGCACATGCCCGTGAGATTGTAGACCAAGTTCTGAGCGATCCTTCATCAGTTGACCGCGAACTGGCGATTGCGGCCCTCGCAGTGACGGCTTTGAACGGCGACGAAGCTTTTTATGACAGGCTGATGACCGCGCTCAAGAACCCGAAATCGCCGGAAGAATACTACATGTACTTTTTCACGCTGCCCAATCTCGGCGATCCGAAGCTGCTGCAGCGGACCCTGGAGTACGCCATTTCTCCGGACGTGCGTTCCCAGGACTCGCTGCAGTTGTTGACGGGTGTAATGTTCAACGCTTCCGACGGGGGCAAGATGGCGTGGGACTTTATCGTGTCGCACTGGGACGCGGTGCAGAAAGCGGGCGGCTCATTTGGCGGCGGCACGATCGTGGGCGCTACAGGCTCATTCTGTGATGCCCACATGCGCGATCAGGTCGTGGAGTTTTTTGCCACACACAAGATTGAATCGGCGGAACGGACCTACCGGCAGTCGATCGAACGAATCAACACATGTATTGATCTGAAGTCTCAGCAGGCGCAGCACCTTGCTTCGTGGCTGGGACAGCAAGGCTCGTCGGCGGGTGGGCAATAGGACAGTGGGCAATAGGACCGCAAGCCAGCCCCCCGTAATGTGCGGCCTGGGTCAGTCTCGACTCGCCCACTAGCTGCGACTGCAAAAGTGAACGCGCATCGGAATCGGAGTCACCCTGGAGTGACCATGCTTAAAGTAATCTCAGTTGCGATTCTTGCGGCTACCAGCATAGTTCCCATTGCCCCGGCAGAAGACCCCACAGCCATGGTCGGGGCAGAAACGGAGCAAAGGGCTAACGCTGCTGCGCTCGCACGACTTCGTGGGCTGGCCGGCGAATGGGAAGGCCTGCTCGAATGGACTGGGGCTCACACTGGCACTGGAAAAGTGAACACCAGGTATTACGAAACCGGCAATGGCTCAGCCGTGGTAGAGAATCTAACGATGGATGGAGTGGCGCCGTCGATGACAACTGTGTATCACCTCGATGGCGCAGACCTACGGATGACGCACTTCTGTGCTGCACAGAATCAACCGCGGCTTAAAGCTAGCCAGATCGACATCGCGAAGGGCGTCCTGAATTTCGAGCTGGTAGACGCGACCAATCTCCCTTCACCGGATGCTCCTCATGTCTATGGACTTGAGATTCTATTGCTTGATCCCAATCACATTACCCTGACTTTCCTATTTGAAGGGAGCGGGAAGCGCAGCAAGGAATTCATCGACCTCAAGCGGGTGAGCCATAAGTCTTCCACCCAATAGCAGGCGGCCGGGGGCGTCTGAGGATTGAGAATCAACCGCTTGAAGGGGAGGGACATGGGAACGGTGCGGCAAGACGCGAAGTTTGGGGTGCGCATGCTGAAGCAGAATCCTGCGTTCACGGCCATGGCAGTCCTGACTTTGGCGTTAGGCGTCGGGGCGAATACTGCGATATTCAGCGTTATGAATGCCGTGCTCTTGCGCCCGTTTTCGTATCCAGACCCGGGACGACTGGTTGCAATCAACGCGGTCAATCCGCCGGACCGCGCCAATCCGATCAATGTTTCGTTCACGAAATTTACCCAGATCAAGGAACAGAGTAAGTCGCTGGAGGCAACTGCCGCATACTATCCATTCAACGTGAACCTGGCCACCAGGAGCGAAGCGGAACAGGTTGCGGCTGCGAGAGTCTCTCTGGATTTTTTCCGATTCTCGGGGCAGTACCGGTCCGGGGCCGGGCTTTTCTACCACAGGAGGATCAGCCGGGAGGCGCTGACGTGGTGTTGATCAGCGACGGCTTCTGGCATAGCCACTTCGGCGCCGATCCCGAGTTGCTTGGTAAGTCGATGACGCTCGATGGAAAGAGTGTCACCGTTATCGGAATTCTTCCGGCCACCTTCAGCTTCCCCGTAGTATTTCCTGAACCACAGATCTGGTTTCCCCGCGTCTTTGAGACGACCCTGGTTTCGCCGGAACTGGTTCACTCCGGCGCGGGGTATCTGTCAATGGTTGCCCGCATGCGGCAAGGCGAGACTCTGCCCCGGGTGCAGGCAGAGCTGGATACGATCAATAGTCATTACAAGCAGGAATTTGGAAGTTACGCAGATGCGTCCAAGTTGGCACTCTCGACAATCTCGCTGGAGGAATCGGTCGTGGGGCCCCTGAGACCTTCGCTGCTAGTGCTGCTGGCTGCGGTAGGCTTTGTTTTGTTGATTGCTTGCGCCAATGTGGCCAGCATGCTCCTGGTAAAAGCAACAGCTCGACAGAAGGAGATTGCGATTCGCAGGGCTCTGGGCGCAACCCGGGCACAGCTGGTTCGTCAACTGCTCACCGAGAACCTTGTGCTGTCTTTGACAGGCGGAATGCTGGGAGTGGCGCTGGCTTCAGCGATGATCCCCTTGTCGCGCTCTATCGCCCCAGGAACCGTCCCCCGGCTGGAACAGGCCCAGGTAGATCTGCCGGTGTTGCTGTTCTCGCTCGGGTTGTGCGGGGTTGCGGCGTTGGTCTTTGGCCTGGTGCCGGCTCTACAGGTTTCGGGGTGGAATCTGCACGATGCTTTGAAGGAAGGGGGGCGAGGTTCCTCGGACGGCGCCGGCCGGAGTCGGTCACGTGCGATCCTGGTGGTTGGCGAAGTTGCGATGGCTTTGGTTTTGATGACTGGTGCTGGACTGCTCACCAGGAGCTTTGTTCGGACCCTCGCGGTAAACCCGGGATTTGAATCCCGAAACGTGATGACTTTTCCCATCGCACTTCCCGCTGGCCGCTATTCGCAGGCGGAACAGCAGACCGGCTTCTATCGCAGGCTCGTGGAGCAGGCCAAGACGCTTCCAAGTGTTGAAGCCGCGGCGGTCACGACTTATCTTCCTCTCTCAGGGGCGTTTCGCTTCGTGTTTTTCTGCCCTGAGGGTCTTGCGTGCCAGGGGCTGGGCAAGGACCCCTTGGTCGCTATTCGGGACGTCACGCCCGCTTACTTTCAAGCCATACACACTCCCTTAATCAGTGGGCGTGTGTTCACCGATCAGGATTCGGCAACCAGCCAGCCCGTGGTAATCGTGAATCAAGCGGTTGCCAATCACTATTGGCCAAATCAGGATCCGTTGCGCAAGCACCTGGCGAATTCGCGTGACCAAATTCAGCGGACAATAGTAGGCGTGGTCGCGAATGTGAAATTCAATACGTTGGCGTCCCCGATTGTCGACGAGATGTATTTGCCTCTGGCCCAGAATCCCCGCACAACTGCAACTCTCATCGTCCGATCACGGTCCGATCCTCAATCCTTGGGCACGGCTGTGCGACAAGAGCTGGGAAAAATCGATTCCAATCTGGCAATCGCCGGCATCCAGAGCCTCGACGAAGTAGTCGCCTCGTCGGTGGCGCAACCTCGTCTGGTTCTGCAGTTTGTGGTGGTTTTTGCCGGATTAGCCTTACTTCTCTCGGCCACTGGAATCTATGCCGTCTTGGCATACATGGTTTCACAGCGTAAGCGGGAATTGGGTATCCGCATGGCTCTAGGTGCACAGCGTTGGCAGATCTTGAGACTCGTGTTGAGAAATGGGATGGGCCTGACGCTGGTTGGCGTGGCCTGCGGTATCGCCGCTTCACTGGCCCTGACACGGTTGCTCGCTGGGCTTCTATTTGATATTAGAGCCACCGACCCGCTCGCGTTTAGTGCCGCTGCATTCCTGCTTGTGATGACGGCGCTTTTGGCATGCTATCTGCCAGCGCGAAAAGCGTCTCGCCTGGACCCAATCATAGTATTGCGGTCTGAATAGGAGCGGGTGCCACGCGGGCCCAGCGAATCGGCGGCATTAACAAGAAACCCTCCCCCGCGCCACGATGCCTTGTGGCCCGTCGCTACGAATAGAATTCGCGAACTTTAATTTGTCCCCAGTTTCGCTTTCGTTGTCTTAATCCCGTATTCCAGGTAGCCGGTCTCGATATAGTTCTCAGAGTGTTCCCGCAAATACTCCAGTGCCTTGAGCCGAGCCTCCAGCGCAGTGCGATTGTTCCCATCATATGCGAGTACAACATCGGTCAGGTACAGAGCCTCGACCGGCTTACCGGCTTCCAGCTTATCCAGGGCTAACCGCATCACCGGTTCCGGTCCACCGCCCAATTTGACCAGATCCGGATACACCGCAGACGGTGGCAATTCGTACATCGTCGAGGGATTCATATCGAACCAACCAGCGTATCCGTCGTAGATCCCCCGCACGGACCAACTGACTTTTCCGAAAGATTCACTTAAGTCGACACTTGGGGGGAGTTTAATTTCGCGCATCAGGGTGAATACATCTTTGCCTGAGTTCATGCCCTTCACAACTTCATCGTGGACGTACTGAATCGCGTTGCGGAACCGCGTAAGTCGTCGAGTAATTTCTGCGTTCCCAATGATCGGGTCGCCGTGGCCTGAAAGTACGATTTCGGGTTTGAGAGCCAGCACCTTGTCAATCGAACTGATCCAATCAAGAGCCCAGCGTGGCTTTGTGCCCCTCAACGCATAGAGGTTCGGAAATGACATGGGTTCCGGTTCTCCGAACCCGTTGTAATTGTCGCCGATGAAAGCAGTCTTGTACGCGGGAATCCAGACCGTCAGGTGATCGGGGGTCTCTCCGGGCGTGCTGAACAACTCGAATTGCACTCCCCCCAGCGTAAGCTCGTACTTTTCGTCAAAAAACATTGTCGGGTCGATTTTCGCACCAAAGTTACCAGCCCATGGCCCTAATTCCTCTTGGGGCCGGTTGAACGCCGCTGCGTTGCGTGGGGCAAAGAAGCCCTTAAGCCGGGCGACGTAATTGACGAGTTCAACGTAATTCCTTTGGGCGATGATCTGGGTTCCAGCCTCCTTCCAGAGACTGATCCCACCAATGTGGTCAGCGTGGCCATGCGTCAAAATGATGTATTTTATTGGCGCGTGGCTCTCCGCGCGCAGGAGCTCCCTGGCATTTGCTGCCTCACTGGATGTCGCCGTATCGATGACTACATTTCCCGACGGCGTCGTTACCAGATAGACATTGGCTCCGAACGGCGCCATGTAGATCGAGTCGTTGATCTTGACTACCTTTGGTTGATCCTGCTGGGCATTCGCAGTCATTCCAGACGCGATGCAAACTAACAATGCGAAGCTGATGATGCGGGACATTTGCTTCCTCACTTAATGTCGCTAACCGTTGGAATCTACAGTTTTGCATTGCCGGTCAATTCCACCTGGCTCGGCTCCTACCGATCAATTCTTGGGAAAGTTAGGATCGGCTTTGATCTCACGAATCTGTTGAATATGTCGCTCGGCATGCGTGGAGATTTCGAGCATCCACTGCCAGCAATCGATCGGGTCTGTGGTGCCGAAGCTATGGGAACGCAAGTCGTCGTGGGTTGATCTGATGTATTCGATCATAGTCGCGCGCAGCGCCTGGAACTTTGCCAAGGCTTCGCCGAGGTTTTTATAAGTCTCGACCTTCTCGTGCCCGCCGCCAGTCTTCGTATGTACAACGCGATCAATGCCGTACCACAGGATGTCGGCATCCGTATTCGCTGATTTCTTGACTTTCATATCGGGGGGCGCCTTCACCGCGTTCATCAGATCGCGCCAATAATCCGGTTCGGCCACGGCCAAATGAGAAACGCATTCCCGGATTGACCAGCGATCGGGGGACGTGCGATATTCCAGCTGAGCCGCTGAAAGTCCGCGCACCTCCTCAGCCAAAACTTGCCCGCTCATTTCAAAGTGCACCAGTAAGTGCTCCCGGTCCTCGTCGGTCATACCGCTTGCGCTGGTCTGACCGGCGGCGGAGAGATGAAAGGCAATCACAAGAAACGGCAACAATCGTAGGATTCTCATTGGTAAACAAACCTCCCTTTCAACCGTTCAAGAAAAACGGATTCGCCGTGCTAAGGCTCTTTACTTGTTATGTGTGGTCCAAATTCGTAGCAAACGGTTCGCCCGCTTCGTCCAGTTGTTTCACACACAACACGAAGCTGAAATCGCGCACTGCCTTCAGCACCGCGGAGTCTTTTTCCTGCTTCGAGGCGGAATCCTGGCCGAAGGCAACGCAAGCTAAGCATGAGAAGCAATGTGATGGTTTCGCAAGTGTGTCTCCCTTCGCAGACCATCTCTTACCGCTGCGCAGCTTCGCTGAATGTGATCTTCACCAAATGATCCGCCATGTCGTCAAACTGCGCCTGCAGATCCTTGTCATTCCCTGCGAATTGTTGGCGAAATCTTGTCAAATCCACCGAGCCCTTGACGTCGTCCACAGTGTGACCTCCCGGAAATCCGATCTGGCGAATCCGCGCCCGCACTTGATCGACCACGCTTTCCATCAGTTCAGCCACTAGGTGGAGATAGGCCTTGTCATGCAGGATTGGCCCGTGTCCGGGAACAATCGTCGTCGCGTCCAATTCACCCATCTTATGGAGCGTCTGCACCCATTCGGAGGGGTAGCCATCATAGGTGTACGGGATGGGGTGAACTAGCAGGTCGCCCGCGACTATGATTTTCTCCTTGGGCAAGTAGACGATGGCATCTCCCGCAGTATTGCCTCGCCCCAGATACCTCACTTGCACTTCCCTGTTCCCGATGTCGATATCGAGCTTATCGACAAAGGTGAGCGTGGGAGACTGGTACACCAAAGTCTTGGACTCAGCTTCTGCCTGCTCCAATCCGGGCAGAAGTTCCTGGACTTGTTTCTTTTCGTCTTCCGACAGCGCACGGCCACTCTGGTCCTTTCCCTGCTGGAAAGTAGCAATGAGCGCGGCAAGTTCCCCGGGTTGCCTCTCGACGTTTCCGGGCTGGATGAGATCCATGTCTTTCTTAGTCTCCTCCTGCGCGATGATCGCCAGAGAAGGAAATGAGTCCAGATAGGTCTTGTTGCCGTTATTGTGGTCGTTGTGAAAGTGAGTATTGAGCAGATAACCCACGGGCTTGTTCGTCCACTGGCGAATCTGTGCAATATCTTCCCGCGCCGACGAGGGCCGGAAGCAGGAGTCGACCACGAAGACTTCGCGCTTTCCAATGATCACGGTGGTATTTCCGCTGGAGTTGCCATCATTCAAATGCTTGTGCTCAATCGCATACACCTCATCTGCCAGCTTGGTGACTCGTCGCTCGTTCGCATCGCCAAATAGCGGAGCAGCGACAAGCAGCAAGGCTCCTACGAAGAGAGTGGGTGAGCGAAGCGAGCAGCCACCATTAGGGCGTACCATTCCGTTTCCTCCGTGCAACAAAATCTGAGTCTGTAGTAGTGCAGTGCTAGTCCCCTCGCCTTAGGATCGCATGGAGGCAAGGGACTCTGCTTCGCTGAAAACCATGCCGCCGCGGTCAAACACAACGTAATCAGCATTGAGAAAGCCATGGGCAGAACAAAGAGGTACCTCCAGCTCACAACCGTGATGGCGGCAAAGCAAAGGGCGAACGCCCACGCAGTGCCACGCATGAGCGCCAGGGTCGGTGCCGGAAGGCCACCCATCTGCCATGCCAATATCGCTGCGAATAGATAAAACACGCCGACCGAGAATCCGGGCCGCCACAAAGAGGTCCCAATACGTGCGCCTGAACCCCTGCACATCAAAGCGAATTGACCGCATTGATCCAAGAAGGGCATCAACTCCCCATTGGGATCAGACTGGCGGAAGCCGAGTGTGTGTCCTAACGCGAAAAGCAGCAGAAGAACAGCAGCAGCAATTCGATAAAACGTAGATGCGTTCATTCCTGGCTCCAGACATCACGACATCGGGCACAACTACTGCTGCGCAGATTCAATGTGACTCACTCCGCGTTACTTATGCTTCGTGTTGACCTAATCTTCAAGTTCGAGAAATATGCTTCTGTATCCGAGCCGGTCCAAAGAGCGACCTGGCCGTGGCTTTCAGGGAGCTTCAGATCGTTCACGATAAGGCAGGGCTGGTCGGCGCCGTTAACGTAGAGCTGTGCTTCGGTACCGAAAACCGCTATCTTGACTCGGGTCCATGCACTCGCAACGAGATCGACATAGGATTCGTACACTCCGGGTTTTTCCTCCCTTAACCGGTTCCACGGGAAGTCCGGGTGCGATACATACTGGGCCGAGTGGTTACGCCGTAGTTGATCGTCGGCGCGCCCGTTCGTCATGCGCAAATAAAATGCTTCATATCGCGAGCCGTGGTCCTGCACCCGGAACGCGATGCCAATGAACCCTCGCGTACTAGGCTTCGCTCCCTGACGCGGAAAGCCCGCCATTTCCGCCTCGATCGTGCCGTCTTTGAAGTCGGACGCCTTGACGATCGCAAGAACTTGTTCTCCAGTCTGCACGCCTTGGCCCTCAACGTTGACGATATGCACGGCGCGGCGTCCACGATAGCTGGCAACTTCGCTCTGGATCTTCACGGGCTCTGCGCCCGGCTCGTTTATGCCCTGCAGTTCCAGACCGTCGATGGAATTCAGGGGAAGCGTCGAACTCTGTATCCTAGTCTTGTGACCATCTCCCGAGTTCTTGGCGCTCGATACTTGTATACCCCCGGTGACCAGAAGACATACCAGCAGCACCCTTATGGCAACCAAGCGCTGCTTCGGGCTATCCATCGTTTTTGCTCCCAAGAAAGTTCATCGCTGACTTCAGGAGGCATTAGCCCCGGCGTTGAGAAAACACCCACTTTGGCAGGGCCGGTTCGGTGAAGCCCAATCTGGCCACACTATCGTGATCCGCCCCAGGGTACTCGGTGTAGAGCGGGTGCCCGCCCGCTTTCCGTCTAGCCGCGATCCGATCCCGCGATGAGGACACGGGAACGACCTCGTCGGCATCACCGTGGAAGTCCCACAGTGGCGTGGCAACCGAGCCAGTGCCGTCATCAGAAGAAACGCCTCCGCAAGAGATCACCGCAGCTGCGAAAAAGTTCGGACGATTCGCGAGCACGTTCCACACGCCCGCGCCTCCCATAGAGTTCCCCGCTATGTAAATGCGACGCTCATTGATAGCGAACTCGCGGCGCAGAGCATCGACGATCTCCAGCGCCAAGCGCGAGCCATCCCCGAAACCGGCGAGCTCCAGCGCCGGCTGTTGCGAAAAATCGTATCGGATCCATCCCCGATCGGTCTGCGGTGCGACGACGTAGCAGGGGAAACGCTTCTGATTTTTCGGGAGCAACCAGACGCGCGTACCGAACCTGTTGCCGAGACTTAGCTGCTTCAGGTTGTCGTCGCCTAAACCTCCACTGCCATGCAGGTACATCACCAACGGCACTTTCCCGTGAGGTGCTCTCGGCCGGAACAAACGATAGGGCATCACCCAGTCACTCTTGTGAGTTCGCGCCTCGAATTT
>Ga0302324_100018008_pt1 | contig 13964 bp, 6 predicted proteins | sample Palsa_T0_1_FD_201949 | JGI IMG/M metagenome (GOLD analysis project Ga0302324, IMG submission 201949) | Peat permafrost microbial communities from Stordalen Mire near Abisko, Sweden - Palsa_T0_1 | ecosystem: Environmental > Terrestrial > Soil > Palsa > Peat permafrost | place: Sweden: Abisko... | reverse complement strand
GAGCAGGACCGTATCGATGGGCCGCCCATCGAGAGCGTTCGCGCCAGCTATAACTACTTGCGAAAGATCTTGCCCTGACGGTTGATCGTTGCACCTTGGTGATCAAAGTGAATCCATCGAAATCCAACGTTGGATAGGCGATCGAGTTATCGACTCGGCTGGAACGTGGAGAACGCCACGTCCTTTGGGACATGTATTCAGTGAGGTTCCAGTCCAAGAGAGCCCATGATGGGCGAACCATGCGAACGGGCCTGCTCAAATGGCAGAGACAAGTTGGACAGCGGCTTCTTTGAGGCCGTTCCGCAATGTACTTCTCGCCTTGCGGTGAGCGCTAACGTATCTGCAAGCAGAAAAGCGATGAGAGCCCATGAGTGAACAACGACCTAGTTTTCGGTGGGTGTCTCCTCGATGTGATCGATGACCAGGACGGGGTAAGAACGTTTGGTCTTTTCCAGTTTGAGACCCAGCTCTTTGTTGACGGCGTCGAAGACGGAGAGGGCTCCATTAGGGTCGGAGTTGCTGGCCGCATCTCCGGGGGTGGGAAGGATCTTATCGGCGGAGCTGAAGCTGAGCGTGAAATCGTAGGAGCCCTTCAGACCCGTGCCGTCAATCACCGTGTTGTAAATATAACCGTTGGCTACGTGCTGCAGCTCGTCGCCGATCTGGGCGACGGTCATGTTCTGGCAGGTGAGGAGGCGGTTGAGGATGGGGTTGGCGATGCGGGGATCTTTGCCGTCGGGACCCGGGCCTTCCTTGCATTTGGTGCGTTCGGTGGGATCGGTGGTGGGCTTAAGTTTGGGGTTGGCGGCTAACAGAGTGTAAGCGGTGACGGGGCGGTCCTCCATATGCCACTTCATCTGAAAACGCTCGCTGATCATGGCCCGCATCATGCTGCGGAGGTCTTCGTAGTTGATGAGTCTGGCGGAGGAAAACTTGTCTACGCGAACATTGGCTCCAGCCTTGGCGGTGATGTCGAACTTGGTGTCATCGAGCCATTTGGGCGCGTTGGCGATCCCTTCCTTATTGCTGGGGTTGATGTCCCAGGCAAAGTTAATCAGGAACCTAAGGGGAATGGCGCGGGTCTCGACCTGGTCACCGGTGATGCGGCCGTAGCCCTTCTCATCAGGGGCGCTGGGCTTGATGACGCTGACCTCGAACGCGGCCGCTGGCGGCTCGGGAAGGGCTTGGTCGATGTTGGCGACGTTGGGGGTGGGAGTTGCGTCAACGCTCGCCACCTGGAAGACGGGGCGGGGAGCGGTTTTGAGTTCCAGCTTGAGTCCTAGTTCCTTTTCTACGGCGGCGAAGATGGAGATGCCATCCGCACCCTGCCTTTCAAGCAGGTTGCGAGGGGTCCATTTGAGGGTGAAGTCCCAGGCGCCGGCAAGGTTGGTTTCGTCGACAACCGGTTGATCGAGATACCCTCCAGCGAAGTTGTGTAGAGTGTCGGCGAGTGCGGGCATGGTGAGATGCTTGCAGCTGGCGCTGATGTAGAGCGGTGCGCCGGGAGGATTGTTTTGTGGCGGAGGAAGAGGGACGCAGGAGCCCTCGCCCGAACCTTCCGACTCCGTCATCTTCGGCTTTCCGGAGCCGGCGGAGAGGACGTAGGTTGGCACAGGAGCAGTAGCAGTTTTGACAACGAGGTGAAAGCGGTCGGCGAGGAGAGTGCGAAGCATGAGCTTGACGTCCTCCTGCGTATCGGGCGGCACTTTCGCGCGAATGTCGTAGCGATTGCGCTCGAGCCAGGTTGGACCTCCCTGCACATTGGCTACATCGACGCCGTAAGCGGTGGCAATGAGGTCGGCCATGGTGGCCTGGGTAAGGAAATATCGGTCGCCCTGGATGGAGTTGCCGTGCATAAAGGGATTGGACGTGAATGGGCTGGCGTGGACGTCGGCGATGACGAAGGACTTGGGGGCGGCCGGGGTCTGAGCGTGCAACGAGATGGAGAGAATCGCGAAAAGGACGAGAACTGTTCGCATCCGGGAAGCCTCCGGGTGGCGCAGATCGAGTGCTGATGCTACTTAGGTTAACGCGGAAATGAGGGTGGTGGCGTTAATCGAGAATGAGAAAGATTTGGAAATCGATCTTCGAGACTTGGTTTTCCATTGAGCTGCCAGGTTGGCGGCAGGATCGGGTTGGTGCCAATCTGCAGCTTTCGCCAACGCAGGCCTGTGCATCGTAAAGATGCATAGGCCCTGCGCGGCCGTGAATGAAGTAGATGTGCGATCTACTCGGTTGGAGTTCAGAAGAGTTGCATCGACATTTCCAGATCACCCGCTAAGGGAGCTGAAACGTATCGGTTCGCATCGGAACGCATCTGGGAGACAAACTCCGCGCAGTAACGCGCATCGTCGGCAAGCAAAAGTGCGCCTGGCCGCAAACGTGCCTCCACGCAATGGAGAATGTCTGCATACAGGCTCTTGGCCCCGTCGAGCAACACGAGATCGAATGTCTCGGGAAGATCACGGGCCAGTGTCTCCAGTGCGTCTCCTTCGCGAATCTCAACAAGATCGATGAGGCCCGCTTCTGTCAGGTTTTCGCGAGCTCGTGCCGCCTTGGAAGGTTCGAACTCCGTCGTGATGATTCGACCACCGCCATTGTCGCGAAGGGCCGCGGCCAGATAGATCGTCGATACACCAAACGAGGTACCGAACTCAAGGATGGATTGGGCACGAGTGGAACGTGCCAGCATGTAAAGCAGAGACCCCGTTTCGCGCGAGACGGGCAGCGGTATGTCTTTGAGGAGACCGTAGAACTGCCGATATCCCGTCTTGCTCGTGATGAGATGAGAGGCATCGGACTGCCGGACAATGTCCGAGGCTGCTTCGGTTGCCTCGTCCTGGGCAAAAATGCGGTCCAAAAGTCCAATGATTTTAGGGGAATTGAGCGTGTTTGTCGTCATATGCGCACCTTCTCGTAAGCCGGCTGAAGCCGGTCACTGATGAAATGTGCGTTGGTTGACGGTAACGCTTACGGAAGCAAGCAGGACGCCCGCTACAAGACTTATCTTCTCCGCCGAGGCCTGCCTTGTCAAGCTCGCTATCGTCCTCAAGCGATAGGTAATCCTGCAACGGAGTCTCCAAGGTCTATAGATTCTCTGACCCTGAGTCTCGGTCTACTCCATCCGCAACGCCTCGATCGGGTCCAGCCGCGAGGCGCGCGTGGCGGGCAGCCATACTGCCACGAGCGCCACCGCTGCCAGAACCACCGGGACAGTTACAAATACGATTGGATCCCAGGTCTTCACGCCGAACAGGAAGCTGGCGATCAGGCGGGTAAGGCCAAAGGCCGCGCAGATGCCGACCACCACGCCCGCGATCGTTAACTGCATGCCTTGCCAGACGACCAGGTTGCGAATCCTGCTGCGGTCCGCTCCCAACGCCATGCGGATGCCCATCTCCTGCGTGCGCTGTTGTACCGAGTAGGCCATGAGCCCATAAATGCCGATAGAGGCGAGCACCAGCGCGGAGGCGCCGAAGATGGAGAGTAGCAGCATGTTGAAGCTTTCTCGCGCCGTCGTGCCGACGACAACCTCGTCCATCGAGCGCACATGGGCGACGGGAAATCCACCGCTGGCCTTACGCAGTTGCTCGCTCACCGCCGGTATGAACTGGTGCGGGTCGGTGTGCGTGCGCACCACCCAGGTCACGGGTCGCATGCGGGCAGTAAGCGCGGTCATGCCGTCGCTAACTTGCGCCTGGGGAACGATCATCAGAGGGAACGGTTCCTGGCCCGGGCCGTTGTTGTGAGTGTCGCCCACGATGCCGATGATCTGCCGGGGTGGTTCCTCGTACTCCGGCCCAACGCCTTTGCCAATGACGATTTGCTGGCCGACCGGGTCTTCCTTAGGCCAATACTTCTTCGCCATGGTCTCGTTAATCAACACCACGCCCGGTGCGCCGGCCGTGTCGCGGTCAGTGAAGTCGCGGCCACGCAAGATAGGAATCCTGAAAAGATCGAGATACCCGGTCGACGCGCTTATCCATCGAACGATGTTCCGCAGGGGGTCGTCCTCTGGTTTCCCGACGATGCTAAAGTTCAAGCCCACGTTGGAATCCATGGGCAAACAGGAAACAGAAGCCGAGGTTTCAATCCCCGGAATCGCGTTGAGCTGCTCCCGGCCCTCGCGGACCATCTGCGTGACCCCGGCTGTTTTTTGAAAGCGGTCGCCAGTCAGCGACATTTCGAGAGTCAGCACGTTGTGCGAGTCAAAGCCGGCGTTTACCTTGTGCAATGCGAGGAAAGTCCGGATGAGAAGCGCGGCGCCGATCAACAGCACCATGGCCAGCGAGATCTCGCTGATCACCAGCAGGGAGCGGGCTTTACTTTGCTGGAAGCCGGTCCCGCTGCGGTTGCTACTATCCTTCAACGTCGAATTTAGGTCAGGACGCGAGGCGCCGAGGGCAGGGAAGAGCCCAAAGAGGATGCCGGTGAAGAGAGAAACGCCGAGGGTGAAGGCCAGCACTCGCCAATCGATAGTGACTGCGCCGCCATGTTCGCCAATGCGCGGAATATCACCCGGGCTCATCGCCAGCAGGCCGCGCATGCCAATGTAGCCGAGCAGCAGGCCGAGTATGCCGCCGGTAAGAGAGAGCAACACGCTCTCCACGAGTAACTGGAGCACGATGCGCGACTGGCTTGCTCCCAGAGCTGCCCGTATGGCGAATTCGCGCTTGCGCCCCGTAGCGCGAATCAGCAGGAGATTGGCAACATTTGCGCACGCAATCAGGAGCACCAGGCTCACCGCGCCCAGCATGAGCAGCAACGACTTGCGCGCATCGCCAACAACCATGTCTCGCAGCGGCTCAACCGTAAAATCCTCTTTCGATCTGATCCAACTCGGGTAGCGCTGGCGGAACTGACCGGTAGCCACCTTCAGCAGCGCGTTGGCCTGGGCCAAGGGGGCGCCGGGCTTGAGCCGCGCGGCGGCGCTGAAGTAGTGACCCTGGTTGGTGCTGTTGGGATCGAACTGAAAGGGAAGCAAAATGTCTGCGTCGGCGTCGGAGATGAATGATTTTCCCAGGACACCGACGACGGTGTAGGGCTCATTGCCCAGGGAGAGAGCAGTGCCGATGATGTTTGGATTTCCGCCAAATTTGCGCTGCCACAGGCCGTAGCTCAGCACCGCAACCTTGCCCCCGTTGGGAGAGTCTTCCTTTGCCGTGAAGGTGCGGCCCAGGACCAGGGGTGCGCCGAAAAGATGGAAGTAGCCTTGCGTGACATGAACGCCGCGCACTTGCTCTGGCCGGTCGCCGGTCAGGTTGAACCCGGGGCCTCCCCAGTCGTAGGCTGCAACATCCTGAAAGACGCTCGTCTGTTGTTCGAAAAGCACAAAGTCGGGGATGGACATGCCGCTGCTGACGACATCGCCCTGAGGCGACGTGATCAGGAACTGAACGATGCGATCAGGGGCAGGGTAGGTGAGGGGCTTAAGCAGAACCGCGTCGACTACAGTAAAGATGGCGGTATTAATGCCAATGCCGAGCGCCAGGGCCGCGACTGCCGCGAAGGTGAATCCAGGGTTGGCGCGGAACATGCGCAATGCGTGCTTGAAGTTGTCCCAGAAATCGGCCATGAGGCTGCTCCATTTTCAAACACGTGTGAAGCAATTCTATCGTTGTGTTCTACTCCACCCGCAACGCCGCCATGGGATCCAGCCTGGAGGCACGGGTGGCCGGCAACCATACCGCCAGCAGCGCGACGGCTGCTAGCACTACAGGCACAGTTACGAATACGATCGGATCCCACGTCTTAACGCCGAAGAGGAGGCTGGCGATCAGGCGGGTAAGCCCAAACGCCGCTGCGGCTCCCACAACTACGCCCACGATGGTCAACTGCATGCCTTGCCAGACGACCAGGTTGCGAATCCTGCCGCGGTCCGCTCCCAGGGCCATGCGGATGCCCATCTCCTGCGTGCGCTGTTGGACCGAGTAGGCCATGAGGCCGTAAATGCCGATAGAGGCGAGCACCAGCGCGGAGGCTCCGAAGATGGAGAGCAGCAGCATGTTGAAGCTTTCCCGCGCTGTCGAGTGGACTACGACCTCGTCCATCGAGCGCACCCGGGCCACGGGGAACCCGCCGCTGGCCTGGCGCAGCTGCTCGCTTACCGCGGAGATGAGCTGGTGCGGTTCGGTGTGCGTGCGCACCACCCAAACGACCGGACCAATGCGCGCGTTGAGGGCGGTCACGCCATCGGTCACCTGTGCCTGGGGAACGATCATCAGCGGGTCCGGATCCCGTCCTAATCCGCCGTTGTGAATGTCGCCTGCAATACCGATGATCTGCCGCGCGGGTTCATCGAACTCCGGTCCAACTCCCTTACCGATGATGATCTGCTGGCCGACGGGGTTCTCTTTGGGCCAGTATTTCTTGGCCAAAGTCTCGTTGATAACTACGACGCCAGGAGCGCCGGCCACATCGCGGTCAGTGAAGCTGCGGCCACGCAGGATCGGTATCTTGAAAGCCTCGAAGTACCCGGCGGAGGCGTTCATCCAGCCGGCGCCGATCGGTTGCCCTTTATCTACTGGCCGGCCGACAACAAGGAATGGCAAGCCGAACCCTCCCTCCATGGGCAGGCAGCAAGTAGACGCAGAGACTTCGACCCCTGGAATGGCATTCAGTCGCTCGCGGCCATCACGCACCAATTGGGCGACTCCGGCTGTTTTTTGAAAGCGGTCGCCGGTTAGCGACATTTCCATGGTCAGAACGTTGTGCGTGTCAAAGCCGGGATTGACCCGGTGCAATGCGAGAAATGTGCGGATCAGCAGCGCTGCGCCTATCAGCAGCACCATGGCCAAGGAGATCTCGCTGATCACCAGCAGGGAGCGGGCTTTGCTTTGGTGAAATCCGGTGCCGGCGCGGTTGCTGCTCTCCTCCAGTGTGGAGTTGAGGTCAGGACGCGAGGCGCCGATGGCAGGGAAGAGTCCAAATAGGATGCCGGTGAAGAGCGAAACGCCGAGGGTGAAGGCGAGTACCCGCCAATCGATAGTGACTGCGCCGCCATGCTCGCCGATGCGCGGAATGTCCCCGGGGCTCATCGCCAGCAGCCCGCGCAGGCCAATGTAGCCGAGGACCAGGCCTAGCACGCCGCCGGTGACAGAAAGCAACACGCTCTCGGTAAGCAACTGCAGGACAATGCGCTTGCGTCCCGCTCCCATCGCCGCCCGTATAGCGAACTCACGCTTGCGGCCGGTTGCGTGCACCAGGAGCAGATTGGCGACATTTGCGCAGGCAATCAGCAGCACCAGGCTCACCGCGCCTAGCATCACCAGCAACGACTTGCGTGCGTCGCCAACAATGGAGTCGCGTAGCGGTTCAACGGCAAATCCGTCCTTAGGTCCAAGTGCGTCCGGGTAGCGACGGCGGAATTGATCGGCAGCCACCTTCAGCAGGGCATTGGCCTGGGCCAGCGTCACGCCGGGTTTGAGCCGCCCGGCTGCTGTGAAATAGTGGCCTTGATTGGTGCTATTGGGATCGAACTGAAAGGGCAGCAGAATGTCGGCTTCAGGGTCGGAGACGAAGGATTTGTTGAGGACGCCGACGATCGTGTAGGGCTCATTGCCCAGGGAGAGCGCGGTTCCAATAATGTTTGGATTGCCGCCAAATTTGCGCTGCCATAGGCCATAACTCAGGATCACGACCTTGCCGCCGTTAGGCGAATCTTCCTGCGGTGTGAAGGTGCGCCCCAGCACGGGCGATGCGCCGAAGAGAGAGAAGTATCCCTGGGTAACGTGGATTCCGTGCACTTGCTCCGGCTGGTCGCCGGTCAGGTTGAACCCTGGACCGCCAAAGTCGTACGCGGCAACATCTTGAAAAGCGCTGGTCTGTTGTTTCCATAGGAAGAATTTAGGGACAGATGCGCCAGGACCATTGCCTTGGGGTGAGGTGAGCAGGAACCGAACCAGGCGATCCGCGTCAGGGTAGGTAAGTGGTTTGAGCAGTACCGTATCGACAACAGTGAAAATAGCGGTGTTGATGCCGATGCCGAGCGCCAACGCAGCGATGGCGGCGAAAGTAAATCCTGGGTTGGCGCGGAACATACGCAGTGCGTGTTTGAAGTTGTCCCGGAAGTCACTCATGAGTCTGCTCCGTTCTGCCAACCAGAAGTTCCATGTTAGACGAGCAGGCACACACCTACGCTCGCACCCGCTCAAAAAGTACCCAGCCGGCGCGTTTTAGGTTCCGGGTCGGGGCAATCGGAGATGGGAGCCCGAGCGGATTACACTTGTGGCAGAGGTACCCCGGTATGGCCCTGGCTTCCGACCTCCGCTACAGCCTGCGCTTGCTGGCCAAGAGCACTGGCTTCACCGCGATCGCCATTCTTTCCCTGGCGCTTGGTGTAGGGGCTAACACGGCCATCTTTACTCTGATCAATGACCTTATGATCAAGCAGCTCCCAGTGGGTCAGCCCGACCAATTAGTCTCGCTCGGTGAAGACGCCGGTTGTTGCGTTCTCGGCACCGTATCGATGGGAACCGCAGGCCTATTCTCTTATGATTTTTATCGCCAGATCGAGAAGCAGCACCAGTTCTTTCAGGACATCTCTGCCTCGTCCAGTTTCACTCTCCCGGCGGGTGTGCGGCTCGGTGAGAATTCCGCTGGGCCGGCCGGCCCAGCTTTTTTGCAGCTGATTTCGGGGAACTACTTCAGTGTCCTTCAGGTTCAACCACTGCTCGGCAGACCGATTCTCCCCAGCGATGAAGAGGTTCCCGGCCGCAGCGCCGTTGCGGTTCTCAGTTACCACTACTGGCAGACGAGCCTTGGAAGCGATCCATCGGTAGTCGGCAGATTGCTCACTGTTGATGGAATGGCTGTCACCATCATTGGTGTAGCGCCGCCGAGGTTCTTCGGCGTCAAGGTGGAAGCCCAGGCGCCGGATATGTGGCTGCCGCTCACCATGCAGAGCGAGGTCATGGAGCATTCCTCTCTGCTCGGCGCTCGCAATTTGTACTGGCTTCATCTGGTGGGCCGACGCAATCCAGGCATGAGCCTGAACCAGGCACAGGCGTGGTTCAATGCGCAGGTACGGCAGTATATGCAAGACCTGGGAGGCGGGCAGCTCACGCCCGCCCGCAAAGAGCAGATACAGCGAATCTTTGTTCCGTTGATGCCCGGCGCGCGCGGTGGTTCTAACCTGCGTGAACAATACAAGGCGCCGCTCGAGATTCTGATGGGCGTGGTTGTCCTGGTCCTGCTGATCGCGTGCGCCAATTTGGCAAACTTTCTGCTTACCAAGGCGGTGGTGCGGGAACGCGAGAATTCAACCCGGCTTGCACTGGGCTCGACGCGAGCGCGCCTGATGGGCTTGGTCCTCATCGAGACACTGCTGCTTTCTCTCAGTGGAGGAGCGCTGGGAGTGCTCCTGGCCTTTTGGGGAACTCGGGCCCTGATCAATTTTGTTGTGGCAGGATCCACTTACATCGTGCTTGACCCCAAGCCAGACATGCATGTCTTGCTTTTCACGTTAGGGGTAAGCCTGCTAACCGGTCTTCTCTTCGGAGTCGGTCCTGCAGTGCGTGTCTCGCGCACACGCCTCGCGCCTGCGCTTAACGCGCGCAACGCCTCGAGCGGCAGCGGAGCGTCCAGCCGCTTTATCCCTAAATTCCTGGTGACTGCCCAGGTAGGGCTCGCTCTGGTGCTCCTGATGGTTGCCGGTCTCCTTTTGCGGACGCTGCGCAATTTGGAGCGGCAGGAGTTGGGCTTCGAAAACCGCAATCTGCTGCTGGTCGAATTCCTACCTGAAGCGGCCGGCTACAAGCCGCAGCAGCTCAGTAGTCTCTATGAAAAAATCTTGAACCGGGTCGAAGCTCTTCCTGGGGTGCGTGCTGCGACGCTCTCCAGTGTGTCCGTTATCCATAAGGGACAGGGAGGATCGCCGATCTCCATTCCGGGATACGCCGCCAGCCCGGGCGAAACGGTTGACACGCTGGACAGTGATGTCGGTCCCCGGTACTTCGAGACCGTAGGGATACCAGTGCTACTCGGCCGTGCAATTGGGCCGCAGGATACCGCTACATCTGCCAAGGCAGTGGTGGTAAACGAGAGTTTCGCCAACCATTTTTTCCCTCATGGGGATGCGATTGGGCGAAGTTTTACGATTTGGGATCCGGGGCTCCCCGGTAGTTGGCAGATCGTTGGCGTGGTTCGGGATGCGAAGTACAGCGGCCCACGCGAGACACCGCAGCGCATGATCTACCTTCCTCTTTTCCAGACCGGAGGCTATGCGCACTCATTGCAGCTTCGGACAGTGGGTGATCCAGCCCATGCCGGTGAGGAGGTCAGGCGGGCTTTGGCACGGGTCGATCCCAACCTCGCGGTTCTCAAAATGGTGACAATCCGTCAGGAGGTGAACCATCTGATGGATCAGGAGCAATTGATTTCTCAACTTTGCTCCTGGTTTGCGGTGCTAGCTCTACTTCTCACCTCCATCGGCCTCTACGGTGTCATGACTTACAACGTCGCCCGCCGCACGCATGAGATCGGAGTCCGCATGGCGCTCGGCGCTCAGAATAGGGCAGTGCAGTGGATGATTCTCAGGGAGTCTCTGTTGCTGCTTGGTATCGGCGTAGTCGTCGGAGTGCCAGCAACGATGGCTGCGACCCGCTTGGTCGGGGCGCAGCTGTTCGGGCTTACCCCTTCAGACCCGCCCACGTTTATTGTCGCTATCCTTGCTATCTCTACCGTGGCGCTATTGGCCGCGTACTTTCCTGCACGGCGTGCTACCAGAGTGGATCCCATGGTTGCTCTGCGCGACGAGTGAGTGTTCGATTGCGGACACCAAAGAGCAGGTCCGAACACTCCATCCGAATAACCAACTTCAAGGGCCGTCAACCACCTTAAACTTTGTCATCCCGAGCGAAGCCGAGGGACCTGCAGTGCGCCTTTCCTGAACGCAACTGCCCCATGGGGAAACTACCTCCAGGTTCTGTCCCTCCATCAACGGAACTGCCGATCCCTCCTACCGTTTCGCTCCGGAGATGACAAAGCGAACGGCGGCATCGCACCTTGGCATCGTTCTGAGAGTGGTTGCGGCCGAGAGGCGCACCGCAGGTCCCTCGGCTTCGCTCAGGATGACAAGTTTAAGGTGGTTGGCCGGCCCTTGAAGTTGGTTATTCGGATGGAGGGTTCTGAAAGTGGTTGCGGCCGAGAGTTCTCCGCTCGACAACCAAAGAACGTCGAGGTTCGTGGTCTCCCACATCTCGCGAAAAACGAGTGAGATGCGGGGCAGCCGGCAGTCCGCGAGAGAGATCCCACCCATTTGGCTATCGAAGTGCATGCTCTAGTGTGAGGGTGACCCGATATGCAGACAATTCTCCAGGACCTACGTTACGCACTGAAACAGTTGTCGAAGAATCCTGGATTTTCCATCGTCGTCGTCCTCACCCTCGCATTGAGCATCGGGGCGAATACGGCCATTTTCAGCGTGGTGGACGCGCTGCTCTTGCGGCCGCTGCCTTATCCGGAGCCTCAGCGGCTGGGATCCCTGATGCGGCGAATCTCCGGCCCGTCCAATTCCACCTATCCTGTCAACATCGATGGGGATACCTGGCGCCAATTCCGCGATAATGTTCCCGCTGTAACGGCTGCCGTTGCCAGCAAGACCGGCGGGGTCAACCTCGAGGGGGCTCGGCGGGCTCAATATGTGCATGGCCAGCGAGTGTCCGCCGACTACTTTGACGTCCTTGGGCTTCACCCCATGCTCGGCCGCAGCTTTACGGTCACAGAAGACACGGCATCAGGACCGAGCGCCGTTGTTCTGAGTTACAGCCTGTTTAAGAACACATTCAATGCGGACCCTACCATCGTCGGCCAGGCAATACGGCTCAAAGGGGTTCCGTACACCGTAATCGGCGTTCTGCCGCCAGGCGCTCAGACTCCATCGCCGGTGGATTTATGGACTTCTCTTCGCCCTGAAACATCCGAGGAGGGCGGAGGAGATAACTTCGAACCGCTTGTCCGGCTAAAGGACGGCGCTACCTGGCAACAGGCAGATGCGCAGTTGAGCCAACTACATTCGTTGACCTCTCGCGTCCTGCAGAAGAAGTTTCCCGGAGCAAAAATCTCCTACTATGCAGTCCCGCTGCAGCAGAGTCTTGCGGTGGAAACGCGCACGCCTGCGATGATCCTGATGTCAGCAGTGGGTTTCGTGCTGTTGGTCGCTTGCGCAAACCTGGCCGGCCTTGCGCTGGTGCGGGTTGGCCGCAGAGATTCTGAGATTGCGACTCGCCTCGCCCTGGGGGCGACAAGGTGGGCGATACTCCGGCAATTCTGGATCGAGAGCTTGCTGCTCACTACCGCGGGTGTTCTGGCGGCCGTCCTGCTTGGGGGACTTACGCTGCAGCTCATGAACCGGCGCATTCCTCACGGCTTCCTGCCAGTCGGCGGGGTCTCGTTCGATGCTCGTGTCCTATTGTTCACCGCTGCCGCTGGTATCGGTGCCAGCTTATTCTTCGGTCTTTTGCCGGCTCTCAGTGCTCGCCGCATCGATGTGCAGTCTACGCTGGCCAGTGGTGGCAGCCGATCGATAGCGCAATCCGGCGGCACGCGCACGCGCTACGCGCTGATCGTTGGCGAAGTGGCACTGACCGTCGTTCTTCTCACGGTCGCGGGTTTGCTCATAAGAACACTCGTCTACCTGAGAACGCTGCCGCCAGGATTCAATCCGGAAAATGTGGTGGTGGCCAAAGCATCGCTGGACGATGCGCGTTACAACGATCGGGCTGGGTTCCTGAAGCTGCTGGATCAAAGTACAGCGGCCATGCGAAGCATTCCGGGAGTGGAGTCTGCCGCCGTTGGGCTCAGCGTCCCCTACGAAACCGCGCTGAACTACACCGTGAAGGTAGCCGATGGCCAGCAAGCTGGTGAGGAGGATATGACCAACCTGGTTTATGTGACGCCCGCTTATTTCGCCACATTGCAGATACCGCTCCGCGCAGGCCGCCTTCTCTCCGCGAGCGATACATCGACCAGCCAGTTTGTCGCGGTGGTAAACGCGGTGTTCGCCAGCAAATATCTGGCCCGGGAGAATAGCGTCGGGCGCCACTTGCTGAGCGATGGAAACACCATCGAGATTGTTGGTATCACAGGGAACGTCGTCGCCCCATCTGGCTTTACTGATGGAGGCCCGATTCTCGCCGAGCCCACCGTGTATGTGCCTGCGACGCAAATGCCGACGCAGCTGGTCAATCTTGCGCACGTCTGGTTCCAGCCCAACTGGATCGTTCGTACACGAGCCAAGCTTTCTGGCCTGACGCAGCAGATGCAGCAGGCCCTTGCTGGGGTAGATCCTGATCTGCCCATCTCCGGTTTCTATGGGATGAACGAGGTCCTTGCGGAGGCATTGCTCTTGCAGCACGTGGAGGTGGGCTTACTGGCGTCGCTTGCCGGTTTGGCGCTATTGCTCTCTTCGGTTGGGATCTACGGATTGGTCTCAAACCTGGTCAATCAACGTACCCGTGAACTCGGCATCCGTATGGCTCTTGGGTGCACGGTGCGCGGAGCAATGTTCGAAGTTTCCCGTACGGGCATCGCTGCCACAGGCGCTGGCTTGGCGGTTGGCCTGCTCTCGTCATTTGTGGCTGTGAAAGCACTGCGCAGCCAGCTCTTCGGTGTCGCGCTCTATGATCCGCTTACTTTGTGCGCGGTGTGTGCAGTACTTGCTCTGGTTGCTCTTCTTGCAGCGGTTCTGCCCACCTTCAGAATTGCAAGCATCGACCCGGCTGAAACGCTTCGGGCGCAATGAGCTAGTTGTCGTTTGTTAATAGCTTTTGTGTGACGGAAGGTGGTACCGCAGGTCCCTCCACGACGCTACGCTTCGGTCGGGATGACAAAGGGGAGAGTGGTGACTTGAATAGGAAGCCGCTGCTCGTAAGAATCGCTCTACCGGCCACGAATTCAACCCTCCGGCGTCACGATTGAATTGTCATCCCGACCGGAGCGGACCCGGATTTCCCACCTCGCGGTAC